>Ga0163144_10013324_pt1 | contig 17176 bp, 12 predicted proteins | sample OliLak19BULKMAT1_FD_123175 | JGI IMG/M metagenome (GOLD analysis project Ga0163144, IMG submission 123175) | Freshwater microbial mat bacterial communities from Lake Vanda, McMurdo Dry Valleys, Antarctica - Oligotrophic Lake LV.19.BULKMAT1 | ecosystem: Environmental > Aquatic > Freshwater >... | reverse complement strand
TGGTTCCAGTGTCTCCGCGCCACCGCGGACTCGCCGGGGAGCTTACGGCGGGTATGTGACGGAAGCATGACGCCTGGGAGGCACCCTCGAATCACACTCCAGCGCCGCCGGACTGTCACGCATTCGTCATCAGCGCTGGCTACAGTGCTGCGTCGAGCTTCGAGAGCTCCTGCCTCTTTACATTCACTCCCTGCGGAAGGTGACTATGACCACTTCTTTGTTTCGCAAGGCCGCGCTCGGCGTGGCCCTGCTCTGGACCGGCGCCGCGATGGCACAAGACGTGACCGGCGCGGGCGCTTCGTTCCCGGCGCCTCTGTATGCCAAGTGGGCCGACGCCTACAACAAGGCGACCGGCTTAAAGATCAATTACCAGTCGGTCGGCTCGTCTGCCGGGCTGCGCCAGATCCGCGGCAAGACCGTCGACTTCGGCGCGTCCGACATTCCGCTGAGCGACGCCGACCTGGCCAAGGACAACCTAGTGCAGTTCCCCACCGTGATGGGCGGCGTCGTGCCGGTGATCAACGTGCGTGGCTTGGCGCCTGGCCAGCTTCGAATGAATGGCCAGTTGCTGGGGGACATCTACCTTGGCAAGATCACTAAGTGGAACGACCCGGCGATCGCCGCGCTGAACCCTGGTGTGCCGCTGCCTGACGCGGCGATTGCTGTCGTGCGCCGCGCTGACGGGTCGGGCACGACGTTCATCTTCACGAATTACCTGTCGAAGGTGAACACGGAGTGGAAGTCCAAGGTCGGGGAGGGTGCCGCGGTCAACTGGCCCACCGGCGCTGGCGGCAAGGGCAACGAAGGCGTCGCGGCTTTCGTTCAGCGCTTGCCCAATTCGATCGGCTACGTCGAGTACTCCTACGCCAAGGCCAATAAGATGAGCCATGTGCTGCTGCGCAACCAGGCCGGCAACTTCGTGGCGCCCGACGACGCGACGTTCAAGGCCGCGGCGGCAGGCGCCGAGTGGCAGAAGACCTTTTTCCAGATCCTGACCGAGCAGCCCGGCAAGGACTCGTGGCCGATTACGGGCGCGACCTTCATCGTGATGCACAAGTCACAGGACAAGCCGGCCCAGGCCACTGCGGCGCTGAAATTTTTCGACTGGGCCTTCAACAGCGGTGACGCGATGAGCACCGAACTCGACTACGTGCCGATGCCCGACGCCGTCGAGGCCCTGGTGCGACGCCAGTGGGCCGAGATCAAGGACGCCTCGGGCAAGCCTGTGGCCCTGAAGTGAGGCCCCTCGCGGCGGTGGCCGCTACACTCCCCGCCGGTTCGTATGACAGCGACAAGATGAACACGGAGCGTACGGCACCGCGAAGTCAGCCGCCCCGTTCTTCACGGACGGGCGGCCGCCTCGCCGACCTGTTGTTCGCCGGCGCCGCGCGCACGGCGGCTGTGCTTACGCTCTTGATCCTGGCCGCGATCATCGTGTCGCTGGTTATCGGCGCTTGGCCGGCGATCGATAAGTACGGTCTCAGCTTCCTGTGGCGCAGCGAGTGGGACCCAGTGCGCGACGAGTACGGCGGGCTGGTGATGATTTACGGCACGCTGGCGACGTCGTTCATTGCACTGGTCATCGCCGTACCGGTGAGCTTCGGCATCGCCGTGTTCCTAACCGAGCTCTCGCCCGGCTGGCTGCGCCGGCCACTTGGGACCGCGGTCGAATTGCTCGCGGCCGTGCCGTCGATTGTCTACGGCATGTGGGGGCTGCTCGTCTTCGGGCCGATCCTGGCCACCTACGTCCAGCAGCCGCTTCAATCGGCGTTCGCCGGTGTCCCTGTGCTGGGGGCGCTCGTCTCGGGTGCGCCTGTCGGGCTGGGCATTCTGAGCGCCGGGATCATCCTGGCGATCATGGTCATTCCCTTCATCGCCTCGGTCATGCGCGATGTCTTCGAGGTCACGCCGCCTTTGCTGAAGGAGTCGTCGTATGCCCTCGGCTCGACGACTTGGGAAGTGGTCTGGAAGGTGGTGCTGCCGTACACCAAGACGGGGGTCATCGGCGGCATCATGCTGGGCCTGGGCCGTGCGCTGGGCGAAACGATGGCAGTGACCTTCGTGATCGGCAACATGAACCAGCTCAATTCGATTTCGCTGTTCGAAGCGGCCAACAGCATCACCTCGGCCCTGGCCAACGAATTCGCCGAGGCCGGCGAAGGCCTGCACCAGGCATCGTTGATCTACCTAGGTCTGGTGTTGTTCTTCATCACCTTTGTGGTGCTCAGCCTGTCGAAGCTGCTGCTGGCCCGGCTTGCCCGCCACGAGGGTGTGCGCACATGAGTTCCGCCACCACCCCGATGTCCGCCCCGCTCGCCAGCATTGCCGCATCGATCGACCCGCGCAAACTGGCGCAGCACCGGCGTCGCAAGGCCACCAACGCCCTGGCGCTGACGCTTGCGCTGGCGGCCATGTCGTTTGGGCTCTTCTGGCTCATCTGGATCCTGGTCGAGACCGTGCGGCTGGGCATAGGAGGCCTGACGTTCACCATCTTCAGCGAGATGACGCCGCCGCCGCAAGCCGAAACCGGCGGCTTGGCGAACGCGATCTTCGGCTCGATGCTGATGGTGCTGCTGGCCACCGGGGTGGCCACGCCGATCGGCATCCTGGCGGGAATCTACCTGGCCGAATACGGAGTTAAGGGCTGGCTCGGTGCGTCGACGCGCTTCATCAACGACATCCTTCTGTCGGCCCCATCGATCGTCATCGGCCTGTTCGTCTATACGCTGATCGTCGCTCGTTTCAAGAGCTTCTCTGGCTATGCCGGCGTGGTGGCACTGGCTTTGATCGTGATCCCGGTGGTGGTGCGCACCACCGAAAACATGCTTAGGCTAATCCCCAACGCGTTGCGCGAGGCGGCCTATGCCTTGGGCACGCCGAAATGGAAATTGATCCTGTCGATCACGCTGAAGGCCGCGCGTGCCGGCGTCGTCACCGGCGTCCTGTTGGCCCTGGCACGCATTGCCGGCGAGACCGCGCCGCTGCTCTTCACCGCGCTCAACAACCAGTTCTGGAACAACGACCTCAGCCAACCGATGGCCAGTCTGCCGGTCACGATCTTCAAGTTCGCCATGAGCCCGTACGAAAACTGGAAGGAGCTGGCCTGGGCGGGTGTGTTCCTGATCACGATGGGCGTGCTGGCGCTGAACATCCTGGCGCGCGTGCTCTTTCGCAACAAGAACTGACTGAGGACGAACCATGGAAACAAGCTTCGCGCCGCTCGCCGGCGAAAAGATCAAGATTGCCGCGCGCGACCTGAACTTCTATTACGGCAGCTTTCATGCGCTCAAACACATCCATCTGGACATTCCCGAACGCAAGGTCACGGCCTTCATCGGCCCATCGGGCTGTGGCAAGAGCACGTTGCTGCGCACCTTCAACCGCATGTTCGAGCTTTACCCCGAGCAGCGCGCAGAAGGGCTGATCACGCTCGACGGCGAAGACATCCTGAAGTCGAAGATGGATGTTTCGCTGATCCGCGCCAAGATCGGCATGGTGTTCCAGAAGCCGACGCCGTTCCCGATGTCGATCTACGACAACGTCGCCTTCGGCGTGCGCCTGTTCGAGCGGTTGCCGCGCATCGAAATGGACGAGCGGGTCGAGTGGGCGCTGAAGAAGGCGGCGTTGTGGAACGAGGTCAAGGACAAGCTGAGCCAGAATGGCGCCAGCCTCTCGGGCGGCCAGCAGCAGCGCCTGTGCATCGCGCGCGGCATCGCCATCAAGCCCGAGGTGCTGCTTCTCGACGAACCCTGCTCGGCCCTGGACCCGATCTCCACCGGCAAGATCGAAGAGCTGATCCACGAGCTGAAGAACGACTACACGGTGATGATCGTCACGCACAACATGCAGCAGGCCGCGCGCTGCAGCGACTACACCGCGTACATGTACCTCGGTGACCTGATCGAATTCGGCCCTACGGCGGAGCTCTTCATGAAGCCCAAGAAGCGCGACACCGAGGACTACATCACCGGCCGATTCGGCTGAGGAAAGAGGCTCCATGACGGACAAGCACATGTCGACCCAGTTCGATGCCGAACTCTCGGGCATCTCCAACCGCGTGCTCGAGATGGGCGGTCTGGTTGAATCCCAGGTTGCACGAGCTGTCTATGCACTGACGCAATTCAGTGGCGAGACGGCGACCGAGGTGCTTCTTGCCGAAGAGCGCGTCAACACGATGGAAATGGAGATCGACCGCGATCTGTCGGCCATCATCGCGCGCCGCCAGCCGACCGCCCGCGACCTGCGGCTCTTGATCGCGATCAGCAAGGCGATCGCCAACCTCGAACGTGTCGGCGACGAGGCGGCGCGCATCGCACGCACCGTGCAGCGCTTGATCAACACGGGCGTGTCGGGGCGCATGCGCCTGCCGGTGGCCGATCTGTCGTTCGAGGCGGACCTGGCGATCGCCCAGTTGCGCAAGGCGCTCGACGCTTTCGCGCGGCTGGACACCGCGCAAGCGCTCGAAGTCCTGCGCGCCGACGACCAGATCGACCAGGAGTTCGACGGCCTGTTGCGCAAGCTGATCACCTACATGATGGAAGACCCGCGCACCATCTCCGCGAGCATCGACCTGGTCTTCGTCGCCAAGGCGATCGAGCGCGTCGGTGACCACGCGAAGAACCTGGCCGAGGCGATCATCTACGTCGTCAAAGGCACCGACGTGCGCCACACCACGCTCGACGCCGTTGCGGATGCGATGCGATGAGCCGCGTCCTGGTCGTCGAAGACGAAAGTGCGATCGCCGAGCTGATCGCGATCAACCTGCGCCATGCGGGTTATGAAGTCAGTGTCGTCACCGACGCCGAGGCCGCGCGCTCGAGCGTCGACCGGGTGCTTCCCGACCTGGTGCTGCTGGACTGGATGCTGCCTGGCCAATCGGGCCTGGCCCTGGCCAAGGCATGGCGCGCCGAAGCGCGCACCAAGCCGATGCCGATCATCATGCTGACCGCGCGGGCCGAAGAGGGCGACAAACTGGCCGGGCTGGACGGTGGCGCCGACGACTACCTCACCAAACCCTTCTCGCCGCGCGAACTGCTGGCGCGTATCCGCGCGGTGCTGCGACGCCGGGCGCCGCAGGCGCTCGACGAAGCGGTCGAGGTGGGCGGGCTGCGGCTGGACCCGGCCACGCGCCGAGTCACACGAGAGGTCGAAGGCGTGCTGCGCGAAGTGAAGATCGGGCCCACCGAGTTCCGGCTGCTGCACTTCCTGCTCACGCACCCGGAGCGCGTGCACAGCAGGTCACAGTTGCTCGACCGGGTCTGGGGTGACCATGTGTTCATCGAAGAGCGCACGGTCGACGTGCATGTGAAACGCCTGCGCGAAGCTCTGGCGCCGGTGCAGTGCGCGCAACTCGTCGAGACAGTGCGCGGCGCCGGTTACCGCCTTTCGCAGGCCAGCGCGCTGGCGCTATGAACCTGGTACTGCCGCGCGTCCTGACGGCGGTGGTGGTGCTCGCTCTGGGCGCCCTGGCGGGGTGGATGGTTGGCAGCTTGGGCGGATGGCCGGTTGCCGGGGCGATTGGCGGTGCGGGTGTCTGTGCAGCCACGCTGGCGACTGTCGATGCGACGCGAGCGTATCGGTTGATGGCCTGGCTGCGCGAGGCCAATGACCTGCCTGCACCGCGCGGCACGGGGCTGTGGGGCGAGATAGGGTACCGCTTCGAACGCGTGCTGCGCGGCGGCCAGCGGCAGGCCCAGGCAGAGCGAGAACGTCTTGCCGAGTTCCTGTCGGCGATCGAAGCCTCGCCGAACGGCGTCATGATGCTCGATGCCAACGAGCAGATTGCCTGGTGCAACTCGCAGGCCGCCGACCACTTCGGCATCGACCCCGAACGCGACCGGCTGCAGCGTGTCACGAACCTGGTGCGCGCGCCGGCGTTCGTGACCCATCTGCAGCAGGGCGACTTCGACGAACCGGTCATCTTCCCGAGCCCGCTCGGGCAGGCCAACCTGTCGGTGCTGATACGGCCTTACGCCGGCGGCATGAAGCTGGTGCTGTCGCAGGACATCACCGCTCGCGAACGCACCGACGAGATGCGGCGCGACTTCGTTGCCAACGTCTCGCACGAGATCCGCACGCCCCTGACCGTGCTGGCCGGCTTCGTCGAGACACTGGCCACCGTGCGGCTCACGTCGGCCGAGCAGCCGCGCGTGCTCGAGCTGATGCGACAGCAGACCGATCGCATCCAGTCACTGGTCGACGATCTGCTGGCACTGGCGCAGCTGGAAGGCAGTCCGCGCCCACCGGCCGATCGTTGGCTGGCGCTCGATCCGTTGCTGGCCCGCGTGCGGGCCGACGGGCTGGTGCTGTCGGCGGGCCGACACCCGATCGAATGCCATGTCCAGGCCGGCTGCCAGGTGGCGGCGCTCGAGACGGAGCTGCACAGCGCCATGGCCAATCTGGTCAGCAACGCGATCCGCTACACCCCCTCGGGCGGCAAGATCGACATCGACTGGCGTGTGCGCGCGTCCGACGGCCGCGGCGAGTTCGAGGTGCGCGACCAGGGCATCGGTTTCGCGCGCGAGCACCTGCCGCGGCTGACCGAGCGCTTCTACCGTGTCGACGGCAGCCGCTCGCGCGACACGGGCGGGACGGGCCTGGGCCTGGCCATCGTCAAGCATGTGGTGCAGCGTCTCGGTGGGGCGCTGGAAATCCAGAGCGAGCTGGGCAAGGGCTCCTGCTTTCGTCTGGTGTTGCCGGCGGCGCGTGTGCGAGTGGCCGCGGAAAACAACGACAGCGGCGGAGCCCCGGCACAGGACGCTGGTGTGGCGAGCGTCGCGTTGTCAGAGCGCGCGGCCTAGCACCTCGGTCGCTTCGTCGCGGTCGGTCGGCCGGCTGATCGTCGTCACGAGCCGCCAGCCGGGCGGGGCGGCATGGCTGGTCTGCCCGCGACGCACCTGGCGCAACAACACGGGACAGTCGGGTGTGGTCCCGCTTCCTGCGTCGACCCGCCAACGCCCGTACTGTTCGAGGGCCGCGACCGCCGAGCGGGCGTAGCCCGGTGCCCACACGCAGGCCCCTGCCGGAATGTGGGGTGCCAGTCGCTCGACCCACGGACGGTTGCTGCGCGCGTAGTCGAGCAACGGCAGCCAGAGGGTCATCAGCAGCAGCCAGGCCAACGCCACGCCGCCGGCCGGCAGCACCAGGCTCTTCCACAGCGCTTCGCGGTGGCGCCCGGTGCGCCAGCGGACCAACAGCAGCCAGGCTACGCTGCCGGCGCCCCCAACGAGCAAAGCCAACGGCGAGAACTCGAGCTGGAAACCCGGCGCCAGCTTGGCCACGTTGGCTGCGATCCGGGCAGGCATGCCGGTGAGCATCGCGACGTAGATGACCCAGATCGCCACCGCGGCAATGCTGAAGAAGAAGACCGAGAACCAGTCGACGGCTGCGCTGGTCGCGCGCTGCAGCGTGGGCAGTGCAAAGGCGGCGAGCACGGCGAAGGCGGGCAGTCCGAGCATCAACGCCCGGTCGAAGGCGCCGCCGACGATGCTCGCACCCACCGCCACCGACGCCAGCGCCAGTGGCAACGCGATGTGGCGCTTGTTCACTTGCCGTCGCCAGCGCCACAGCGTCCAGACCGCGAGCAGCGACACCGGCCACAGGAACCAGGCCGCCAGCCGCAGCATGCGCACGGCCTGCGCGGCGCTGCCATCGACCGTGACGCGCCAGCCCCAGGTGCCTCCAACCCAGGCGGCGGTCGCGGCCAGCGCCGTCGCGGCGAGCAACCACGCGGCGAAGCGGCGTGCCTCGGGGTACAGTGATCGGGCGCTGATCACCGCAGCGGCCAAGCCGAAGATGAGCGCCATCGACGGCGCGCCGCTCACCGCCAGCAGCGGCAGGCCGACCATCGCTGCAGCGACCGCCCGCATGCCGCGGAAAGGCGCCGCCGCACAGGCCCACAATGCGAGTGCCGCGGCGAACAGTTGCACCAGTTCCGGCGTGGTCTCGTGCCCCAGTTGCAGCAGGCCCAGCGAGGCAATCAATGCCAGCAAGGCGCCGTCTGCCATGGCCCGGGCGTAGTCCACCGGCTCGGCTTCGCCCCCGAAAGCGAAGGCCACCGGCTGCGCTGCCTCGGTGCGGGCCAGCTGGAACGTGGTGTACCAGGTCAACGCCAGCACACCGGCGAGCAGCAGCGCGAAGGGCAGCCGCGCGGCCAGCGGGGCACCGACCCAGGGCGACAGCGCCGCGATGCTCGCGGCACCCAGCCAGTGCGGCAGGACGGCATTCTCCGGTGCTAGGCCGCCGATGGTCGGTGTGAGCCACGGGGTGCGCCCCTCTGCGATCGCCAGCATGTAGCCGAACGCTGTCTGGTCGGCATTGCGCCATGGGTCGCGGCCGAACACCCCGGGCAGGATGTAGGCGGCACAAAACAGCAGCAAAGCGACACGGGGCAGCCGGCGCACCGCGCGCTGCGAAACCAGGGCTGGGGAGGGGCGAGCGTTCACCGGCGCATCATGCCGCGCCGTGGCGGAAATCGGCGCCCATGAAAAAGGCAGCCGAAGCTGCCCGGTTCGCTCCGCCAGAAGCCCTCACTTCTTCGGCGTGAGCTTGGCGAACTTGTTGCGGAATTTCTCGACGCGGCCGCCGAGGTTGTCGATGCTCTTCTGCGTGCCGGTGTAGAAGGGATGCGATTCGCTGGTGGTCTCGACCTTGAACAGCGGCAGCTCGCGGCCATCGTCCATCTTGATCATTTCCTTGCTCTGCGCGCAGGACCGCGTGACGAACTTGAACCCGTTGGACAAGTCGACGAAGCAGACGTCGCGGTAGCCGGGGTGGATGCCTTGTTTCATGGGAAACCTTTCGCTGGTGTTTGGGCAGCCACGTTGCGCGACTGGCGACGCACTTGCCCGTGCGGGAAACCGCAAATTATAAAGTGGGGCGCTCGGTCAGCCGCCGCGCCTCATCATGTCGAAGAAGTCGATGTTGTTCTTGCTCGCCTTCATCTTCTCGAGGATGAACTCCATCGACTCGATCTCGTCCATCGGGTAGAGCAGTTTGCGCAGGATCCAGGTCTTTTGCAGGATCTCGGGCTTGAGCAGCAATTCCTCGCGCCGGGTGCCGCTCTTGTTCAGCAGGATCGACGGGTAGACGCGCTTCTCGGCCATGCGCCGGTCGAGGTGGATCTCGCAGTTGCCGGTGCCCTTGAACTCTTCGTAGATGACCTCGTCCATCTTCGAGCCAGTGTCGATCAGGGCGGTGCCGATGATGGTGAGGGACCCACCTTCCTCGACGTTTCGCGCAGCGCCGAAGAAGCGCTTGGGACGTTGCAGCGCATTGGCGTCGACGCCGCCGGTCAACACCTTGCCGGAGCTGGGCAGCACGTTGTTGTAGGCCCGCGCCAGCCGCGTGATCGAGTCGAGCAGGATGATCACGTCCTTCTTCAACTCGACCAGGCGCTTGGCGCGCTCAATCACCATCTCGGCGACTTGCACGTGGCGCGCCGCGGGTTCGTCGAAGGTCGAGCTGATGACTTCGCCGCGCACCGTGCGGACCATCTCGGTCACTTCCTCGGGCCGCTCGTCGACCAGGAGCACGATCAGGTGGCAGTCGGGGTGGTTGGCCACGAGCGCATGCGCCATCTGCTGCATCATCACCGTCTTGCCGGTCTTCGGCTGGGCCACGAGCAGGGCGCGCTGGCCTTTGCCGATTGGCGCGATCAAATCGATGATCCGGCTGGTGATGTTCTCTTCACTCTTGATGTCGCGTTCGAGCTTGAACTGCTCCTTCGGGAACAGCGGCGTCAAGTTCTCGAACATGATCTTGTGCTTGCTCTCCTCGGGCAGCAGGCCGTTGACCCGGTCGACCTTGACCAGCGCGAAGTAGCGCTCGCCGTCCTTGGGCACCCGCACTTCGCCTTCGACCATGTCGCCGGTGTGCAGGTTGAAGCGGCGCACCTGGCTCGGGCTCAGGTAGATGTCGTCGGTCGAGGCCATGTAGCTGGCTTCGATCGAGCGCAGGAAGCCGAAGCCGTCGGGCAGCACTTCGAGCACGCCGTCGCCGAAGACCTGCTCGCCGGCCTTGGCGCGCTTTTTCATGATCGCGAACATCAGCTCCTGCTTGCGCAGGCGGGCGACGTTCTCGATCTCGAGCTCCTCGCCCATCTTGAGGAGCTCGGAGACGTGTTGCGCTTTCAGTTCTGACAGATGCATGGCAATGGCCAGGGTCGTGAAGCTGGGTCGAAACCCTGTACACGCAGGCACCGCGCGCCAATGCGCAGGGGCCGGTCAGGACAGGGTAGGGAGGCCGGAGCCGCGGGCCTGATGCCGCCCGATCGGAGCTGGCGGCAGGCGCACAGGGCGCGGTGGCAATCTCGGACCGGTGCAGCGAAGGCAGCACCAGCGTTGGCAGAGATTATAGATGACCGTCGATGAAAGACGTCAACTGCGACTTCGACAGGGCGCCCACCTTGGTCGCAGCGAGCTGGCCACCCTTGAACAGCATCAGCGTCGGGATGCCGCGGATGCCGAACTTGGCCGGCACATCCCGGTTCTCGTCGACGTTCATCTTGGCGACTTGCAAGCGGCCGTCGTACGTCTTGGAGACCTCGTCGAGGATCGGGGCGATCATCTTGCACGGGCCGCACCACTCGGCCCAGTAATCCACCAACACGGGCGTTTGGGACTGCAGGACGTCGCTCTCGAACGAAGCGTCGGAAACGTGCTTGATCAATTCGCTGCTCATGGGGTGTCCTCGGGGTGTCCTCGGCGGCCCCTGCGTCGACAGCACAGGGCACAATGATTCTGACACAAGGCCCCGTTCGACGAGGCCAACCTGCCAAGTGCCCTTGTCCGAATCTTCCACTCCGCCCAATCGATGCCAGCCCGAGCGCCTGAACCTGGCCGAGGGTGCGATCGACGCTGAATTCTGGCCCTCGGCGTGCAGGCGCTGCCTGGCCTGGCTCTTGACCCGAGGGGCGAGCGCGCGCGACGCCATCGTGCTGGTGCCGCACAGCAGCCTGATCGGGGTGCTGAGGTCGGCCTTCGCGCAGCAGGGCGGCTGGCAACCTCGCGTGGAAACGGTGCACACCTGGGCGCATGGCCTTGCGGCGCCTCGGCCCGGCGCGCCGCTGCAGCTCAGTCTGGACAGCGTGAACGACGCGGCGAGCGCCGCGATCCTGCTGCGAGGCCAGACGGCCGGCGGTGAGTGGGCGGCGCGTGACGCGGCCGGTTTCGATGCGGCAGTCCGCGCGCTCGTCGAGGCGGCGCAGGCGCTGCTGCACGCTGCGTTGCAGCAGCCGCCGAGTGAGCGCGACGCCTGGTGGACGGCCTGGCGCGACGCGCTGGCCGCTGCGTCGGCCGGCGGTCCGGGCCTGGCCGAACGTTGGCTCGGCCGGATCGCGCTCGAGTGGGCCTCGAGCGCTGACGCCTCGGGCCTGGACCGGCTCTGGCAACAGCGACCCTCCGCGTGGATGCTGTTGCAGACCGGGGCTTCGGACGACCGCTTGCCGCAGCTGCTGTTGCAAGCCGCCGAAAAGCGCAACGAGCCCGTGCTGTGGCTCGATGCGGCGCTGCCCGTCGAGCGCCCGTTCGATGCGGCGGCGCGGTTGCCCGCACCGCTGCGCTGGGTGGCTGCCGACCTGGAAGGCGAAGCACAGGCTGCGGCCCTGGCGGTACTGCACGCGGTCGAAGCGGGCAGGGTGCCGGTCGGCCTGGTCGTCGACGACCGCACCACCCGTGGACGCATCCGCGCTTTGCTCCGTCGCACGGGCCTGCGGTTGCAAGACGAGGTCGGCGACAGCCTGGCTGCCACGCCGCCTGCAGCCCGACTGATGGCCGCACTGCGCGCCGCATGGCTGGGCGCGCGTCGCGACGATGTACTCGACTGGCTGAAGGCCGAACACGCCGGCGCGCCCGCGCTGCGCCGCCTGGAGGCAGCCTGGCGGCGAGGCAGTGCGCCCGATGAGGGCACCCAGGCTTGGCTCGAGGCGCAACAGGCGTCGTTGCGGCACTGGGCCGACGAGGCAGCCCCCAACTTGGCGGGCTGGCTGGCGGCCTGCCTGTCTGCAACCTCACCGCTGCGCACCGTGCTGGCGGCGTTTGCGGACGATCCCCGTGGACAAGCCGCATGGGCTGCCTTGCGCCTGGATGGCGCAGCGACCAGCGCGGCCTGGCAGCTTGCGGCCGCCCAGACCGCGCTCGACTTGGCCGGCTTCATCGGCTGGGTCGAAGCGACACTCGAGCAGTCGACGTTCGCGCCGCCGTCCCAAGGCCCCGCCGAGGTGGTCATCACGTCGCTGGCGCGCGCAGTCTTGCGGCCGTTCGGGGCGCTCGTGATGACGGGCTGCGACGCGCAGCGGCTGGGTGCCCCGCAGGCACCGGCAGGGCTGCTGCCGCAGGCGCTGTTGCAGCGCTTCGGCTTGCCGCACCGCGAAGGGCAGCGGCAGCGCGAGCAGCAGAACTTCGCCCAGATGCTGCGCAGGCCCGCGCTCGTGCTGTTGCGGCGCCGCAGCGACGAGGCCGAGGCCCTGGCACCGAGCGGGCTGCTCGAGCAGGCCTGGCAGGCGCGACAGCGGTGCGGGCAGGCGGCGCCCGGCGAAGTCGAGGCCCCCTTGCCGACCCTCACGGTGGTTGGCGTGCCGCAAGGGCGCCCGGCACCGACGGCGGGCCTGGCGCTGCCCGAGCGGCTGACGGCCAGCGCCATCGAAGGTTTGCGCGACTGCCCCTACCGCTTCTTCGCCCACACGGTGCTCGGGCTGCGCGACTCCCCCGAGCTCGATGCGGCGGTCGAGAAACGCGACTTCGGCACCTGGCTGCATGGCGTGCTGCAGCGCTTTCACGACGCGCGTGGCGAGAACACCCCCGAGGCTGATCGCGCCGCGTTGCACGCGGCGGCTGCCGAGCAGGAAGCGGCGTCCGGCCTCGACGCTGCCGAGCTGCTGCCGTTTCGCGCCGCCTTCGACCACTTCGGCGACCACTACCTCGTCTGGCTCCACGGCCGAGACGCCGAGGGCTGGCGCTACCAGAGTGGCGAGCTGGCCTTGCGGCGCACCGACCCGGCGCTCGCCGGTGTGGCGCTCGAAGGCCGCATCGACCGCGTCGACGTGCATGCGCCCACCGGCACGAGACAGTTGGTCGACTACAAGACCGGTAGCGCCCAGGCCCTGAAGAACAAGGTCGCCGAACCGCTCGAAGACACCCAGCTTGCGTTCTACGCCGCGTTGCTCGACCCGCAGCCCGGCACGCCGCAAGTACGCGCGATCTACCTGGCGCTCGACGATCGAAAGGAACCCCGCGAGTTCGAGCATCTCCATGTGCAACGCAGTGCCGAGCAGCTCGTCGAAGGCCTGGCAGACGAGTTGCAGCGCGTGCGCGCCGGCGCGGGCCTGCCGGCACTCGGCGAGGCTGCGGTCTGCGAGCACTGCGATGCGCGCGGCCTGTGCCGGCGCGATCACTGGACGAAGGACACCGTCACGTGAGCGACAGCGAGGCGACGGCACCGCAGGCGCCGGCCTACCGGATCGACGGCCGGCCGGTTACCGCGGCGGCTTTCTACGCCGCCGCCTGCAACCCGCGGCGCGCGGTGGTGGTCGAGGCTTGCGCCGGCGCGGGCAAGACCTGGATGCTGGTCTCTCGCATCGTCCGCGCGCTGCTGGACGGTGCCGAGCCGCAGCAGATCCTGGCCATCACCTTCACGCGCAAGGCGGCTGGCGAGATGCGCACCCGCCTGGCCGACTGGTTGCGCGACTTCGCCGCGCTCGACGAGGCCGACGCAGCTCGCGCACTGGTCGAGCGTGGCATGGATGACGCGCAGGCCGAGGCTCACGCCGGCGCCCTGATCGGTTTGCACGAACGCCTGCTCGCCAGCGGTCGCGCGGTCGAGGTGCGCACCTTCCACGCCTGGTTTTCGCAGCTGCTGCGCGCCGCCCCGATGGACCTGCTGTCCACCTTCGGCCTGCGGCCCGACCTCGAACTCATCGAAGATCTCGTCGACCTGCGGCGCCCGCTGATGCGGCGCTTCAACCAGCGACTGCTCGGCGACGCAGAGCGGCTGGACGACTTCCGCGCGCTGTCGGTCGGTCGCGGCCGGGTGGCCCTGCAGAAGTGGCTCGATGCGGTCTGGCGCCGGCGCACCGAGATCGAACTTGCGGATGCAGCGGGCACGCTCGAACCCGCCGTCGGGCCGGCGCCTGCGGCGGCGGGTGCGCCTGCGACGTTGGCCGCCTGGCTGCGCGAGGGCGCGCTGCTCGACCAGGCGCGCGCGCTGGCGCGGGCGCTGGACCTGCTCGGGATGAACCGGGGCAAGGCCAGGTGCAGCACTGCGGCCCAGGCCATCGGCCAGGCGCTCCAGGAGCAGGACGAGCAGTCGGTCTACGCGGGTTTGCGCGCTGCGCTCTTCACCGACGCCGGCACACCGCGCAAGCTGCTCGGCGACCTGCCGGCGCAGGCGACGCTGTGCGACCGGCTGAACGAGATCGCTGCGACGCTGGCTCAGCAACGGGCCCACGACGAGCACCAGCGCATGGTGCGCCTGTCGCGCGTGCTGCTGTCCTGCCTAGCCGAGCTCAAGCGAGAACGCGGCCTGATCGACATGGACGACCTGGAGCGCGTGGCGCTGGCACTGCTGGGTGACCACAGCCTCTCGGGCTGGGTGCAGCAGCGCCTGGACGCGCGCCTGCGCCACTTGCTGATCGACGAGTTCCAGGACACGAGCCCGCTGCAGTGGCACGCCTTGCACGGCTGGCTGTCCGCGTATGCCGGGGCGGGCGGTGGCGGCCTGCCGAGTGTCTTCATCGTCGGCGATCCGAAGCAGAGCATCTACCGCTTCCGGCGCGCCGAGCCGCGCGTCTTCGAGGCGGCGCAGCGTTTCGTCGTCGAGGGCCTGGGAGGCAGCCTGGCTGCCTGCGATCACACACGCCGCAACGCGCCGGAGGTGCTGGCCGTCGTGAACCGGGTCTTCGGTGGCCTGCACGACGAAGGCGCGTTGCCCGGCTGGCGGCCGCACAGCACCGGCGTCGACGCGGCGCACGCGTCCGGTTCGATGGCGCGGGGCGTGTTCGTGTTGCCTAGCGCCGAGCGGCCGGCGCCAACGCCGCGCAACGCGGGCCAGACTGCACCCGCCCCATGGCGCGACAGCCTGTCCACGCCGCGGCATGTGGCCCAGACGAAGCTGCGCGAGTTCGAGGCGGCGCAAGTGGCCCGCGCCGTTGCCGAGCTGGTGCATGCGCAAGGCGTTGCACCGGGGGAGATCTTCGTGTTGTCGCGCAAACGCGCTTCGCTGAACCTGGCCGCTGCCGCCCTGCAAGCCCGGCATGTGCCGCATGTTGCGCCGGAGCCCTGGCAGCTGGGCGACCTGCCTGAAGTGCAGGACCTGCTGGCGGTGCTCGACGTGCTGGCCTCGCCTGGCCAGGCGCTGTCGCTGGCGCAGGCGTTGAAGAGCCCGCTCTTCGGCGCGTCCGATGCCGACCTGCTGGCCTGGGCCACGGCGGCCCGCGCGGCAGGCGCCGCCGGGCGGTCGAACGACGGCTGGCAGGCCTTGATGGCGCTGGCCGAGCCCAGTCCGGCGCTGGCCCGGGCGCGTGACTTGCTTCTGGGCTGGCGCGCCGGCCTCGCGTCGTCGACGCCGCACGACCTGCTCGACCGCATCGTGCACGAAGGGGATCTGTTGCCCCGGCTGGCCGCAGCCGTGCCGGCCGAGCGCGCGGCCACCGCCATCGACGCGGTGCACGCGCTGCTGGCGGCAGCGCTGGCACCGGACATGGCCCACGCCGCCACTGTCTACGCTTTTGTGCGTGCGGTGCGCAGCCGCACGTTGAAGGCCACGCTGGCCGCCCGTGGCGACGCGGTGCAGCTGCTGACCGTGCACGGCGCCAAGGGGCTGGAAGCGCGCGTGGTGTTCATGATGGACACCGACCCCGAGAGCCAGAAGCCCGAAACGTCGAGCCTGCTCGTCGACTGGCCGGTCGACCGGCTGCGCCCGGCGCGTGTGGCTTTCATCGCTTCGGAAGCCGAGTGCCCGCCGTCGCTGCAAACCCTGCTGGCCGACGAGCGGTCAGCGCGCGAGCGCGAGGAGATCAACGCCCTCTATGTCGCGATGACGCGCGCGCGCGAGCGCCTGGTCTTCAGCCGCACCCCGCCGCACCACGGGCGGCCGCAGGGCGGTGGCTGGCAGCGTGTGATCGATCTGGCCCAACGGTGGACACCGGTCGATGCGGGTGCGGCCCCGGACCGACCGCATGCGCGCGTCGTGGTGCTGCCGCGCCTGGCGCGCGACGCCGACGCCGCAATGCCCGCACCCGCGACGTTGCACACCTGGGCGCCCGAACAGAGCCTGCCGGTTCGCCTGGGCCTGGCGGTGCACCGCGTGCTCGAGTGGGCCGCGGCGAGCGCTGCTCGAGCAGCGCCGATCACGCCGCTGGCCGAAGCCGCTGCAGCCGAGTTCGGCCTCGCCGACGCCCGCGCGATCGAAGCCGCCGCACTGCGCATCCTGACCAGCGAGCAATGCGCGCCGTTCTTCGATCCCGAGCGCCTGGCCTGGGCCGGCAACGAAGTGCCTGTTGCCAGTGTCGCCAGCGTCGCCGGCGGGGCCGATGCGCCCGGTGCTGTGCTGCGCATCGACCGGCTGGTGCGCACCCACGGTCCTGCGGGCGCCTGGTGGGTGCTGGACTACAAGCTGCAAGGCCGGCCGCAGGACGATCCCGCACAGCGGGCCCAGCTGGCAGGCTACCGGCGAGGTGTAGGCGCTGCAGCCGAGCGAGACGGTGCGCGCGGCCTTCATCACGGGGCAGGGCGAGTTGATCGAGGTCGACTGAACGCACCCAGGCGAAATTGCCGGGCGCATTTGCAGGGTATACGCAGGCCTGTTCGCTCCATCGCCAAGGCCTCGGCTGGCGTCCAATCGGGGCAGCGCAAGTGCGCCAACCGCCGATGGATGCCCTTTCGAACACCGCAGTGCCCAGGTCCGCCGTCGGCGCGATGCGTCGCCTCGGCCGTTTCGAGTTGCGCTCTTTGCTCGGTTGCAGTGCACGCTGCATGGCCTGGCATGCGTACGACAGCGGCCAAGACTGCGAGCGCGTGCTGGTGCTGCCGCGCCAGCAGCCCGCCGATGACGGGGAGCTCGAACGCTGGCTGCAGCAGGCGCGTCGCATCGCGCGTGTCGTGCACCCGCACCTGGCGCCGGTGCTCGAGGTGGGCGCCCAGGAGCGCTGGCCCTATGTCGCGCACGACACGGCCCATGCCGC
>Ga0163144_10013323_pt1 | contig 17176 bp, 29 predicted proteins | sample OliLak19BULKMAT1_FD_123175 | JGI IMG/M metagenome (GOLD analysis project Ga0163144, IMG submission 123175) | Freshwater microbial mat bacterial communities from Lake Vanda, McMurdo Dry Valleys, Antarctica - Oligotrophic Lake LV.19.BULKMAT1 | ecosystem: Environmental > Aquatic > Freshwater >... | reverse complement strand
CAACGGCCTGGCCTTCCGCGAGCGGAGCGGGTCTGGATCCTCGCTGGCCCGAGTCTATTTCGAGCCTGGCGGCGCGGTGCTCATCGGCACGCAAGCCACCGACAGCAGCGGCGCGAAGTTACAGATCACTGGCTTTGTATCGGCGACAAATGGATTTTACACTTCCGTCGCGTCCTACGAGGCAATTAAAGCGACATCCGGGGGCGTTTCGGTTCGGTCGCTGCACGCCAGTGCTTATAGCCAGCTCGGTTCTGGCTCTTCCGCGCCAACCGCTACCAGCGGATCTGCTCTCGGCGCCGGGGCTGCGTATTGGGATACAACCGCGGGTTCGTTGCGGGTCTACAACGGATCGAGTTGGGTTGCTTTGGCGACGAGTGGGGGCGTGACATCAATCAACTCCCAGACAGGCCCGGCCATCACTATCGCGGCAGGCGCGGGCATTGGAGTCTCGGCGAGCTCCAACACCATCACCATCGCGAATAACGGTGTCACCGCTCTGACCGGCACGACCAACCGCGTTACGGTCTCCGCCTCGACCGGATCGGTTACGCTCAACCTGCCGCAGGACATCCATGCCGGCGCGAGCCCGACGTTTGCGGGTGTCACGGCGGGGGCCTTCTCGGCCACAGCCACCGGCGCTTCGATTGCATTCCAGACCTCGAATTTCAACTTCCAGGTCGACGGGAACGGCAACATCTCCGGGGCCGGATCGGCCAACATGACCACGGGCTACCGGGTCGCTGGCACCACGGTGATCGACTCCAGCCGCAACGCCACGAACCTCGCCAGCGCCACGGCCGACGGCGTGTTCCAGAGCCAGGCCGCCAGCACGGCGATCGCGTTCCAGACCACAAACTTCAATTTCCAGGTTAACGGCAATGGCGTCGTGAGTTGCGCGGGCGGCTACAACGTCGGCGGGAGTAATGTCATCAACTCGAGCGGCGTGTTCGTGGGATCCAGTGGCATCAACGTTGGTTCGGCCGGAATTACGTGCGGCGGGATCAATCCAAATGGCGGATACACGGGCCAGACATGGTCCGTCGTTGGAACGTTCACGATTGGCGGTACTTCCTACACGACGTTGGTGTTTCGCGGGGGAGTGCTCGTCAGCGCCTCGTAGGCAAATCAAACCATGCTCAAGCCATCAACTCTCCGGCGCACCGCGCCACGGAAGGGAAAGCCGCGGCGTGCCGCGAACGCGGACCACGATTATCTCGAATGGATCCGCAACCAGCCGTGCCTGATCTGCGCCCTCCGCGACCGGAAGCAGTCTACAAAGACGGACCCCCACCATTTCGGCCCGCGCGGGTTCTCGCAGAAAGTCCCGGATCGCCAGGCGATACCGCTCTGCCACTTCGAGCACCACATCTTCGGCCGGGAGGCGATCCACGTCCTCGGCCGCGCATTTGGCCGGCACCACGGCATGGACCCGGAAAAGGAAATCGTTCGACTCAATGCTGAATACGACGCAAACCAATTCTCTGTTTGATTCCGCTCTTGCGTACCTCCGCGCGCACGAGGGCGTTGTTGATCACATGTACCTCGATGTCGTCGGGCTCGTGACGATCGGGATTGGCTGCCAACTCTCCGCCCCCGACAGTGGCGTCGCGATCGGCCTCCTGCTTCGGGCCACGGGGGAGCCGGCGACGTCGGCGCAGATTATCCAGGACTGGTCCAGCGTGAAGTCGCGGCAGCCGGGACTCCTTGCCAGGCTTTATGAGCCGTTCACTGCAACCTACCTGCCGGCGGCCGCGATCGACGCCGAAGCCAGCCGGCGACTGGAGGTGTTTGTGTCCTCGCTTAGGCGCCGCTTCCCGATGTTCTACGTCATTCCGCGACCGGCCCAGATCGGGCTGCTCGACATGGCGTACAGCCTGGGTGCGGCCGGTCTCTTTGCGAAGTACCCCAAGTTTTGCGCCGCCGTTGATCGCCAGGATTGGCAATCCGCAGCGGACGAATGCAAACGAGCCCACGTTTCCTGGACACGGAACGCGGCTCTCGCCGCTTTGTTCGTCGAAGCTAAAGGATAAAAAATGCTCACTAACGACAGTAAGAAGTTCTCGCCCGCGACGCATCGCGGGTATATTGACGAGACGGGCGGATTGACCGTTCGCCCCATCGCCCTGGAGGTGCTGGCGATTCCGATGATCGAGCCAGCCGAATCCGGCGAACCGCTGCAGCCGCGCATCGACCGCGCCAAAGAATTGTCCGCACTCGGCCACGTGATCGACACGCAGATCGACATTTGGGGCTGGGGCGGAGAGAACACGATGCGCCTCCGCCGCCTTTATGGCTGTCGGGACGTTGCCGATCCGTTTTCCGGCACGCGGATCATCACGCCGGAGGCCAAATAGCAATGGGACTCCCTTCGTGGATGAAGAGACTGCTGGGCGTCACCGCCGCCCTCGCCCCCATCGCCGTCAATGCCTTCGCCCCGGGTCTTGGCCCGTTGGTGTCGGCGGTGATCAACGCCGTGTTCCTGGCGGAGGAAAAGCTTGGTGCCAAGAAAGGTGCGGAGAAGTTTGCCGCCGTGCTGGATTATCTCACCGTCGCGGCCCCGGGCCTGGTGCGGTCGATCGAGCAAAGCACCGGAAAAGAAATGGTCGATCAAGAATTGTTCGATGCCGGCCTGACGGGGATTGCTGAGGGCATCGTCAAGTTGCTGAACGCCTTCCGGCTGCTGCCGAAGGCGACGTAATATGCTGCAGCGCAAAATCATGGTCGTCGTGCTCGGCCAAATCACCGTTGTGGACCCGCTGCCGGGGTGGGCCCTCGTCCTGCAAGGCGGTTTAGCCGGGATCCTTGCCTGGTGGTGGTCGCTCGACCCGCTTCTCAACACGTTGGGCGGGCTGATGATGCTCGACTATTGCTGCGGAGTCGCTCTCGCCCTCAATCGGCATCGGTTCAGGTGGGGGGTGGGGGCGTGGGGCATCACCCGCAAAGCCATGATCTTCGCCGTCTGCCTTGTGATCGGCCGCGCGATCGCGGTGCACGGCTTTGGCGACTACGGGGGGAAGGCTATGGCGATCTTCTATATCGCCAACGAGGCAATCTCGATCTTTCGCACTTTCACCGCGTCGGAAATTCCGGCGCCATCACCCCTGCTGGACATGTTTGGGCGCCTAAGCCGAGAAGCTGGGCAAACGCCGGTACCGCCCGCCGACAAAAAACCTACGGAGAATTTATGAAACTGACTATTGCGCAACTCATGGTAAGCCAGATCGGGCTGGCGAAGCTGGCTCAATTGCCTTTCCCTGCCGCCACGGCCCTCAAACTCGGGCGTATCATGCGCCAGCTCGACGCCGAGCGGGAGTCCGCGGAAAAAGCTCGCCTCGCCGCGTGCGGGGCCCACGGATTGAAGAACGAACAAACCGGCGTTTTCGACATCCACCCCGAAAAGAAGGCGGCGTTCGATGTGGAGATCCAGGCGCTCTTTGCCAGCGAGATCACAGTGCACATCGATCCGCTGCCGCTCGTTGCAATCGAGCGGGCGGAGATGACAGTGCCGGAGTTGATGAGCCTGGAGCCGCTGCTGTTGATCGAGACGGCGGTGCCGAAGGCAGAGGCCGCGTAGGTGGCGACCCAATTCCGTGGCCCAGGCGCGGAGCTGGACCACGGATTCGATTGGGCCGAGCTTGGCTACCTCGAGCCGGGGGAAACTATCATCGAGTCGAACTGGGCCCTCGATCCTGGCCTGACCAGAATTACGAGCAGCATCATTGTTGGGACGAAGACCGTCGTATGGGTATCGGGTGGCGTAGTGGGGCAGGACTACGTGATCACGAACTCGTTCCGGACGAGCGCCGGCCGCAGTGATTCGCGATCGCATTTATTGAAGGTGAGACGCCGCTGATGTCCGTGCTTACCCTCCTCGACGTTTACTCTCCCTGGGGCGAGCTGAACTCGCAAGCCTGGGACGAAACGTCGGTCGCGTGGCTTGGGGTTAATGTGTCCTGGGCAGGGACCGACTTTCGAACATGGAGCGAAGCGCTAGTCCCTTGGACGGCGCAAGTCGGCGACAAAGAAGTTCGCATCCAGCCCGTTCTGCCAGAAGTTCGCATTGATCCCGTTCTACGTGAGCGGCGCATCCAGCCAATAGCACCCAACTAAGGAACCCATGTCCAACCCAACAGTAATCCTCGGCACAGATATCATTTCCGCGAGCCGGTCCGTCTTGAACGCCAATTTCGCACTACTGAACGCGGAAAAGGTCGACATCAATGGCTCCTACGCAAACCCGGCGTGGCTGACGACTCTTGCGGGAACAAAGGTCACTGGCAACATCCCCGGCAACGCCGCGACGGCCACGGCGTTGGCCACTCCTCGGACAATTGCGGGGGTGCTCTTTGACGGTTCGGCTAACATTGCCATCCCCTCGACGGGTCTCAGCGATTCGGGCGACATCGTCAGATTGTCGGGTTCGTACTCCAATCCCACATGGTTTACGACTCTCGCCGCCAGCAAATTGACAGGGGTTGTTGCGGTGGCGTCTGGTGGTGCGGGCGCGATCAATGGCGTTCTCCGGGCAAACGGAAGTGGGCTGGTTAGCGCTGCGGTCGCGGGAACGGACTTCGTGCTTCCGTCTGGCAATGTGGCAACTGCCACTGCACTCGCAACAGCGCGGACCATTGCCGGGGTCAGCTTTGATGGGACCGCCAACATCGCCATCCCCTCAACGGGACTGAGCGATACGGCCATCCTGGTGCGAACGAGTAGCTCTTATGCGGACCCGGCGTGGATACCTTCTCTGGCAGCCAGCAAGATCACCGGCACGCTTGCCAATGCCAACACGACAGCGGCCAGCGCAAACACAGCGTCGGCCATCGTTGCGCGTGACGCCTCTGGAAACTTCACGGCGGGGACGATTACGGCGGCATTGACCGGCAACGTGACCGGCAACGTTACGGGCACGGCTGGATCGGCGACCGGCAACGCGGCCACGGCCACGGCGCTGGCAACCGCTCGAACTATCGCGGGTGTGAGCTTTGATGGCACTGCGAATATCGCCATCGCCTCGACGGGCTTGAGCGACACGGCGGCGCTCGTCCGGAACAATCAGGCCAACACGTACACAGCGGGGACGAAGCAGACCTTCGCATCCGACGCCACCACAGCGGGCGCGGCCTTCGGCGGGGGCATCACGGCGGACCCTTCGAGCGTTGCGGCGGGTGACTTTTGGTATCGGGCCGACCTGGGGACCTACGGGTTTCGCAACGCTTCGGCGGTGTCGGCGTTGGTTGCGGGTGGAAGGGCGTTGACCACGACCGGCGCGATCCCCTTCGTCACGGCGTCGGGCATCGTGGGGCAGGATGCGGCGAATCTGTTCTGGGATTCGGCGAATGGGCGGTTGGGGGTGGGGACGAATTCGCCGACGCAAAGATTCCAGGTTACAGGGACGAATGGTAGCGTGACCATCGACTCAACGGGAGACGCGATTCAATTTAGGACTGCGGCTGTGTCTTATCTCGCCGCTGCAACAACGTTAGTCGTTCAGACCGCTGCCAGTACCCGCCTACAAATAGACAACGCAGGTAGGTTTTACTTTAACAGTAATCAAATGCTGCTGAACACCACCGGGAACCTCCTGATCGGCACCACGACCGACCTCGGCTTCGGTTTGCACGCGGCGCGGACCGGGAGCAGTGGCACGGCGCTGGTACACGATCCCACTGCGACGACCGGCGTAACCTCGCTGGTAGTTCGCGCCGGGGCGGGGCAGGCATCGACGAACCTGCAAACGTGGCAGAACTCGGGGGGGACGGTGCTGGCGAGTGTGGCTTCTTCCGGAAACGTAGTTACAACCGGAAGCATGTTTGTACGCGGAGCATTTATCGCATTGCAAGACGCTACGCCTACTGTGTCTTATGCAGGAATTTCAGCGGGGGGGCTACGAGTTGCGGGCGATAAATCATTAGCGTTTAGTTCAACCACGGATGCTTTTGGGACTGCTGAGTTTTCGCTGTCCAGAGCAGGAGTAAGCCTAGCGCAGCTTGGCGATGGCGGATTGAACGCAAACGGTTCGCTTGCTCTTAGGGACATCATCGTGGGTGCCACCGCACCCGCCAACGCAAGCTCGACCGGAACAACCGGCATGATTCGCGTTGCAAGCGGGTTCGTGTATGTCTGTACCGCCACTAACACGTGGCAACGTGCCGCAATCGCGACTTGGTGACAATTATGAAAACCTGTACACTTCTCCTCCTCGCGTGCCTCCCCGGCCTTGCCCTTCCCTCCCGCGTAGTCAGCGGAATCTAGCCCAGTTTGTTGCAATCAACTGCAACTTAAGGAAATCATGAAAATCACATTTGAGATTGAAGGTCAGCCCGAAACGGTGGTCACCGTTCCGGGCATTGCGGTTGCCGCCGCCGACGCTAAAGCGAAAGCGCTGGGATACGCCGGCGTCACCCACCTGATGTGCCGGTACCTGCTCGATAATTTACTCGTCGGATTCATCCTCCCCGACGCCCCGCAGTCGGACGGAGTAAAAGCCGAGATGGATGCAATCGTCGCAAATCTAACCGCCAAGAAGGCTGAACTGGAACAAAAGAGGCTCTCCGCCTATTTGCCCACGCTGCGAATTGGCGGCGTCGAGATCACTTTGCCCGAAATCGAAGCAAGTCTCGCTGTGGCAAAAGCCGCTGCTGCCGCGGAGGCTCAGGCGGCGAAGAACTGACATGTGGACCGACCGCCGCGAGGAGCACGCCAGCCGGATGCGCCTCGCGGCGGCTGGGATCAAGGCGACAGATCCTGCGCGCGCGTTGCGCCCTGGCACTCCACGGAAGAACGCCATCCGCTCCGCCTTGGGCTACCGGCACTGTATCCCGCTTGGCCTGTCGGGATCGCGGCGGCTGATGTGGTGGCGGCTGATCATTGACCAAATTGAGCAATGTTCGGCGGCCCAGACCAGGGCCACTAAAGCACGCAACAAGATAAAGCCAGCTCCAACCGCTCTGAACAAATGGGAGGAGCTTTGGCTACGGCGCAACCAGAACCCCCATAACTTCCCACCTCCGCACGCTTTCCCAGGATCTACTCTATGCGATATCTGATTTTCCTTTTCGCCGCCGCGATGTACGCGCAAACGCAAACCACCATCCCGCCATCCATGCTGCGGGAGTCGAATATCCTGAACTCCCCACCTTCAGAGATCCGGTTCTACGCCGTAGACTTGAAGGGAGATGCGTTCCGGGTGAAGCCGGGCGCTGGTTTAGTGCTGCGCCAGACGCCGGGCGGTTGGGTGCTCGACGCTTCCCCCGCTCCCCCAGCGCCTCTCCAGCAGCTCGTGCCTCGCGTGCTTCAGAGTAACGCATGGGGGCATTACGTCGTGGCTCCGGAGGCGATCATTTTTCGCAACGGGATGCTCATGGCGGTGGGTGGCGACTACGACCACAACGGGGCGGGAGTGCTGCCAAAAACGTCCTGGGCTGGCGATGTGATCGTAGCGCTAGAGCTACAGTTGGCGGGACCCGTGGCGTCTGGCGTCGCGGCTGATCGACCAACGCTCGCCCGCGTCGAGCAAGTACAAAACTGGGATCAGGTCTCGAACCGTGCGCACCGCCCGCCGCCTGATCCGCTTTACCTGGCAGGCATCGGCACCAACCAGCTTCGCCCCGGGCGCATCGGGCCGGAAGACTACGCGCCGATTCCGCGCTGCTTGTGGTGGGCGTTCGCGTTCGTCCGGCAGCCTGCCGAGGATGCAGTATTGATTGACTGTGGCGTGGAGCCCCCAACGATTACCGCTCAACGCTGAACTATCTCATTCAATCCGATCCTTGGCCGCCGCGTCCGCCTTCGTCTGCCATTGCATATTGGTCGGCGAGTCCGGCCCGCCGCGTTTCAGCGCCTGGCGATGGTCAACTACGTACCCAGGGCAGCCGCCCGATGTCTTTCCGGTCGACGGGCACGGGTTCTTGCGATGAAAGGAAGATCGCGCCGAGCTGCTGCGCTGGATCCGCCCGTTCGTATTCCGCGCGCAACTGGCGCAACGGGCTTTGGATGCTGGGGTTGCCTTGGCGTGGCGGGTGGATGGTGAGCGGGTTGACCTGGTGGAGTTGGCGCGAGCGCCGGACCGGCCGCCGCTGGTCTTGGCGTCAGCCGTGTCGCCGAAACAGAAGAAGGCGAGAAGGAACATCAATGATCGAATTAGCATAGGGTTCTCCTAATTGGTCCGCCTGCGAGAGCGTTTGTTATTGCTTGTGTTTCCATCCGGGCACCCTCGCTTATGCCCTGAAACGTGGGTTCCTTTTCTCGTTGTGTAGCCTTGCACGGTGGTGCCGTCGGCACAGCGATGCTTGGGAGTAGCGGGTGCGCGGTGGTGCGTCTCACGGGAGCGGCGTTTAGTCTCACGAAGCGACGGCTTCGTTTCTACAATCGGGGCTTTCGTCTCGGCTTTCACGGGAATCGTCTCACGAAGCGACGGCTTCGTTTCTACAATCGGGGCTTTTGTCTCGGCTTTCACGGGGATAGTCTCAGGAGCGGCAGGTATCGCTTCCAGCTCCACCGCGATTGGCGTCGATTTCGGGGCGGGGGTGGAGCGGTTGCCGAGGAAGCTGAGGCCCATCACCATCGCCGCGCCGGCAACACCAACTCCGACCCAAGTTCCTACAGGCGAATTGTCCTCGATCTGGACGAAGTCCGGGGGCTTGATGGGCGGCAACTCCGGCTCCGGTGGAGCCTTCTTGAATCGGGCGAAGAGTTGCTTGAACGGGTTGAGGTTTGGAAGGGGCATTGTTAATTGACCAGTTGAAGGCTATTTCTGCCAGCAGCGAGGCTACCGGAGAATCTTCGCCAGGTCGACGGGTTCGGCGTGGCGTTGAAGGTCATTTGTACATTCCTAGTCCCTGGCAGGCATTTACTCGCTGCGTTTCGCGCACTGTAAGGTCGGATAGTTTACGGTCGATCGTCTCGCCCCAGACCTTATGGCACACTGATCGCATTTGGGCCTGCTCCGCCCGTTCCTTTGCCTGAGCTACCGCCCGTCGCCTGGCGTACTCCGCTGCTGACTTTGCTTCCTGCTGGGCTTTGATTGCAGCCATCTCCTCCTCTTCCTGCATTTTTTCAGCGTCCAGGACAGCCGCTTCCGTTCTCGCCAGATCAGCTTGCACTTTCGCCAATCGGGAATACTCGGCAGGCGGAAGTCGGTGGTCGATTCGAGGCCCATCAAAACTGGTGGCAATCGCCTTCACCGTGTCCGGATTCAGTGCCGGCGTTCCAGGCGGACAGTACGCGACTACATCTTTGGTTGCTCCCGCTTTCACTCGAACCAGCGGCCCGAAGAGTTCGACGATTCCGCTGGCCTGCGTAACGGTGATCTTCAGCCGCACATTTTCACGGGGCACGTGGGAGGCATTTGTAATTGTGCCTGCAAAGAAGCAAGTAGGCTGGCCATCCACCTCGGCCATACCAAATTTCGTCTGGCCTAGGTATAGCTTGGCGTCAATCTCGAGTTGATCAGCGAAGCCTGATATTTGTGGCGCGGCTTCACTAGCCCATGAAATACACGTTGCAGCAACGCAGCGCGTTACGAGAGGAGCTAATTTTCGTAGTTTTCTTGCGGTTCTCATACGTGACTTGTTCTCTCAGCACTAACGCCCCAGACCCTCATTCTACGCACGGGGCCCGCAACTGCACGGCGGCGAAGCGGGCCACCGAGTTCTTTGGCAAAACGGCCAGATCGAACGACTATTTAGCCGGCAGTCTTTCGACTAACCCGGCTACGATCTTTCCCTGAGCTGCCACCAGCTCGGTTTGCAACTGCTGTGAGGCGCTCCACGCCGCCAGCAATTCGTTCAATGTCATCTCCGATCCCATCCTGGGCCGGATTTCGGTCACTGGTTTCAATTTTTAGCTCCGCCGCAACCGCGACGATGGCGGCGCGAAGGGCTCGACCAATCGTCGGATTGCGTTTCTCGATCTCGGTCAATACGGAGTCTGGCTGCGGCTTTTGTTTCTCGCTCTTGCCTAAGGGTACTGAGGCGTCCTGGGCTTCACCCTTTGCTAGCCAGAGCTCAAATCCGACGATGACAGCATCGACTTGCGTTGTTTTCCGTTTCAGGCAAGCCCACTTGAGCCGGTCCACGAGTTCGGCTGGCAGCCTAAAGCTGGTCTGAGCGAATTCTTTCAACTTTATTTCCTTTCCTGACAATCACTTACGCTTTTTCAAAAGCAAGAGGTATTGCTTTTTTGCTTTTCATAAAGCACAATCATAAAAACAAACACAACATGAGCAAGTTATCACAACCAGGGCGGGAAGTTTGGACGGGATTCCGGTTACCGCCAGAACTGCATAAAGCGATACGCGTGCAGGCGGCTAAAGAAGGGATTTCCGGGAAGCAATTCTTCCTGGAGGCCGTCCGTCTCCGGTTGTTGAAGCCTGCCAAGGAAAGAGCAGCATGAGTAAGTTTTTGCCATTCCGCGAAAAAGCGCCAGTGACGCGCCTGCAACTCCATCACGGCAAACGAATTGTGGCCAAGCTGCCGACGATTTGGGTCAGAGAGTCCATCTTCGATCTGTATCTGCGGGGTTACGAGGCGTTGGGCATCGCGGCCAACCTGAAAGTACCGGTGGAGCAGGTTCGTTTAGTACTGCGTGCCTACCAGGAGATCAACTTGCGTGCCGTTGGCGCGGCGGGACTTTCTCTGCGGCAAACCAAAGAAGAGATCGCTGCCCAGGTGTGGCGCGAAATGGCCGGGTACGAACCGCCGCCGGCGTGCCACTTGCGGAGGGCCGCATGAACGAGCCGATTCCTGATCGGTTGATAAACGCGGCGAAGTCGCTGGACCTCGCCGGGAGGATTCGATACATGAGCGCGGATGGCGATTCGTTGCTTCCGCTGGAAGCTCCGCCCGAGCCCGCCGCAATGCTCCGCGCGATTACCAAGGACTACCAGCGCATGCTGTTCATCTCCTGGCTTCTGATCTTCATCGGATCGGCGGTTATTGTCGCCCTGCTGTTGGCTGGAGTTCGCCCGTGAATCAGATTATCAACCTTACCCATTTCCGTGTAGAGCTGGTGATGACCCCGGCACCCACCCTCATGGTGTCCGCTCACGGCCATCGCTGGTCGACCAAGTTAAGCCCGGGCGAAGCCATCTACATCCAAGAGCGTCATCCGGATAGAGAAATCCTCGACGCTGTCGCGTGGGTGACGCCGTTGAACAACCTGATAGTGCAGATCGGCGATATGAACATGCCCTACAATCTTCGGCACAACCAGGCCGAGCACTTGCGGAGTCAGGAGGCGGCCGTGCAGGCCCGTCTTCTGGCCGCGCCGGTGGAGGTGGCGGTGTGATGAAACCAGCTCTCGAAGGAGTCCATTCGACGCAAGAGGCGTACTTGATCGGCAAGGCCGAGATGGCCGCCCAGCGGGAGGAATGGCTGACGGCGGCGTTGTTGTCGCAGTGGCGGGAGCGTGAGTTGCAGGGCGAGTTGTTTCAAGTTCGGCAGAAGTTGAAACGGGATCGCACGTTTCTGCGGTGGATTACGGCGGTGGAGGTTGTAACGATATGCATCCTGTTGTGGTTGTTGTGGGAAAAAGCGCAGGGGACATGCTGACCATCTCCGCCATCGCGTGCGTTCTCTCGTTTGTGGCGTTCGTTGTCGCCGTTATTTTCGATTTTGTGTTGGCGGATGGGCCCGCACCGGAGGGCGTCGCCCCCCCAGCTGAGCCCCGGGGATACGCGGAGTGGGCGGCCAAGGAATGATGATTACCTTGACGCCGACCCGCTGGGTCAACCTTGACCGGATTTCGTACTTCGTCCGCGATTTGCGGGCGGGGACGTTGCGGGCGCGCGATCGCGGCGGCCGCAAGGATTTGATGACGTTGACCGGGTTGGATGCTCTTTGCGCCGCTGCCGCGCTGGACGCCTTTATCGATCGGATGGCCGGCCGGGTGAGGCTTCTGCGGCTGACCAGCTCGCACTGGCTTAATATGCAGTCGGTGGCGGACGTAAAGCTAGACAGCGGGTCCGGATGGTTGTTTGTGTATGACTCGGCGGGGCCGACGACGTTGCTGGCGCTGCAGGGCGCGGCCGCGATCGAGGCATCCGAGTCAATCAGGATGTATCTCGCGCAGTTCGAGTCCCGGACGCGTGATCCGAGTTCGTAGTTTGTACGATCCTCCTCCGAGGGGCCGAGATCGCTCGGCCGCAGTATAACTGGGCGGTCGCCCGAAGAGGCCGCCCGATTTTTGGAGCCACCATGCTCGAAAGGATTCTCGTGTTTATATGCCGAAACTTCCACCACCGCATCACCCGGCCAATCCGAAAGCACTACGTGTGCCTGGAGTGCGGGCGTCGGTATCCAGTCCGCTGGGACGAGTCGGCGGTGATGGTTCGGGCGGAGGTGGTAAAGGTGGAGACGGCGGAGAGGGCCAGAGCTTCCGCCTGCTTGTCGCCTTTGTGATCCCCGGCGCCCCGCGGACGAAGAAAAACCACAGCCGGATCGTTGGAAGATTCACGGCCCGCCCCCGGGTGTTGCCAAGCCAGCAGTATGAGACATGGGAACAGGGCGCGATGGGGTCGATGTACGGCATCCGCGCCGCCGCCCGCAAGTTTGGCGTCGGCTTGCCTCTGGTGCAGGACATCAATTGCCGGGCCGTATTCTACCGGGACGCCGAGTCCGGAGATGCGAACGGCTACTACCAGGCTCTGGCGGATTTCCTGGAGAAGGCCGGCGTAGTCGCGAACGACAAGCAGATTCGCCAGTGGGACGGCTCCCGCCTAGCCAAGGACAGGGACAGCCCCCGGGTCGAAGTGTTTTTGGAATTGATCGCCGCCTAAAGCGGCAAACAGCAACAACGACTTAACGGCGGCGCAGGTTGGCCTGGCGCGCGCGTGGAGGTGTATCTATGCAGTACGCGGCGAAGTTTGAGAGAGTGGAGGCCGTGCCGGTAACGCTGGCGGGTCACAAGCGAATGGTCTTCACGGCCGGCGGACAGTTCCATATCATGCCGGTGGAGCTTTTCGAGCTCGTGTACGTGTGTGCCCCGGTGATTGAGCCGGTGGCGCAACCGGAGCTGCTCACGGCGGTGGTGAAGAATATCGGCAAGGCGGAGGACGCCGCGCTGAAGCAGCCAGCCAAGGTCTCGTCGGATACAGCTCCCGTTCGATCCAGGCTGGCTACCGCCCCGACTGGCCGCATCCGCGGGGAGCTGCCGCGATCCGTGATGCATGCCGTGGCGCTCGCCATTGAAGAAATGCCCCGAACCGGCGTTGAAATCAGAGAACGGGTACGGCTGGTGCTGCCAGATGTAGCGCGATCGGCGGTGGATACCGCTTTTTTTGTCCTGAAGAAATCGGGCAAGGTCCAACAGCGGGTGGAAGCCGGGAGCAGTCTTGATAAGTGGTTTTTGGTCCCGAGCGAGGTGCGGGCGGGATGACGGTCAAGACGGTGCACGTGCGGGCCCAGCGCCTTTACACCCATCCGCTCCGGCGCGGCGAGACGTTCATGGCCCGGGTGCAGATGCGCGGCGAGTTGGCCGCCGGAGAGAACTTCTTCCAGGCGACGCGTGAGCTGCAGGCGGTTGCGGAGAGCTTGGTGGCGGCCGAGATCCTGGCGATGGACAAGCGTCTGAAGGAAGATGCGCTGGCGAAGCGGAAAGCCCGGAAAGGGCCGGTCAATTAAGGAGCGTTATGGATTTATTGAGCACATTGATCGATATGCAGTCCGGTCGCGTGGCCGAGGAACTGAACCTGCACTGGTCGGAAGTACTCGATGCGGTGATGAGTAAAGGCGGGAAGGGGAAGTTCACCCTCACGCTCCACATTAAACCCACGGGCGTCGACAACCAGGGCAACGTGTCGCAAGTGGAAATCGACCACGCCGTCACCGTCACCAAGCCCACGCGCAAACTCGGCAGCAGCTTTTTCTACACGACGCCGAGCGGCAAATTGAGCAGAAAGGATAGCCGTCAGCAGGAACTCGATGGCTTTGGCGACGAAAGTCCGATAAAACCCAACAAAGAGAGGAAACAGTAAATGTCAGACCAACAGACAGGGCTGAAAGACGCCCTCCAGTATTCGGTCCAGCTTGCGATCGCGGCGGCGGATCCCAAGCTTCTGAATGTGGAGCCTTTCGGCGATCCAATTCCGTATGCTGTCATTCCAAAAGATCACATGGTGGCCAGCTTGGCCGGCCAAATCTTCCACTCGGAGCGCCCGCACCCGACCCATGTCGAACAGACTCACTCGTTCGTTTCGCTCGACGCCCTGGTCCGCTACTTGAACACCTACAAGCAGGACAGCACCATGGTGACGTTCACGGGCGAGGGCAAGTTCACAGCCTATCTGGACTACCATGCGGCACCCGCGGGCCCGGCCGCCTGGAAAAAGCACACGGCACAGCTCACGCTCGTGAAGAGCCTGGAGTTTGGCGAGTGGTCGGCAAAGAACCGCAAGGCGATGTCGCAGGCTGAGTTCGCGGAGTTTCTCGACGACAACCAGGCCGACCTGGTGGATGCCGCGGCGATGATGGAGGTGTCTCGCACGCTCACGGCGACCAAGAACGTGCAATTCAAGAGCTCCACCGACCTGTCGAACGGATCGAGCGAGTTGATCTACACCGAGGATGTGCGGGGGCAAATGGCGAACGGCCAGGCGGTGATTCCGCAGGTTTTCGAGCTCCGGATCCCGGTTTTCAACGGCGAGGAGGCCACCTTGATCAGGGCTCGCTTCCGATACCGGATCGAGGACGGCAAGCTGCAGCTCTGGTACATCCTCCACCGTCCCGCGCTGTTGGCGCTGGACCGGATCCAGTCGGCATGCGCCGAGATTCACCAAGCGACGGAGTTGATCCCGTTCCAGATCGCGTAAGCTCGATCAACATTTGACAGGGAGAAGTGAAATGAATCCGGAAAAACTTAAAGCTGTCCTCGACCAGGTCTCGGCCAACTACAACGCGATGTCCCTGGCCCTGATCATAGCGCGCGAGAAGTTAGTGAAGATCGAGCAGCGTTCGCTGCCTTTGGGGGAGGATGGCGGGGAAGTCGGGATTCTTGCTTTGGCCCAGTCCGCGATCCGGCGCATCGACGATCAGGCCGCGTTGATTGGAGAAATCCAATGACGCCGGTGGTGGAGAGATTTGAGCCGGCGATGCTGCTGGCGGCGTTGTTTGAGAGCCCGCTGAACACGCGGAAGCGCTTCAACGAGGCCAAGCTGGCGGAGCTCGCCGACAGCATCAGGCGTAAGGGTGTGATCACGCCCTTACTGGTTCGCCCGTTCGGTGCCGCCGGCTTCGAGATCGCGGCGGGACATCGTCGGTTCCGGGCCGCGAAGGTCGCCGGGCGGGATTCGGTGCCGGTGATCGTCCGCGAAATGCCGGACGATGAGTTCCTGGAAGTCCTGACGATCGAGAACCTCCAGCGGGAGGACGTCCACCCGCTGGAGGAGGGACAAGGATACGCGGAACTGCTCAGCCGCCCCGGCTACGACGTTGAGAGCCTGGCGGCGAAGCTGGGCAAGTCGGAGAGCTACGTCGCCCAGCGATTGAAGCTGGTGGACTTGGTCCCCGACCTTCAGGAAGACTTTCTGGGCGACCGCTTTGGGTTTTCGCACGCGCTGGTGCTGGCGCGATTACAGGCGAAGGATCAAAAAGAGGTCCGGAAGTCCGATCTCTACGACGACGACGACGCGGTGATCTCCCTGAATGCGCTGCGCGCGATCATCAAGAAAAGCGTCTATCTCGATCTGCGCGATGTTGCCTGGGATGTTTATGATGCCGCTCTTCTCCCCGCGGCGGGATCGTGTACGGCTTGCCCGAAGCGGACTGGTTTCCATCCCAGCTTGTTTCCCGAGCTAAGCGCAAAAGAAGATTACTGCCAGGACAAGGGGTGCTACGGGAAGAAACAGGTTGCCATCGTGGCTCTGCGCGTAAAGGAAATCAGCGAGCAAACCGGTCGCCCCGCAATTCAAGTTTCCAACGCTTATCGATACGATAAGGCGAAGCAAACGCCAGGACGCCTCTACTCGGGTGACTGGAAGCCGATGCAGGATACTCTTCGCGAGGGTGTGAGTCCACGCTGTGGCAACACCAAGGTTGCGGTAGTGGTGGAGCTGGACCGTTGGGGTCGGTCCGACTTGCGATTCGGCCAGCGGTTGGAAGTGTGCACGGACAAAGACTGCCTGGTGCATTTTCGCCATTCCGATTTCGAGCGGCCAAAGCCTACGGTCGCCGAGAAGCTCGATATGCTTCGTGAGGCCCGTGAGCACGAAACCACCGCCTTGATCGACGAGAAGATGGTGCCGGCGCTTCTCGCGTTTTTGCCATGGCCTTGGCCGGGCTCCTTCCTCAATCTGTTTGCGTTTCATGTATGGAAAGGAATCTACGAGAGGGAGGAGCTTTTGCAGGTGGTCGGTATCGAGCTACCCGCGGACTTGCCGGCCGAGCTAAAGCATCGAGAGCGAGAAGAGTATATCGACGAGTTTGCAGAGCCACTTTTCTCAGCGCTGGATGAAGCGGCGGCGGGTCGAATGCTCATCGCTTGCACGTTGCGAGAATTCTCGCGCTTCGAGTCCCGCCATCTGGCTGAAAAGAGCCTGCCGGCTGAGACGATTGCGGCAGTACGCGCGGCAGCCGAGGAGGAAGTAGCGAAAACGTTCGACCCACGAGAGGCTGCGTTGCTCGCTCCTGAGCAGAAGGCGACGGCCAAGAAAGCAGCCGGCAAGAAAAAAGCGGGGAAGAAATGAGCGAATTACGAAATCGTCGCGGCGACTGGATCCAGACTTTTTCCGGCCTGGCGATGTACCCGCTCGATCCTCGTCCGGAGGAGATCTCTTTAGTCGATATCGCCAAGGCGCTGTCCAATACGTGCCGGTTCACCGGGCATACGCACATATTTTACTCGGTGGCCGAACATTCCGTGCACGTTTCGTGCCTGGTTCCGAAAAAGGACCGCGCCTGGGGCTTGCTGCACGACGCCAGCGAAGCCTACCTCTGCGACATCGCCAGTCCGCTCAAACAACTGCCGGAGTTCGCGGAATATCGCCGGATCGAGACGCAACTCCAGTCCGCGATCGCGGAGCGGTTCGGCCTGGCTCCGGAGCAGCCGGCGGCGGTAACAGAGGCGGATGAACTGATGCTGGCGGTGGAGGCGAGCGACCTGATGGCCCCGCTCCTCCCTGGGTGGGAGAAGTGGATTGAGCGGATCAGGGAGGTGGAAGTGAGTGTGGCTGTTCCTTGGT
>Ga0163144_10013322_pt1 | contig 17177 bp, 17 predicted proteins | sample OliLak19BULKMAT1_FD_123175 | JGI IMG/M metagenome (GOLD analysis project Ga0163144, IMG submission 123175) | Freshwater microbial mat bacterial communities from Lake Vanda, McMurdo Dry Valleys, Antarctica - Oligotrophic Lake LV.19.BULKMAT1 | ecosystem: Environmental > Aquatic > Freshwater >... | reverse complement strand
TGGCGTGAAGACAGTTCGAACAACACTGATAAATACGCCCGCAATCTCATTCGCCACAAAGTTGTGCCCGTCTTGAAATTGCTCAATTCTAATTTGGAACAAACAATGCTTCGAAACACGGCTAAGTTTAAGCAAACCGAAGAAGCGTTTTTATATGCACTGAGCAAAGAAAGAAAGGAATTTGAAGCTAAAACAGATGCAACTATCACAATTGCTATTCACAAGATTCTTGATTTGCCTCCAGCATATTTGTATGCAACGCTGGTTCAATTTGGCTTTCAAAACGCACAAATTGATGCCATTGTGCAAATAATATCGCTCGACTTTCAGCCTGGCAAACGGTTTTTAAGTGAAAAATTTATCTTGGTTGTTGATAGAAAATATTTGGTAATTACCCCAAATGAAGCAACTGAACAAGTTTGTCAGCTAATAAATGATGGCCTGCAAGTGGTGAAAATCGGGAGTGAAATAATAGCCATTGCCAAGCTGCCGGTAGAAAACTACACTTTTGCTCGCACAGCTGAGGTGGCCGAATTGGACTTTGACAAATTACAATTCCCACTAACCATTAGAACTTGGCAAAGTGGCGATTCCTTTATTCCCTTCGGCATGAAAGGAAAAAAAAAAATTAGCGACTTGCTGGTTGAAAGCAAAATACCTTTGAATTTGAAGCCCCAAGTAAAGGTCTTGGTCAGCAATAATGAAATAGCGTGGGTAGTGGGCATGCGAATCAGCGATAGGTTTAGCGTTGACTCTTCTACTAAAGATATTCTTCGCCTTGAAATAAAGCCTTAAAAGCCTAAGCCTAACACGAACTCAATCTTTGGAGCAAAAGTGCCATAGAGGCTTACAATGCCCAGTTTTTTATCTACTGGGTAGCTTTCCAGACCGTTGGTCCAGCTGTAGTTAAAGGTAGCACTTCGCGGCATTCCTTGCATGTACGTAAAGCCTGCATTTACTTCAAAACTAAAATTTCCCCAAACCCAATGCCTGCCACCTTCGAGGCCAAGCCCATATATTAAGCCGTTAAAACTATACTTCCCTTTATCTTGAGAAAAGGCAAAATTGTGAAATTCCATGCTTTCGGTAGTCATGTTGATCTTCATTTTTCTCAGTGGAATATAAGCCCCCACAAACCAACCTACCAAAGCTCCAAGGTCTTTGTTGCCAACCAGTGAATATTTTTTGTCGGTAAAATATCGTCTCACACCAATTGCCCCGCCAAAACCGGAATAATAAATGCTTGCAGCTTCCAGGTTCATGGAGTTTTGCACTAAGGCGTTAACATTTTTATTTAAAAGTTTTGGACCGTCACACACTTCCGCGTAAGCGAAAATCGAGTAGTTTTTGGCAATATATCGCTCGTAAGAGAGACCGTAAAATCCGAATAAAAAGTATTGAGGGCGGATGCCAATGGTATTTTTGGCGGTAGGCAGTTCTATTTCTACTATCGGCTCATCACTTTGAGTCAAAGCTGGGGTACTACAAAATAAGGCAATTATTCCAATAAATGTGCTGCTTTGCGCAAAGAATTTGGGTATAGACATGATACAAAAGTTGTGAAATCTGTCTGATTTGACAACTTTCAAGGAGATTTATTTTAATTGAGCTAATTTCCCACGCATTTACTTGAGGGTAAGGCGTACGATTGTTTAGAAATTTCCTTAAACTTGTTTTTATTTGCGAATAAAAGATTTGTAAAAGTCAATAAAGTTGAAAAACATGAACCCAATTTCAAAAAAAACCATTGCAATATTGGTATTGATGGTCATTTCCGCTGCCGGATTGCTCGCCCAAGAGGTACTTGGCAATAAATATGTAGATAAAAAAGGCAGGCCAATACGTTATAATATCATCAAGACCAACCTTTTAGGCTGGCCGTTGGGGATGTATAACGTGACCTACGAGCGAAAACTGAGCAAAAAGTATTCTGCCCAGCTAGAAGTTGTTGTATTTGGCTCGGCCTCAGCTATCCCTTCATTCCCCGTGCAACTTTCGGGTGGAGAGGCTACGTTCGATTATGGTTCATCAGGATTTGCCATTACTCCAGAAGCAAGGATTTATTTGGGAAAACAAGGGTCGCCCAGGGGCTACTATTTGGGATTGTACGTTCCGATTATTAACTACAAAGGCAATTACGAAGTGAGCTCCACTGCCGATGGCCCCAATTCAAGTACCTTAAATACCAATTCCCAATTCGCACCAAGTATTAGTTTTTATGGGTTGGGCTTGGCTGGCGGTCCACAATTCGTTCTTTCAAGCAGGGTTACGTTGGAGTTTTACTTGAATATTGCTTTGGGAGCTTACAGTTTGTCAAATACAGATATCAACCTGAAGGGCACAGGCACCACACCATTATCTGGAATATACAACAATGGAGATATTGCCCCTGCTGTGTTGCAAGCCCGCGGTGTTCAAGTAGATAACGCTCCAGAATATGCTTACTCTGTGGAGGGAGCTCCAACAAACCCCACTCTGGTGACGCGTTACAATTCCACAGAGGAAGTAAACGCTTTAAAAGATTTTAGCTCTGGTTTGTTTGTAATTCCTCGTATAGGGTTTTCACTGGGCTATGCTTTTGGGAAGTAATCTGAAAAAATTTCCAAGCCAATAGCCCATCAGTGTATTTGGGCAATGTGGGTGCAGCACTTTTATCGATATACTGTGCTGCACATAATATCATTTGCGCTCAAAAGACAATCGAAATACCGACCGGCCTTGTTACAAGCTATCGCATTTTGCCCCGTCCACAGCATCAAAGGCGAAAACTTCACTTTCTATGCCAAATTTGGCTGCATAATCTTTCAAGATCGTAGCAGTAAAAGCTGCTACACTCGATTTCTGCAAAAGGTTAATGGTGCAGCCCCCAAAACCACCTCCCATCATTCTTCCTCCCGCCCATCCTTCGACTTTTTTACCTGTTTCTACGAGGAAATCAAGCTCTGGGCAGCTTACAGCATAGTCGTTTTGTAGCGAGTAGTGCCCTTCAAGCAATAATTTGCCTACCTCGATCATATCTTTGTTTTTAAAAGCCTTGGCGGTATCATACACTCTTTGGTTTTCCAAAAGCAAGTGATTCAACCGCTTTCTGATGGTGTCATCTTTCAGAAAAGCCAGATCGGCAATCGCAATATCTCTAAAACCTTCAATGTGATCGTTCAACTCCGACAGCTGATTCAATCCAGCCTGCGTTTCTGCCACCCGCTCTGAATATTTGCTTCCTGCTAGCTCACGCTTTACTTTAGTGTTGGCCAGCACCCAGCACCAATCGCCCATATCGGCATCGGCATATTCGTGGGTTAATGTTTTGAAATCAAGTATCATCATTTTCCCTGCTTTGGAAAACTGCGATGCATATTGGTCGAGCAATCCCGATTTCACTTTCAAATATTCGTGTTCGATCTTTTGGCAATTTTTTACAAGGGTGACATCATCAAATTGAGCCTTGAATGCCGTTCTCAGTAGGTTCATTATGGCTACCTCAATGGCGGCTGAAGACGATACACCTGCCCCTAGCGGCACGTTTCCCCAAATGTAAGCATTGAAACCGCAGGTAATTTTATCGGTCCGTTGAAAAATCTCTAGTGCACCTTGCACGTATTTGGTCCAGCTTTCGGTGGGTGTAAATGACTTGCCAGGAATAAAAACCATTGCTGTACCAAAGCTTTCGGCACTGATATGAATTTCATTATCGTCTCTGAATGCCGAGCTGATAATCACCCACCGATTGATGGCAGTGGGCATCGAAAGCCCGAAATTATAATCGGTATGCTCACCTATGATGTTGATCCTGCCCGGTGCAGCCGACACAAATTGAGGCTTTTGATCGTATTTTCCGATGAACTTCGCGTTATTTTCTGCTTTGAGCTGTTCTAATTCTGACATTGTAAAAAGTGTATACATGTTTGTTTTCTTAACTGTAAAATTAACTAGTTCACACCCACCCTGCAACTGAGCATGGTGATATCGTCAATAGGCAAATTGCTTATGCTGAGTGCCTTAATTATGTTTTCATGTAAATGGGAATTTTCAGTACTTTTTAAGATCAAATCTTCTACTGCCGCAAGGCCTTTGTCTGTATCATAATTGTCGAACGTTTCAGTAAGGCCATCGGTGTAGGCAAATAAAAAAGTGTCGCTTACATCGTTTATTGTGCCTTTTTTGATTTGCGGCAATTTTTCAAATGCTCCCAATATCAACGTGCCTTGGCTCAAATACGTTTTTTCTCCATTTCTGCGGAAAAAAACTGGTTCATTATGGCCGCAATTGATGTAGTTCATTTCATTTTTGTGCAGGTTGTATTTGGCAATGAAAAAAGTGATGAATTTTTCGCCTTTGGCGTTGTGATATACAATTTCATTGATCTCAGTCACCATTTCTTCAAGAGTAATGGGCTGTTTTGCTAATATCCGCAAGGCCGATTGCAGGTTCGACATCAATATGGCAGCAGCCACACCTTTGCCCGACACATCAGCGATGCAGATTATAAACTCATTGTCGTTTAGTTTGATGTAGTCGTAATAATCGCCCCCCACCATGAGTTGGGGCAGATAAGAAGCAAAGATTTGTAGTTTTGCTGAATTGGGAAGCATAGCTGGAAAAAGTTGTAATTGGATTTTTTTAGCCAGTTCCATTTCTTTCTTTGCAGCTTCTTGTTCCAGCCTACGGGTATTGAGCCTGATGTTTTGAATAGCAACAGTGATAATATTGGCTGTTGTCTGTATGAATTTCAGGCTTTCGTTTTCTACATCTGCTGCAATTTTAATCGATCCGCCCAACAATACTAATGCCACATTCCTGTTTTCTCTGCCAACCGGAATCAGGATTTCAAAGTTTGTAGCAAGAGCTTCCGGCAGGGCATTTCTGTTATTTATAATGTTGAATTTCTTGCCTAAGTCTTTTAAAATCGATGCGGCAATTTCAAAATCAGAAGGCAGGCCATGCTTTAGCACTAAGTGCCAACCGCTAATTTCTCGCGAATACACGGCCAATTTGTTGATCTTGAAATTTGCAACCAAGGTAAATAAAAAAATCTTTAGCAGCGATGGCTCATCTTGCTGCCTATTTATAGCGTTGGTGATATCGAGCAGCGTGTCAAGCTCTAAATGCTTGAGGGAAAGGTTTTGTATGGGAGAGTTGCTTGGCAAAATAAAAGTTAAAGTATCATTTAGGTTCTCAAATCTGCTCCGTAATCGCAAGCATTTCTTTCGTCTTTATCGATTTTATAAAATCTTTTGACCTTAGGCCTTTTTACAAGACTAAATCAATTGTCCACAAATTAGGCAACAATACCTATTGCTAAAGCCACCAAATCTATGTAATCCGCATCTGTCTGCAACACTAGTTTCTCTCACAGTTGCTAGAGATTTACCACTAATTGTTTTTCATTCGCAAGTTAATCTCTAGATATAACACTACGCTTCTTGTAATTGATGTTAGAAATCTTCTTTAATTTTCCTCAATGCTTTTGAATTTCAAAGTTCATAAATCTGCGACTCTAAAATTCAAAAACCCTTCGTGAGCTTAATATCAGACTTCCTAATGTTCCTTTACCATTCGGACGTATGATCAAATTCATGTTGGTATCTTTCGCTACCTGTATCTAACTAACCTTTCACTATTTTTGTCTATCAACCGCTTTCTGCATCCTTCTCAAGCATATTCACAATATCTTATTTTGCTCGACAACTTGCCGTTGCTTCTATGTAATTCAGAAAGTTTGACAAACATTCATCCCCTTTAAAGTCTAAGCAGGTAGTCTGATTTCTTCTCATGTCAGTTCGGTTTCCGTTCAATAGCCACTAATTATATCAAAAATACAAATTATTTTACAGTTTTAGAGACAGAAAAATCAAGGTCAGTGCCTCACTAATAGCACTTATTTTGGAGCAAATACGTGAGCATCTCAGTTTTGTAAAACAAATAATCGTATAGTACATCAGTATTTGGTGGTACTTTCTGCGGGGGGTATTTTTCATTGAAATCTTTGGTGATGTGCAGTATGTCTTCGTCACAATATTTTCTGACTTTGTTCTTCCCGTACTTAAAGTCGGGATCGGCTATTGCCACAAAATAATTGTCTAATCGCAGGGTGTTTTTTAGCTCTGCCGTAGGGGCATCGTTGCTCAATACCAAATTATAATAGTTGGTTTCTACTATCATTCGCAGAAACTCTACCCTATCTTTTTGAAATGCCAAAGAGGCAATAATGGTATCGTGGACTGTAACTTTGCCCAATTTATTCATCTTAAATGTCAGGATTCCTTTGTAGGCAGTGAGTTTGTTTTTGTAAATGCTAGAGAGCTTGTCCTCTGTTTTTTGGGGTTTTACACACGCAGCTAGGACGATTATACAGATAAAAATAAAAATTTTTGATGTCGGTTCTCCTTTTCTATTTACCATTTCAAAGCTTGTTGTGGGTCATAGGCATCGCGCAAGCCATTGCCAAACAAATTAAATGCAAAAACCAATAAGCTGATCGCCAAACTGGGAAATAATATCAAATGCCAGCTGTGTTGCGTGCCTATGGCGTGAAAGCCTTCATTTACCATCATTCCCCAACTCGGCATTGGCGGCTGTACCCCCAATCCTAGGAAAGATAGGCCTGCTTCGGTAAGTATGGCAGATGCGAAATTGGAGGTAGCAATCACAATAATTGGGCCTAATAAATTCGGTAAAATGTGGATAAAGATAATGCGAAAGTTGCTAAATCCCATGGCACGGGCGGCTTCAACAAAAGTTTTTTCCTTGACGCTCATAATTTGCCCCCTTACCACTCTGGCTATTTCTACCCAAGAGGTGAGGCCTACAGCCACAAATGCCACCCATATTCCTTTGTTTTGCATGGCCAAGCTTATGGCTATTACCAACATAATGCTCGGGATAGACCAAGTAACGGTCATGAGCCACATTACAAGCCGATCGGTAAAGCCGCCAAAAAAACCACCTACCGCTCCAATGGTAATTCCCACCAACAATGATATTATTACGGCCACCAAACCAATGCCGAGCGAAATGCGAATGCCAAATATAAGCCTGCTCATAATGTCTCGTCCCGCTTTGTCGGTACCCAATAAGTAGATTCTTTTCTCAGTGTGCTCATCTAAAAATTTCTTTACCAAGTCCGCTTTGGCCACTACTGCAGGCTCTCCGTTCGCTTTTTTGTAATACAGTTTGTTGCCCAAATAGGTGTACAATTTGCCTTCACCCAAGTCGCTAGGGTCGTCATGCAAGGCATATACAATTTCTACCAGTGGAAGTGTTTGGGGAATTTGAATACGCCCATCGGGAATAAATGCCACATCAAAGCCCTTGATTTCAAAACTTTTTATTGGGACAATAGTAAATTCGCTTTCCTGGCCAAAAATCATTTTTTGAAATAAGTTTTGGTGATCTACATGCACATTTCGCCTTTTTTTTAGAATGTAGGTGGTGTAACCTGGTACTTGTTTTTGAATTTGAATAGCTCCGTCATTGGCATTGGGTGTACTATCTGGCATTATCAAATAGCCTAATGTAGCCCCTATCACTGCAAAAACGATGATTCCCAGTCCGAACATCGCTGGCCAATTGCGTAAAAGCCGCTTGCGGATGTAGTATGCTGGTGTGCGGATAATTTCTTTGGACTTACTCATCGGCTATTGTGAGCCAAAAGACCCTGTTTAGAGGCTAGAAAATATAATTTGGTTAAAGATTTGCTCAAGTCGGCCAGCGATGGATTTTGCATACCGTCAAGTTCCGCAAAATAATTTACCCATTCTTTTTCAACCAAATTCAACAAATTGAATTTGAGTTCGCTGTCGTTGAGTCGTAGCTTGTCGCGCAGATCGCTAAAACTATTTACAAAATATAGCTCATCAATAATGTCAAATTCCAAATCGGTCATTTTGTAATTTTGTTGAATCTCCCTGCCACCGCAAAACCTACCACATAACAAGGGTAAATCAATAACAAGCCTAAGTAAGCTTTCAAATTTAGCCTTTTGTGCATGAATCCTAAAACAGAAGCTAAAAATATATATTCTGATACAGCCCTAAAGCTCCATAGTGCTACGAAAAAGGGCAATGGGATAAAAAAAACAGAGGCAATCTGAAAAAAGTTAATACAAAATATGTAAAATGCCATGGCCTGCACCTTCCAATCGCCATAATGTTCGAATTTAGATGCCCAGCGTTTCCTTTGTTTGTAAAAATCCGAAAAAGAATTGAGCGGTTTAGTGTTGATGATGGCAGATGCCGACTTTAGGAAATGCACATCATTGGGGTATTTTTCAAATACTTTGTGCATCAAAAATTCATCGTCACCAGAGGCTACTTGCTCATTTCCCTCAAATCCTTTTACTTCATAGAAAACAGATTTCGTATAGGCAATGTTGGCTCCGTTGCACATATTTGGGATTTTTGCCTGCCAACTGGCAGCTCCAGAACCCACCAATGAGGCGAATTCAATCTGCTGCATTTGGTGGAAAAGATGGCGTTTTTCCGCATCTATCAATACCAATCCAAAGGCCAGTTTAGCCTGCTTCTTATCGAAAAAAAAGGCAATGGTTTCCAGCCATTTGGCGTTGGCGGTACAGTCAGCATCGGTACAAACTATGATTTCGCCTTTTGAATAGGCTATACCTTTGCTGATGGCATTTTTTTTGCCCGCTTTATCATTTGAAACAATGGAAATAGCTACTGCAGAGGATGCTGCAAATGTGGTAACTGCCTCAAAAGTATTGTCAGTAGAAAAATCATCTATCACTACTATTTCAAACAAATACTTCGCAAGTGTTTGGTTTTCAAGGCTTTGCAGCAGATTGGCAATTTGCTTTTCCTCATTCTTTGCAGCTACTACTATTGATATTCTAGATTTTGCTTGAAATGAAAGTGTCGGAATAGTGTTCGGAATTTTATTCCAATTACATAAGAAAAAATAGACCAGAAAAACATAGCTCAGCAGGAAGAAAATCATGGAATAGTGGACACTATACAATTCAAGTAATACCATTAGCCTTTTTTTACCTCCTTCGCCTTTGCGCTTAAGATAAGCCTCAATGACTGGTCGTGGGTAAAATAATTCCAAACCCAATTGATGAAAATGAACACTCTATTTTTCACCCCTACAATCGCCATCAAATGGACAAAAAGCCAAACCAGCCATGCGAAGAATCCTTGAAATTTGATAAACGGCAATTCGGCTACGGCCAAATTGCGGCCAATGGTAGCCATAGAGCCCAAATCATGGTATGAAAATTCATTTTGGGGTTGGTTTTTAAGCCTTTTAATGAAATTGAGCCCCAGAAGTGCTCCTTGTTGAATGGCAGGTTGAGCCACTTGCGGATGCCCGTTCGGGTATTTTTCTTCGCTCATAAAGGCAATATCGCCTATGGCGTATACATTTGTGTAGCCTTCTACTTTGTTGTACCGATCTACTTTAAGTCGATTGCCGCGGGCAAAAGCATCGGCTTTAAAGCCCTCTATTTTATTGCCCGTAACACCTGCAGCCCATATCAAATTGTTGGTTCTGATGGTGGTGCCATCGCCAAGTAGTACATTTTTGCCGTCATAGTCTTTTACCTGTGTAGATGTTTTAACAATCACACCCATTTTCTCAAGATATTCCCTAGATTTCTTTGCAGAAATGTCGCTCATCACATTTAAAGTTCGTGGCGAGGCTTCAATTAGGTAAATGGCCATTTTGCCGAAATTGAGTTCGGGATAATCTTTCGGCAAAATCTGAATTTTCATCTCGGCCAACGTGCCCGAAATTTCCACACCTGTGGCGCCTCCACCCACCACTACAATATTCATCATGCCTTGCAGATCGTCTTCATTTTCATCCACCAAAGCATCTTCAAAATTTTGCAATAGCATGTTACGCAATGCCAAGGCCTCACTTACCGATTTCATGGGCATAGCATGTCGTTTTATATTTTCTAGGCCGAAATAATTGGTATCGCAGCCTATGCTTATCACCAATTCATCGTAGGTAATTTCGCCTAAGGAGGTGTTTAATATGTTTTTATCGGTATCGATGTGCAGTACTTCTGCCACTCTGATGTGCATATTTTTCGCCCCTTGAAATATTTTGCGAAGCGGAAATGAAATAGAACTAGGTTCCAGCCCTGCTGTAGCTACCTGATAAAACAGTGGCTGGAACTGGTGGTAATTGTTTTTATCTATCAATACTACTTGATAATCGGTATCAGCAAGCTTGCGAGCCAGCTTAAGCCCGCCAAAGCCTGCCCCCACTATTACTATCCTTTTCTGACTGGTTTGGGGGATGTTGTGTGTCATGATAAAAATTTTAGTGATTGATATGGAATGATAGGTAAAATAGACAACAAATGTTCGTTTTGGGCGTTGGCCACTAAAATGGCATTTTAAAAGGCCCTCGAAATTTTAATGCTTTTTTGATGTCACTTATGGTTTGTTCTACGTCTTTCCCAATGCTTTTCTTAAAAAATGTCCATCCACCCGAGGAATCTGCAATATTCAGGGCAAAGTTTACGATAATTTGCTTGAAGATCTGGGCTTCATTTTTAGTGAGATGTTCATCTACAAACTCGCCCACGTTGGTCAAATTTTTAATATAGGTATTTGGGTATTTTTTTAAAGTTAGCTCCGTTTCTACAAAGCTAGCATTTACCAATTCTAAAATTGATATTGAAATTTCGGCCTCCGATCGCTGGCTCGAAATTTTGGCATCGCTGAGTAGGTTGGTGGTGAAATCGAAAAGATTGTCTTTGAAGTGCTTTATTTCTTTGTTAGCCGATTTGCCCTCTGCTTTAGCAACCAAATTAAAAACCCAAAAGGGAGTGAGCTTTAGCAGTTCCTTTTCTGCCACTGAAAAACGAGATAGATCTGACATTTAATAGGAATTTATGTTTTGGCTATACTTCAATTATACAAATTTTGGCTAAATAGCTAACAATTTGCAAAATCTCCAACAAAAATAACCAACATAAGTTAGTGCCTTATGAATCACAAAAAACAGGTAGCTATATTTTGGTTTAGAAGAGATTTGAGATTGAGCGACAATGCGGGGCTATATCACGCACTGAAGAGTGGACATAAAATAGTGCCACTCTTTATTTTTGACAAAGACATACTCGACATACTCGAAGATAAGGCTGATAAACGAGTTGAATTTATATACCGAACCCTAGAAAACTTGCAAAAAGATTTGCTGCAATATGGCAGTTCGGTAATAGTACATTATGGCAGGCCGATCGAAATATGGACAGAGTTAATCCAAGAATATAAAATTGAAGCAGCCTTTTGCAATCACGATTACGAACCCTATGCCCGCAAAAGAGACAGAGAAATTTACGATTTCTTGGCAGCCAACGACATCAAGCTGCACACTTACAAAGACCAGTGCATATTTGAATATAAAGAAGTGTTGAAAGACGATGGCAAGCCTTACACGGTGTTCACGCCATACAGCAAAAAATGGAAAGCTAAGCTCAACGATTTTCATCTCAAAAGCTACCCTGTCGAGACGTTGGTTTCCAATTTTTTCGATCCTGCGACCGCACCCATGCTCACCTTAGAGTCTATGGGTTTTCGGTCGTCAAATACATCCTTCCCTCCAGCCTCTGTGCACGACAGTTTGATCAGCAGCTACACCGATCGCAGAAATTTCCCATCTGTAGCAGGCACTACAAGGTTGAGCGTGCACTTGCGATTTGGCACGGTAAGCATTCGAAAACTAGCCCAAAAGGCCTTAGAATTGAATGAAACTTGGCTCAACGAACTGATATGGCGAGATTTTTATATGATGATTTTATGGCATTTCCCCCATGCCGCCCAAAACGCTTTCAAGCCACAATACGACAAAATTGCATGGCGCAACAACTTGGCTGAATTTCACACTTGGTGCCATGGGAACACGGGTTACCCAATTGTAGATGCTGGCATGCGTGAGCTCAATACTACGGGATTTATGCACAACAGAGTTCGAATGATTGTTGCTAGCTTCCTCACCAAGCATTTACTGATCGACTGGCGATGGGGTGAGGCATATTTTGCCAAAAAATTGTTAGATTTTGATCTCTCGGCCAACAATGGCGGCTGGCAATGGGCGGCAGGTTCGGGCTGCGATGCGGCACCCTATTTTCGAGTATTTAACCCAACCCTCCAAGCTGAAAAGTTCGACAAAAATCAAGCCTATATTAAAAAATGGGTGCCTGAATATGCCGACCCGTTTCGGTACCCGCAGCCGATCGTAATCCATGAGTTTGCCAGAAAAAGAGTGCTAGAGGCATACCAAAAAGCATTGAAACCATAAATGAATACGATCCAAATGGCGCGATTTATGAATACACATTCGGTTTTTATATAATCACTTCCCAGTTCTCGATTTTGATTTTGCCTTTCATCTTCTACATTTGCATCTACAATGGTTCTTGACAGTTGTACCATTTTTTTTTAACCCCAAATTAGACTATGAGGCAAAATAGATGGAGTATTATTAATTTGCCAGCATCCATATTAATTCAACCAATACTTAACCAAAATGTGAAATGATAAAAGTAAACGAGTATTTCAATGGCAATGTAAAGTCGTTGGTCGTAAATGGCGTAGCCGGAAAAGAAACAGTGGGGGTAATGGCTCCTGGAGAATATGAATTTTCTACCTCGCAAAAAGAAGTCATGAGTGTGATTACCGGAGCACTGGTGGTAAAGCTCCCAGGGTCTGAAAATTTCGATATCTTTTATGTTGGAGACCGCTTTGAAGTACCCGCAAATGCCAAGTTTCAGCTCAAAGTGTATGTAGATACCGCTTATCTGTGCCAATATTTATGATTAGAGCAAAATTAGAGAGAAGGTTGTTGCTAAACACCTGCTGTTCGACTTTCGGCCAAATACCTGTTTTTTGTTGTCGATGATTCCCAATCAGTCCCGCCACTTACTAAAATTTTATAATCTTTAGTCATTGTAGTAATTCCACTTTTAATAAATCCCTCTTTTTATTCAGTATAATTATTTCACAATCTACTTTTCCTTTTGTGGGCTTAGCATCGCAATCGAAGCAGACAATTTTTAAAAAAAAACATCAAAGTACCTTTTTTTGTGGTGATGTAATCTTGATGATCTAGGTTCACTTTATCAAAATGCTTGTAAGTCTTTAAAGCAGCTCCCCATTTTTTTTAAGCGGGTTGCAAAAAATTTCTTGGGGTGGCAATTTTTCTACTCCCAAAGCTTGTGGCAGGTTGGAAGTGTAAATTTGAGCCGTTTGTTTTGTTTTCAAAGCAAGCAAGTAAGCAAATGGCGACTAATACGATTGATTTTTTCATGGCGAGAAAGTTCTTTTTGCACCCACAATCAAAAAAATGCAAAAGGTTACAGCTATACCTAAAAATATTAAATTAAAAACCTAGCAGCCAAGGCGATTACCCAACGTTCTTTCGACCTTGGCAATCGTAAAAAGGGGGAATACGCTACGATAAAGGTTTACCAAAAGGAGGGCAACGGTAGGTAATGGATTTTGTCAAGGTTGGGTTAGGAATGCAAAATGCAATGAAATCAATGCTAGACTTTACAATAATGTGAGGAAAATGCCTGAGCTTTGTACGATATGCGTTACATACTCGAACTCTCATACAAAGGCACAAATTACCACGGTTGGCAGACACAGAAAAATGCCCACACTGTTCAAGATGAGCTCAATAGTGCCATATCAAAATTATTGCAGCGTGAATTACAAACCATAGGAAGCGGCAGAACCGATACTGGAGTGCATGCCAGGCAGCAATTTGCTCAGTTTGATATTGAGGAAATCAAGAAACCAGCCAAGTTTATTTTTCAACTCAATGCCATATTGCCCCCCGACATATATGTGAGGCAAATTTTCAGTGCCGACAGCGACTTCAATGTTCGCTTCCATGCCACAGAACGAAGCTACGAATACCGAATTTCATTCACAAAAAACCCATTTTTGAAAGATCAATCTTGCTTCTACTTCAAGCCGATACCCGATGTGCAACTGATGAACGAAGCTGCTGTTTTATTATTCAAGTACACTGATTTTCAATCATTTAGCAAGTACAAAACAGAGGTAAACCACTATCATTGCTATGTGTCGCAGGCCTATTTCATTATAGAAAATGATATGCTTTTGTTTCGCATTTCGGCCGACAGGTTTCTACGCGGAATGGTGAGGACGATAGTTGGATCTTTACTCGAAGTAGGCGAAAAAAAAATATCAGTGTCGGATTTCGAATTAATAATTCAAAAACGTAACAGAATTTATGCCAAAGCATCAGCTCCGCCAGCAGGGCTTTTCCTCACCAAAATCTTGTACCCTGAAGGGAAATTAATACGCTTAGCCTAGCTTATCTTCTAGTTTTTTTATTTTTTGCTCTGTGCGAAACAAATAATAAAACAACCCTCCCAAAATCACGGACAACACCGCTATTACTACATATATTTTGCCGTCTGCACGAAAGGCATCGGCCATTTCTATTTCATTTAACATGAGTACTATATTTTTGGGTCAATAATTTCCCGTTAGCTTTTTTTTTATCAATGCAACTATTTCACTGTCGCTCCAATCATAGCCCTCCAAAGTGCTTTTTAATACTTCGCCTTCGGAATTTAACAAATAAGTTGTCGGGTATTTTTTTATGCCATAAGTGGGCAATTTATTTTTGGAAATATAATAATCAAAATTGTAGCTAGGAAAGCGTTTCTGGAATTGCACAATTTTTGATAACGGTTCATCTGTCACCATCAAAATCCTAAAATCTGGATTAGCTATGTCGTTTTGTAGCCTTAGAATGGAGGGCATCTCGATGATACAATCTTTGCACCAAGTTTGAAAAAATGCCACCAAAGTCACTTTCCCTTGCAATTCTTCAAGATTTGACGGTTTTTCTGCATCATATCCATTGACAATTACCTTTCCAAAGTCGATATCAGGTGAGGCGAAATAATTTTTGTAAATCAAAAGGCCGCTTATCAAAGTTAGAACGAATACAGCAGCCCCAATATTTAGTGTTTTTATTTTCAATTGCAATTTTTCAATGTGTACAAAGGTAGTAAAGAATTGGAAAACTCGATTTGGGGCTTGCCAAATCAAGCAAATGATTTATTGTAAAAATTTGCCATCTAGTATCTTTACCAAAAATAATAACAAATGAAGCTCTTTCAAATCATTGCTGTGGTTGTGGCAATAGCCGCCATAGCCTTACTTTACAATTTGCCCAAAGCCATAATCAACGAGACAGATCAGAACAAACTTAGTAATACTGAGGCCACTAAAGGAAATGCCAATGGAAAGACATCTGCCGCACCTCAGATCTCAACTGCCACGCTCAATATGATTCAAAAGTTAAGAAATAGTTTTCTTAATGCTTCTGATACAAAAAAAAGGTGTAATTTTGTCGATTCTTTAGCAAACCAGTTCATTGCTATCCAAAAATACGATAGTGCTGAGTGGTACGCTGAGCGATTAGTTCTTTTAAATTCTGACAACAATTCGCGCAAAATAGCTGGAAATATTTACTACCAGCTTTATACATTGGCGGTCGAACCTACTGATGCATCTCGTTTTGCAGCTAAGGCACAAGAGCAGTTTTCTGCTGTTCTTCAAACAGAACCCGACAATGCGGAAGTGAAAAATAACATGGCAATGACCTACGTTACTTCCGAAAACCCGATGAAAGCCATTGCACTTCTGCGAGAGGTGATAGCCAAAAATCCAGAAGATGAAACCGCTATTTTCAATCTTGGATTTTTATCTATACAATCGGGCCAGCATGCAAAAGCTGTTGAAAGATTTGAAAAATTAATAATAATGAACGCACGCAACTGGAAAGCTCATTTGTACCTAGGCATAGCGCAGCAGGCACTTGGAATGCAAAAAAATGCTGCAAATGAATTTGAGTTGGTTGCGAAAAACACAAAAGACCCCGAACTAAAAGCCCAAGCGGAGCAATTGATAGGGCAAAAAAACTAGAATATTGTTTTACAACATTTAAAAATTAACATCATGCCTTGCGGAAAAAAAAGAAAAAGACACAAGATAGCCACCCACAAAAGAAAAAAACGTCTGAGAAAAAATAGGCATAAGAAGAAGTAGTTTACTTTTTCTATTATGCGGATACTGAGCCCTTAAATCATTATTTGGTTTAAGGGTTTAGGTTTTTTATTTAGTCTCAACTTCAAACACGTTTACTCCATTGAGCAATGAATTATTTATAAATTCTACTCCCCAAGGGAATAGAATTGCCCTTATTCAGGAGAAGCGGCTGGTGGAATATCACTTCGAAAGTAGTGGCAACACCTTCAATGTGGGCGACATATACCTAGGTACAGTCACCAAAGTTGTACCTGGCCTCAATGCCGCCTTCGTAGATATTGGTTATGAGAAAGATGCTTTTTTGCATTACCATGACTTAGGCCCCAACATTCGTTCTCTTAGTAAGTATAGCAAAGCGGTTCAAACGAACCAACAACCGAGCTACAAGCTCAACGGCTTTAAAGCCGAACCTGAAATAGAAAAATCAGGAAAAATAGATAAAGTTCTGGCCAAAGGGCAACAAATATTGGTGCAGGTGGTGAAAGAACCCATCTCCACTAAAGGACCAAGACTTTCATGCGAAATTTCAATTGCAGGCAGATATTTGGTGCTTGTTCCTTTCTCTAATTCTGTAAGTGTCTCTAAAAAAATCACGCAAAAGGAGGAGCGACACAGATTGCAAAGGCTTATCACTTCCATAAAACTGGAAAATTTCAGCGTCATTATCCGCACCGTTGCCGAGGGAAAGGAAGTGGCAGAGTTGGACAGGGATTTGAAAAATCTTGTAAAGAAATGGGAAGATGGGTTTCTAAAGTTGAAAACTGCCAAACCTCGTGAAGTAATCATAAGTGAGATGGATAGAACGGCATCCATATTGCGTGACATGCTTAATGCAAGTTTTGATAGCATCAATATTGACGACAAGACGCTCTACGATGACATAAAATCGTATATCAAAACCATCGCTCCTGACAAAGAAAAAATCGTAAAATTCTATCACGGAAAGGAAAAAGTATTTGAGGGCACGGGGATAGAAAAGCAAATCAAGACTTTGTTTGGTAGAACTGTGAGCTTACCAGGTGGTGGCTACGTAATTATAGAGCATACAGAAGCCATGCATGTGGTAGATGTGAACAGCGGAAACAAATCTAATACCGAAAGCGATCA
>Ga0163144_10013319_pt1 | contig 17178 bp, 18 predicted proteins | sample OliLak19BULKMAT1_FD_123175 | JGI IMG/M metagenome (GOLD analysis project Ga0163144, IMG submission 123175) | Freshwater microbial mat bacterial communities from Lake Vanda, McMurdo Dry Valleys, Antarctica - Oligotrophic Lake LV.19.BULKMAT1 | ecosystem: Environmental > Aquatic > Freshwater >... | reverse complement strand
CGGGGGAAGGCAGCAAAGATCCGACTATATTCTATCAGCGCAGCGAGGCCTTTGGCTCACCACTTTATTAATTAGTTTTTGCATTTTCATTCTTTGGCTGTGTTTGGCTACAGATAATTTTTTGGTGCGATATGTCTACGCGTATTCCAATCGAAGCATGCCTCTGATTTATAAGTTCACTGCGCTTTGGGGAGGACAAGATGGCAGTCTTTTATTTTGGGTTTGGCTTAATGCTCTCTTTGCCAGTTTGGCCACATTTCTTCATCGAAAAGCAGATCGGCCCCTCATCCCCTATGTGGTGTCTGTCTTCGCTTTCATTTTAGTTTTTTTTCTGATTTTGCTCATTTTCTCAGACAATCCTTTCAAAGTATTTCCAGGGGCTCCACCCGATGGACGAGGACTCAACCCCCTGCTCCAGAATCCGAGTATGGCCATCCATCCGCCTACGCTTTATTTGGGTTTCGTAGGAATGTCGGTGCCATTTGCATTTGGTGTGGCTGCGTTGATTTCAAATCAACTTGATTCTCGATGGATCACGGCCACTCGCATTTGGACTTTGATTGCCTGGTTTTTTCTCTCCATCGGAAATTTGCTGGGCGCGCAGTGGGCCTACGTGGAACTCGGATGGGGAGGCTTTTGGGCCTGGGATCCCGTAGAAAACGCGGCGATCATGCCCTGGTTTACAGCATCCGCATTTTTGCATTCCGTGATGATTCAAGAGAAACGAGGAATGCTGAAGTTTTGGAATATGAATTTGATCGTTCTCTCTTTCTGCCTCACGATTTTAGGCACTTACCTCACGCGCTCGGGAGTTGTTCAAAGCGTACATTCATTTGCCAGGTCTGAAATTGGCTATTACTTTTTGGTATTTCTCGCTCTCACCATTCTGGGATGCGGGTATCTGATTTGGAAACGTCGTGAAGGTCTTCGATCCGCAACAATTTTTGAGTCCTTCCTTTCAAAAGAATCGGCATTTGTACTGAACAATATTGCCTTGGTAGGTTCGGCATTTATTATTCTATGGTGCACGCTCTTTCCAACGGCTTCAGAATTAATTATCGGCACTCGAATCATTGTGGGTCCGCCCTTCTTTAATACGATGCTCGCGCCTTTCGGGATTGCTCTACTCGTACTCTCAGGAATCGGGCCCGTGATCGCTTGGAAAAAAGCCAGCGAAGCCAATTTGAAGCGAAGCTTTACTTGGCCGATCATCATTGGACTCATTGGCGCAGCCATGATGCCCCTCCTGCAACTATTTGAGTGGTACGCCATCCTCACGGCCTTTGGAGCTTGCTTTGTGATCGCGACGATCACCATGGAGTTTTATGCGGGCACAAGAGCCAGGATGGTGCAGTTTGGCGATAAACTCGGCCGTGCTTTTTTGTACACAACCCTGAAGAACAATCGAAAGTATGGCGGTTATATTGTTCACTTGGGAATGGTCGCCATTTTTGTGGGCATCGCTGGGACGCTTTATAAAGAAGTTTATGAATTCGATATGAAGCCGGGCGATCGCAAAGAGCTTAAGGAATACACAATCGATTTTAAGAATTTCGAAGAGAAGGATTTGCCAAATCAAATTGAAAGCTATGCGATTTTAGATTTGTATGTCGGTGATCGCTTTGCTGCCACTGTTAAACCCGCTCGGTTTTTTTATAAAGCACAAGAACAGCCATCCACCGAGGTGGATATCTATTCACGATTTAAAGAGGATGTTTATTTTACTCTGGGGTCAGTTGATCCAGTGACTCAGGTGACCAAAATTCATGTCACGCTGAATCCGATGATCTCGTGGTTGTGGTGGGGAGGACTCATTCTTGTTTTGGGTGGATTGATCACGATGCTCCCCCCACTTCGGGTGCGGCGAAATGATTCGAATCGGGAGATCAAGGAGTAAAGTGGATCTCGCGCTTTATAGCCTTTGCGGACTCATCAGCTTATTCTCATTTCTTTTTATATTTTGGCCAATTCTTACAAAGCAGAATAAAAAAGTATTTAACGCTCCAATTTTTAGAGAGCTTCAAAGTTTGCAGTTTGAGCGCTTGAGACTTCTTGAAAATATTCAAGACTTAGAAAGTGATTTTAACTTTGGAAAAATGACTGAAGCTGATTTTCTGGATTTGCAGTCTAGTATCCTCAGTGAACTTGCGCCCATTATGGCGCGACTTAAAGAGCTTGATGTAGAGCTAGAGAAGGTCATCAAATGAGCTTCCTGCTTTTTTTAGGCCTCATCTCAGCCAACCCAATACAAGTTCGCGTGATGGGCCCCGCTGGTCCGGTCTCAAATCAAAGCATTGAGCTTTTTGCATTTGTCGAAGGCCGTCCCGAGAAAACTCAAACCTTAAAGACCAATTCGCAAGGAATCGCAGTGGGCAGAGTCCCGAACTTGGCGAGTACATCTGCAGGTGCCAGAACACTCTATCAACAGGTGAGCTATTTTTCTGATCTGGCCGTTGCTCCGTTTAATCGTCCTCTCGAGATCAGCGTATTCCCATCTTCAAAAGATCTCTCCGAACTGCGCGTAAAAGACCTACGACTCTTTTTTTCCATCCTGCATGGGAAACTTCAAGTCGAGCAGGAAATCATTCTGGAGAATCCCACTCGTAAAACCATGATTGGTGAAAAGGAGAAAGCGGCTACGTTCCAATTCAGCCTTCCCAGTTCCAGCTTTGATCTTCAGTTTGGAATGGGCTTTACCGAACAGGAAACTCAAGTAACCGGAAATGATATCCAGATTTCTAGCCCCCTACATCCCGGCACAAGTCGATGGACATTCACTTATGGCTTAGAGCCAACGCGGGCAAAAGTGGACTTTGACCAAAAAGTCTCCGCTCCCATTTTAAATCTGAGTTTGTCAACTAAGCCTGAATCCCTTTGGACCGAGGGAATTGATTTTGTCGACGGACCCCGAAAGTGGTTTGAAAATGATTGGATGTCTACGCGATCCGTGGACGGCTATTTAAAGTCTGAAATTTCAATGAGAGTCGGCGGACTCCCTTGGAACATTCCGTCTTCTATGTGGCTTCCATTCGTTGTTTTCTTCTTACTCGCAGTCTATTCAATTTTGTTTTTGAAAGATGCCGCCGTGGCTCCACTCTCTCAAGACTCTCGCAGTGCAGTTCTTAAGGAACTCAAGTTTTTAGAACAGTCGAGACGCCAAGAATTCATGAGTGAACGTCAATATCAGTTGCGGCGCCTCGCTGCTCTTGAGAAACTCATAGAGCACAATGAACCTCCCAAACATCAGTCTTAAAGATCTCAAAATTCAGCTGGGAGTTTTTACCCTTGGACCTTTCTCCTTTGATTTTCCGGTTGGAAGCCTGAGCTTGATTCGAGGGGCGAATGGGAGCGGTAAGACGAGTTTGCTCAGGTGCCTTCTCGGCAGGATTCGGCAGAGTGCAGGCCATATCAATGGGCTCCCCCATCAGATTGGCTCCGTCGGATCTGAGGGACTTCTTATGACGTCGTGGACCGTCGAGCAGAATTGGAATTTTATTTTGGGACTCCTCGGTAAAAAGACAGAGCCCCTACCATCCGCCCTCTCACTGATTCGATCCAAACGAGTCTCGCATTTGAGTTTGGGGCAGAGACGAAAGGCCGAATTACTCAGTCTCTTTTCGCTTTCTCTGCCTCTCTATCTTCTGGACGAACCCTTTTCGCCCCTCGACCAGTCCGAAAGACATTTTTTCTTAAACGAATTGAAAGCTCTCAAAACTAAAGGCGTCACCATCATCATGACGACTCACGACGAAGATCTACTCACAGAAAAACCTGCGGCCATTCTAGAGCTGCCAAGGAGCATCCAATCGTGAGACTTTGGATTCTTTTGAAAAAAGATCTTCGAAATCTGAGCGACGCGCTTCCACCCGCGCTGTTGCTGGGAATTCCGCTGATTTTAATTATTCAGTTTGCGAACTCATCGAGTGAAGCTCAGAAAATTGAGTGGAAAACTGTCTTTTGGATTACTTTCTTCATTTCAATTGTTGCACTTCTCTATAGGAGCTTTGGAGAAGAGCATCGTTCGAAGAATTTTCAAATTTATTCGGCGTTCAAGATACCAAAGCAGATCATATTCATTAGCCAGTGCATTTCTCATGCGCTGAGTCTTTTTATTATTGGCTTCTTCTATCTCTGGCTCAGCATTTTATTTTTCTCACCATCGATGACGGATATTCCCTCGATGTTCGCGCTCCTAGCAGTCGTCTCAGTTTGTTTAGCCCCCATTGGGACTACTTTGGGCCTAGCACTTCAGGTGGAGCGAGAGTTTCTTTTTCCGCTGTTTTTTTTGCCCCTCTGCACGCCCGTTGTATTAGCGGCAGAAAGCCTATCCATCGAGTTTTCTCGGCCCTGGTTATCGGTGCTATTGATCTTTGGACTTGTTGGAGCTTTTTTAAGTGCACTTGTTTTTGAGTTTTTCTTCGACGAACTTTCGCAAAGCCTCTAACATACGCCTATGATTTGGCTTCTCTATCTAGCAGCCGCTCTCTGTTCATTGGGTTCCTTCGCCTATATTTTGCTTGGTTTGCCGCCTGAAGCCTCCCAGGGTTTTGTGCAGAAGATTTTTTTCTTTCATGTTCCTGCAGCCTTTACAATGTATGCCACTTTGACAGTGGCTTGTGCGGCGTCGATCCTCTATTTGATTCAGCGCCGTCCTGCTCACGACTTTATTGCTCGCGCGGCAATGAGGGTCTCCTTTTTGTTCGCTTGCATCGTCATCTTTTCAGGACCTATTTGGGCGAAGCCCATTTGGGGTGTTTATTGGACATGGGATCCTCGCCTTACAACCTCGTTTGTTGTTTTTGTGCTCTTGATTGCCTACCTCAGCGTTCGCAGAATTTTTGATTCTCTCCAGTTACCAGCCCGAGGGGCATTGATTGGGGCAATTTTGAGCATTTTTGCACTCTTAGATGTGCCCTTGATTCACTTCAGTGTGAAGCTTTGGCGCGGAATTCATCCCTCGGTTCTTAAGGATCCGAATGGTCTTCCCGATGATTATCGATTGGGCCTGGAGCTCATGATCTTTTCGTTCTTTCTGATCGCTTCATGTTTGTTTTGGATTTTTTGGAAAATCGAGGAGAGAAAAAATGCCTGAGACATATGGTTTTTTTGTGGCCGGATATCTGAGCCTTTTGACTTTATTCTTCGCCGCCATGGGATATGCGATTTGGCAATTGAAAGCCAAAAAATGAAGATTTCCCTCGGCTTCCTTAGCCTTGGCATCTTAGGACTGCTTTGGAATATGTGGGTGGGCTGGAATCTGGCTCAAGTGAGTGGACTTAGCCCCGACACCCATTTGGTCTCGGGCCTCTCGTCTTTGGCGATCCTCTGTATTGGGTCGATACTTGGAATTCGATTGAACGAGCGAAACTTTGACCAACTTCAGCGCGTCGGGAACCGATCGAGTGCAGAGCTTCGACTTCAAATGCAGCAGAAACAAAATAGCCAAATGATGGCACTGGGTGTTGTGGGATTATCAGTCGTCTCCACGATCACTGGGACTATTTCACATTCCGGCAAATTTCCACTTCTTCACTTTCTATTGGTAATCGCCCTTTTATTTCTCAGCGTTTCTCTTTGGATGTCATGGTCAAAGCAAGTCTCGTAACTTCAATTCTTCGAAGTCTCTTGGATATGGGAAATTCAGGGGCTGAATGGAATTCTGAGACGCATTCTCATATCTACCACAATCCAAAACTCCAATCTCTGGTGACTGAATCTGTGGACCTTCTTGAGTCTCAGGGTCCTTTTAGAATGGAAGTGAGTCGACTGTCAGCCTCTGAACGAAGAAGCTTAGTCGCTGATTCTTTAGATTCGCGTTCGGATCTCCTTGACCTCCTCTCCATTGAACTGAAATGGAGAATGCAACAAAAACTTGAAGTCCTTCCCTATATTTATGATCAGTCTGAAATTTGGTCCCTTGCCAAACATCGATGGAGGGCCGCTCTCGAACCCGAACTCCTCGCCCAGCCAAAGGTAACTATTTTTAGACGAGCAGGTCTCAATTCTCCTCAGTTTATGTTTGCATGTGCCAACAAAGATGAGCCTGTGAGATTCGAGGAATACGAACTCAAGCCATCTCTTTCGTTAACCCTGAAGTGTGGAAGACGAAAATTTAGAACGCAGTTGAATCCTTTAAAGGTTCCCTCGATTCATGAAATTAAATCCACGCAGTTGAATCATTCAAATCAATTGAATCACTCAATTAAATCGATTCTTGAGTCGTCCGATCCAATCGTCGCAATCATTGGACTTTCCGCTACGACGCCGGCATCGACGATTTCATTTTTCAAAGCTTACATCCGAATTCGAACTGGATTTAAATTTGAATCAATGGAGGAAATTGACCTTAAATCTGAAATTGCTCAAGCGCTAAAGAATAGTAGTTTGATCATGACCACCGTTGATTTGCCAGACGGAAATAATTTTAAGTTTAGCATTCATGGAGAGCGAGGTCTGCGCATTCGCTTTAAAAAGGCGTCCAAATTTTTTGATGTCCTTATCCCTCCTCTTAAAAATTCTGATGAAGTTTCTACGCTTTTTTCAAAGGAGGGAGTTCGATTCACTTCAGACGAACTCATAGAGCTGATCAAAAAGCGGCGATCTCCCTTTGCGCTCATTGACCTCACTTGCTTTTCAGAGAAGCATCTCAAGGACTGGTTTGCCGTGGCTTCGCAAAGCGCCACTGAATTTAATTTTCCACCGATGTTGATAGGATCTTCAAGAGGTCAGCGAGGTGAAAGTATTTTTGAGCTCATCCCTCAGTTCGATATTCTGCTCAGTCTTTTTCAAAATTCAGAATCCCTGCAAAACGGAACCTGGATTTCTCGCCTCATGGGCAAAATTTTTGGAAGTCCCAAAACCTTCCAGCCGGTTGCGCTCAGTGACGCTCCCTATTCGAGCCTCTTGTCGTCGAGCCCACGCGTGGGCATTACGCTTACATCGCTCGATTCAATTCAACAAAAAATGATTTTTAATCCAACGCCTTAAGTGCGGCTGTTGGATAATCCCAGAAAGTTTTTCCAGACTTCCCCATCGAGTTCCTGGCAGGCTAAAAGACATTCGAGCGCATGATGTGCGCCCTGAATCACTTCACCCAATGAATCAAGTCGCTCGCGGCTTATATTCAAACCTGCAATTTGATCTTCGCTTAGCGAGGCGATCTGCTGATGGGTCGACTGAATGCTTGCCAACATTTTTTTCTCGCGACTCCGAAGTACATTAGAAATGGCTTCCTTCATCACGGGATTCGCTTCGTAGAGGATCGTTCCTCGATCGGACTTCCCACACTCTCGAATAACCGAATAATGAATGAGATCCCTTACTGAAAGACTCACCAAAGCCTTAGAAATTCCTAAACGTTGTCGTAGATCAAATGCATCAAGAGGCACTTTCGATAAAAAGAGGTGAATCCAAATGCGACCATGCACTCGCTTGAATCCCCAATACTGAATAAAATCCCCGATATGATCTGCAAGGTCTTTTAACTCTGGCAATTGAGGCTCATGCCTTTGGACGTCCATTCAGCACGCAGCCTAGGCTGGAGAGAGAAATTAAAGCCAGCCTAAATAGGAATGGTCGACTAATTTCCTATCTGACTTTCATACGAAGCCTAGAGTTTCACGATCAGCTAGGGACTTCGAAATCTCGAATTGTAGTGGGTAGTTTCTTTAACGAAATGCCTTCGAAGGATTTAAGCCGGCAGCTTAATGCCTCGCCCGACTTGCCTTCGGAAGTGGAACCTGAGTCGTAAGAAACGATGCAGCGCTTACAAGAACCATTCCAACAGAGTCGTGCGTAATCGATCGAAAAATCAAGAAACTGAAAAACACGAAGGAGCTCCAATTTGTCGGGCACTTCGTATTCTTTATCGAGAATGCGAATTTTTACAAAACGCTCAATTTCGCCGAATAGATTCTTGTCGTAATTCATCCAGAGATTAAGTCTCCCAGGAAAGCTTTGGCCTCGTCGAGCGGATACTGCGTCCTTCCTAGGGATGCTCGATTCTGCAGATGATCATGGCATGAGTCATGAAAGTCACTCCCACCCGAAGTCTTAAAGTCATATCGCTGAGCGGCAGCACGGTAGTAAACAACATCTTCTGGCTTGTGGCGCGGATGATAAATCTCGATCGCATTCACTCCTAAATCGCGAAAATGCCGAAGCTCCAAATCCTTAAATCCATATTGGCCAGGATGTGCAATCGACGTTTTCCAATTTTTAACCTTCGCCCATTGAACGGCATCTGTAAGTGAAAACCTCCATTTCTTCACCATGAATCCCTTTTCCGCTTTCAGATATCGATCAAAGGCCTCTACTCGATCCTTTGCATGTCCTGCTTCTACAAGCGCATCCGCGACATGGGGACGTCCAAGAACACCCTGATGGCGCTTTGCCATTTTCACGGCATCAACTTTGATACCGGCTGCACCCAGTCTCTCGCAGATTTTGAAAAAACGATCATGTCGCGCCTGGCGAAACTCAGCAAATTTTGCCTGTAACTCCAAATCTTTGGGATCAAGTCCATAGACGAGCAGATGTAACTCACGAAAAGTCTTCGTAGCTGGATCTTCAAATTCGCATGAAAGTTCTGAGGCGCAAATGGGTTGAAACCAATCTTTCACTCCCTCTTGAAATTCTTCAAAACCACCTACTCCATCGTGGTCCGTGAGTACTGCCAGTTCAAGGCCGAGAGGACGAGCCTCACTGATGAGGCGCAGAATCTCCTGCACGGAGTGTTTGCCGTCTGAGTTCAGAGTGTGAAAATGAAGATCCGCCGTCTTCATAGGCGAATCTCCTTAAAGTTTGGGAAGTGTGATTCCGCTTTGACCCTGATACTTGCCCTTTTTGTCTTTATACGAAACGGCACAGTCTTCATCAGATTCAAAAAAGAGAACCTGGCAAATTCCTTCATTCGAATAAATGCGCGCCGGCAGTGGAGTCGTATTGGAAATTTCAATTGTCACGTAGCCCTCCCACTCAGGTTCAAAGGGAGTAACGTTACAGATGATTCCACATCGAGCATAAGTGGACTTTCCAAGACAAACGGCCAAAACCCTTCGAGGAATCTTGAAATACTCCACCGATCGAGCCAGCGCGAAAGAATTGGGCGGAACAATAACGGAAGGGCCTTTCGTCTCAACAAAATTCGAATCTTTGAAGTCCTTAGGATCGATGACGGTTGAATTGATATTGGTAAAAATTTTGTATTCGTCGGCCACTCTCATATCGTAGCCATACGAAGACACTCCGTAAGAAATCACACCCGAACGTACCTGAGACGATTCGAATGGGGAGATCATCCCCTGTTCCTTGGCCATACGAGTAATCCACTTGTCGCTTTTAATCATAGGGAACAAATCTCTGTGAAAAGACACTTCAGGGTCAAGGTGAAACCTTTGGGCAGGCTTCTTGCTAGGTCAGGAAAGAACTCAATTTTCGTTTGACGGAGTGAGGCCGCGCTTTTTGATCTTTTCTACGAGCGTCGTCCTATTCAGCTGTAATAGCTGAGCAGCCCTGTTCTTATTCCATTTGGTTTGCTCAAGAGCCTTTGAGATCAAATCATTCTCAAATTGAGCCACGAGCTCATCAAAGGGAATTCCCGACTCAGGAATAGGACTGGCAAGCATTCCAGCCCAGGGTCGATTGTGAGTGCCTACAGGCTGAACATTAGAAAGCTTTTGAGGAAGGTCGGCAACCTCAAGTCGCCCTTCGCCCTTTAGAATACAAACGCGCTGCACAATATTCTCGAGCTCACGCACATTTCCGGGCCAGTTGTAGTGAATCATGATGTCCATGGCTTCGGGGGTCATGCCATCGATCGCGTAGCCCTTTTTGTTGTTGAAAACCTTGATGAAGTGCTCAGCTAAAAGCTTAATGTCTTCGCGTCTCTCACGAAGTGGTGGCAGATGAATTGGAATTACGTTTAGTCGGTAAAAGAGATCTTCTCGAAAATTTCCTTTTGAAACTTCTGCTTCTAGATCATCGTTTGTTGCTGCAATGACCCGGCAGTCGGATTTCAATGTGCGATTGCCGCCCACTTGCTCGAATTCTTTATTTTGAAGTGCGCGCAGAATTTTTACCTGAAGACTGGCGGGCATTGTTCCAATTTCATCCAGGAACAATGTCCCTTGATGAGCGAGTGTAAACCTTCCCATTCGAGATGTATGTGCGCCCGTAAATGAGCCCTTCACATGTCCAAAAAGTTCTGTTTCAAGAAGCTCGCCAGGGATCGCACCGCAATTGACGGGAATGAAAGGCTTGTGACGACGAGTCGATCGAGTGTGCAGTGCACGCGCAATTAATTCTTTTCCCGTTCCACTTTCGCCCAAAATCAAAACTGTAGAGTCAGTGTTGGCGACCTTATCGACAATCTCAAAAATTCTTTTGATGGAGGGACTATTCCCGATGAATGGTTGATCATCCATTAAAGAGGACATCACCATTTCGGACGAGCGGGTCACTTCTATCGCTGTTTCTGTTACATTCTCCAACGCATCCCTAGACCATGGGTTGATCGTGACCGATTCAGACTTCGGCTCTGAATTTGTATTCGGCAATTGTGAGTGTTTATCCGTAGAATCCGTACGCATGAGTGACTTCCTCCCCTGACACTCATCAAGGTATCAGAACTTTGACAGGGCACCAAGGGGGGTGAAAAAATTTTGACTGTGTGGAAACTAAAGTTCCGGTGCATTATAACGACAGACTGCGGCGTAAGCCCTGATTATACGCAGGGTAGCGAAAAGTGAGGGGGCCTTTTGACAGGTTTCCAGCGCAGCAATAGAATCAGCCCCGAGTTATGGGGACTGAACGACAAAACCAATTGGACAAAAAAGTGACGCATTCAAGGCGAAGGCCTTCGAATGGAGTTCGTCAGCGCGAATTGCCTCTGAGGCGCCAAGGAATTCCCGTGTCCTCATCTAAAATCATCTTCCAATTGAAGGCCGAGCTCTCAAGGCTCCAGCAGCGCGATCGAGAATGGAAGCTCATGTTCAATATGCTGGGCCATGATTTGAAAGAACCTCTGGTGACTCTAGAAGGATTTACAAAACTTCTCGAAGAGGGGGCTTGTGACGCAAGCGATCAGAAGCGATACCTCAAAATTATTCGAGAAGCGATCAACTCTCTTCACTTACTTGTTGGCTCGCTTCAAAGTGTTTCAAAACTCTATCACGATCCGTCAGACCTTGTGGAACTCAGCCTTCTTGAGATTTTCAACAATGTAGTTTCGAGCCTGTCTCGCCAAATATCTAAAACAAAAGGGAAGATTGATCTTCAATTCGACGACACCATTATCCTGGGTGATCCCGTTCGTCTCTATCAAATTTTTCTCAACCTCATTGCGAACTCGCTCAAGTTTCACAAAACTGAAACTCCTCCGCTGATTCGCGTGACTTCCAAAACGGCTGGAGGATTTTTGAGAATTTCAATCTCGGACAATGGCGTGGGAATGAGCCAAGAGGACTTGAAGAAAATATTTGAACCTTTTACTCGATTGGAATCTTCCGTAAAATCCGAAGGGATGGGAATGGGCCTCTCCATTGTGAAGCGAATTGCCGAATCCTTTGGTGGCCGCGTTCAAGTAAAAAGTCAGCCCGATGTGGGCACAACATTTTGTGTTTTTCTCCCCCGAAAAACTCCCGTGAAAGGAGTGAAGACTTATGAAAATTCTTATCGTAGATGATAATGCTCACCACTCAGAGCTCGCCTCAAGACGCCTGACTCGAGAATCCTGGGATGTTTCGGTTACAGATCGTCCGGAACCAGACGAATCCTTCAAGAACTTTGACTTCATTTTGCTCGACTACAATATGCCCAAGGCTTCCGGATTAGATGTTCTTCAGAAAATGAAGGATTTGGACATTCAAACGCCGGTGATCTTTCTCACCGGCCAGGGAAATGAATTGATTGCGAGCGAGGCCATCAAGCGCGGAGCTTACGACTATGTCGTGAAGGACACTCAGTTGCTTTTTTTGGATCGACTTCCCGGAATCATCCGCGAAGCGAAGTCCAAACATGAGCTCATCAAGACCAATCGATTTTTGATTCAGGAGCTTCGCCGAACCAACGAGCGCCTCCAGAAAATGACATTCACCGATGAAATGACGGGCATTTTTAATTACAGATTCGTAAAGCGCCAACTGGAGATTGAAGTCCAGAGAGCTCATCGATACGAAAAGCCGCTCTCCATTTGCATTATTGATATCGATCACTTCAAAGACATCAATGATCAGTACGGACATCAAACGGGAGATCAGGTTTTGAAGGAAGTGGCCCGAATTCTTACCCAGTCCACTCGATCCGTTGACTTTGTGGGACGTTATGCCGGCGATGAATTTGTGATTATATTTCCCGATACCAGCCTTCAAGACGCTGTAAGGCTTTGCGAACGAATTCGTAAAACTGTTGCCGATCAAGTACTCAGCGCGCAAGAGAAGACTTTTCACGTCAGCCTCTCGATGGGCCTCGCGGATTTTGATTCTAAAAAGAGAGCTTCTGCTGAAACCCTACTCGAAGCTTCGGATTTGAGGCTCTACCAAGCCAAACGGGCGGGGAGAAATCGGGTGTATTCTACGATGAAAGTCATCGATTCAAAGAAAGACGCCGCTGAACTCAGCACCGGTGCATAACCGAATCAACCAAGTGCCCCAGAGCCTCAGCGAAGGCTCTCATTCAGAGAAAACAAATTCATGAATTTTCAGCATTTTTCAACACCCCGCTAGAGCGTGTCCCCACTTGTACTTATTTTGCAGCTTTTCGAGCAGCCTTTGTCGCGTCAGCTCGCTTTTGCAGCCGAATCTTTTTCTTAAGCTGTCCTCGTTTTTTTAAAAATTTAGAAGTTTTTCGATTATCGCCACGTGCCATGTCTTACCTCTTATCAGTTCTTGAGTTTGTATTGTTGATTGTATTTCTGAATGAGCTTCTCGGTGAGATCCGTATAGGACGAGGCGTAGACCAAGCCACTTGCATTTTGCTCAAGCACCAGAGTGAAATTTTCGGTCCTACCCAAATCTTGAACGATCGTCTTTAATCGCGCCAAAATTTCTTGGGTAGCCTTCATTTCTTTCTCTGAAATGTCTTGCTGATGCTTTTTTCCCATTTCCGTGAATTCTTCGAGCTGCTTTCTAAATTCCATTTCCTTTTTTCGGCCTTGCTCAGCGATTTGGCTGGTTTGTTCGGGCTTCAAAAGACCAGACTGCATTTGCTTTTGCATTCCTTCGAGATCCGTTTGGAGTTTGTCCAAATTTGTTTTGCGCCTATCGAGCTCTTTCTGTTTGCTCTCGAATTCACTTTTTAGCTTTGCTTTGGCCGCTTTTCCTTCTTCCACAGAATTAAGAGCCTTTTGAAAATCAATGACTGCCAGCTTGAATCCAGCAGCTGAGGCAGAAGGAGCATCCGCTGCATAAATTGCAGAACTCGCCGCTCCTAAAACCAAAATTGTTATCCAAAAATTCATCTTCTTCATTTCATACCTCCGATGGCACCCTACTAGAAGGGCGCTCCGATTGAAAAGTCGAAGAGCACCGAGTCTTCGTCTTTTTTCCGATCCAAAGGAATCCCCCACTCGAATCGGAGTGGGCCCAAGGGCGAAAACCATCTGAATCCAAATCCAACGCTCGTTCGAATGTCGGACCATCTAAAATCTCTTTCAGCAAAGGTCCCGCCGGAATCCAAAAATAGAACCCCCTTAATCTTGGCTTCCTTGAAAATATCAAAGAGGTATTCAGTATTAAAGATAGCCTGTTTATTCCCCCCGAGCCTTAGCTTTTGAGACTCTGTGACATCGAGCTCTGAGTCATCGCCTCGACGTCCCGTCGTATTAAAAGGCACATCTCTATAAGGACCGAGGGACCTGAAGAGATGGCCTCGAATTGAGTAAATACCCCCAGGGATAAATCGCTCGTTAAAAGGTGTAGAGCGACCTTCGATTCCGCGCAAATAATCAAGACGAAGACCGAAGCTTAAAACAGAGCCGGCCAGAACGAGTGCGTCCTCGTCAACAACCTGGAAGTATTTTTTACCAACATAGCTGGTTTGAACATACGAAAGATCCGATCCCATATACCTCGAACCAACCGTCGACGTAAGCTGATGCAGCGAACCACTTGTAGGTAAAAACATCTCGCGAACATTCAAGCTGTCTCTTGCGATCGTCATGGCAAGCGAAGAGTTGAGCCCAAACGAATTCGGGTAAAGATCTCCAATCCTTTCCCTAATATTAATTTGAATATCTTGCAGGCTATAAGTCCCAGAAAGAGTCCACTGCTTAGTAAGTGGATAGCCAACGGTCATGCTACCCCCTCGCTCTATCACTTTAGTTTCGTCGACGGATTGGAACTCCGTATTAAAACCTTGAAGCGTAAGCGAATACTTCGTATCCCAAACTCGCGGATTCCTGAACAAAGCTGTGAAGAGTTGGCGCTTGGAGGAAAGCTGGGCCGATAGGCTCACATCATAGCCCCGACCAAACAAATTCACTTTCGAGACAGAGCCTTGAAGACCAAATCGATCGAAAGAAGAGAAGCTCGCCCCAAGAGTAAGAGTTCCGGTCTGTCGCTCCTCAACCTCAATGATGATGTCCATTTTATTTTCAGCTAGAACATCGTTCTGAATAAACTTTACCGTTGAGAAATAACCGAGTTTCTCGAGATTTTTCTTGGACTCTCTAAAATTCGTCGTATTAAAAAGCTGGCCCTCATGAAACTCGAGTTCGCGGCGAACAACGCGGTCATGCGTTTCAAGATTTCCATGAACCTCGATTGCGCCAAAATAAACAATCCCACCCTTATCAACTCGAAATTCTAAATCGAGCTGACGAGAGTTCTCAGAATTAATTCTCCAGTCCGGGCTGACGTTTGCATACGCATAGCCCTTATCTCCATAAAGATCCTGAATCTGAGTGATATCGTCCTGGATCTTTAAATAATTCCAGATTTCGCCCTTTTTCGATTTGAGATCGGCTTTGAGCTTCTCAGGATCAGGAATAAAATCCATATCTCCAGAAAAAGTGATCTCTCCTACATCGTATTGCTCGCCTTCATCTATATGATACGAAACAAAAACGGCTTCGCGATCGGGAGTGAAAGTAATGGACGGAGAATCGATTTTCGCAAACGCATAGCCGTTTTTCCAGTAGAGCAATTGAATGCGGCGGCTATCAACCTGTGCCAGCAGATCTTCGTCAAAGCGCCCACTCCCAGAAATGCCACTCCAGAAGCCACCCTCCTTCGTGATCATTTGTTCTTTAAGACGTTCGTCGCTAAAAACTTTATTGCCCTGAAAATAAATCTTCCGGACCTGAACCTTCCGGCCTTCATCAATTTTAAAAACCAGTGCCTTTTTCTGATTTTCTTTGGTGGTGTCGGTCCGAAGGGTAACCAAATAAAAGCCCTTATCGCGATAAGCTTTGCGAATTTTCTCGATGCTGCCCTTCACCATTGCCTCGTCCCAAAGAAATGGGATCTTGATATCGACAGCTTTCTCCAAATCTTCCCTGCTTATTTCAGAATTACCCTCGAATTTGATTTCCTGAATATAATCCTTCTCTTTAATGCTCACGATGATCTTGACGCCGCCCCTGGCCTCTTCCACATCAATTTTAATATCCTGAAATAAGCCTGTATTATAGAGAGTGCGAACGTCGTCGCGAATCTGAGTCCGATTGAGTTCAGTCCCCGGTTTCGAGGCGACATATTGAAGCACGGCCTCTTTTGAAAGCCGATCTGCTCCTTTAACCTCAAGACCCACAACGTTTTGCGCAGCGGCGGTACTAAGCGAAAACGCAACGGCAAAAAAGGAGACGACTAAAAAGGTACGCAGCATTATTGGAGGCGCCCTCCCACTAAAGTCGCTTGCTTATCAAAATTCTTTGCCAAATCCATATGATGAGTTGCCATGATCAAGATAGCTTTTAAGCGCAAACTTTGATCTTTTAAAACATTAAAAACGTTTTCTGCGGTTTTAGGATCCAAATTGCCGGTGGGCTCATCCGCCAAGATCAATTTTGGTCTATGCACTAAGGCTCGCGCTATAGCAACTCTCTGCTGCTCTCCGCCCGAAAGCTTGGATGGCCGATGTTGAAGTCGATGGCTTAGACCCACAGAGCTCAAAATTTCTTTTGCCCTTGACTCAGCTTCTTCTTGGCTATGATCGCTCATCAAAAGAGGCAACATCACGTTCTCCATGGCTGTGAGCTCGGACATGAGATAGTGAAACTGAAAGACAAATCCTATCGACCGACGACGAACCAGAGCTCGGGCATCTTGAGTAGAAGATTCTCCTCCTCTTGAAACAAGTTCATCCGAAAAAAAGATTTCCCCTTTGTCGATTGTATCCAAGAGGCCCAAACAATGAAGGAGCGTGGATTTTCCCACACCGCTTTGCCCAACAATCGAAAGGCTTTCTCCCGCCTGTAGAGCCACCGATACATCTTCTAAAACCCGAACATCTCCGGACTCCTGATGAAATATTTTTTGAATATTCCTTGCTTCAAAAGCCATGCTCATCCGTCCACCTTGAGCCCTTCTGTCGGAATCACACGGGACGCCAAAAGGGCGGGATAGAGTGTCGCCAAACAAGAAATGATGACAGCCCCTGCACCTACAAGAATGACATCAGAAATTCGCAAATCGACGGGGAGCGTATCAATCATATAAACGCTGCGATCGAGTGGAAATCTCACATAATCGCGAAGCAAAATACTCATCACTACGCCAAGTCCAATACCCACAACGGTTCCCACAAGCCCCACAAAAACGCCCTGCATAAAAAAAATCTTCAAAATGCTGGAGTCGGTAGCGCCCATACTCTTCAAAATCGCAATGTCTTTTGTTTTGTCTCGCACCACCATGATGAGGGATCCGCAAATATTAAAGGCGGCCACCAAGACAATGAGTCCTAAGATGATGCCCATTACCATTTTTTCAAGTTGTAGAGCGGAAAGAAAATCTTGATTGAGTGAAAGCCAATCGCTCACGCGAACATCCGTAGGCAAATGATTTCGAAGAGCTTCTCTTACCTTCGAAATTTTTCTGGGATCATTTGTTCGAACTTCAATAGAGCGAGGATTCACTTCAAAAAGAGCTCTGGCTTCATCAATCGGCATAAAAGCATGCCGAGAATCGTATTGAGTCATGCCGGAATGGAAAGTATCGCTTACAGCCAGCCGCTGCATTCGGG
>Ga0163144_10013317_pt1 | contig 17179 bp, 13 predicted proteins | sample OliLak19BULKMAT1_FD_123175 | JGI IMG/M metagenome (GOLD analysis project Ga0163144, IMG submission 123175) | Freshwater microbial mat bacterial communities from Lake Vanda, McMurdo Dry Valleys, Antarctica - Oligotrophic Lake LV.19.BULKMAT1 | ecosystem: Environmental > Aquatic > Freshwater >... | reverse complement strand
TGCCGCGGCCCGAGATCGAGAACACGTCCTCGATCGGCATCAGGAACGGCTTGTCCTTGTCGCGCGCAGGCTGCGGAATGTACTTGTCGACCTCTTCCATCAGCTTCAAAATCGACTGCTCGCCCTGCTCCGCGTTCTTGTCTTCCAGCGCCATCAGCGCCGAGCCCCGCACCACCGGGATGTCGTCGCCCGGGTACTGGTAGCTCTTCAGAAGCTCGCGAACTTCAAGCTCGACCAGGTCCAGGAGTTCCGGATCGTCGACCATGTCGACCTTGTTCATGTAGACCACCAGCGCCGGCACGCCGACCTGGCGGGCGAGCAGGATATGCTCGCGCGTCTGCGGCATCGGGCCGTCGGCTGCCGACACCACCAGGATCGCGCCGTCCATCTGCGCCGCACCCGTGATCATGTTCTTCACGTAGTCCGCGTGGCCCGGGCAATCGACGTGCGCGTAATGACGGTTCTTGGTCTCGTACTCGACGTGCGCCGTCGAGATCGTGATGCCGCGCTCGCGCTCCTCGGGAGCCTTGTCGATCTGGTCGTACGCCGTGAACGTCGCTCCACCCGACTTCGCCAGGATCTTCGTGATCGCCGCCGTCAACGACGTCTTGCCGTGATCGACGTGACCGATCGTCCCGATGTTGCAGTGCGGCTTGTTCCGCTCAAACTTCGCCTTCGTCATGGTCTTGGTCCCTAATCAATCAGTCTTAATCAAAACGGCGGCCTCTCAGCCTGCCAGCTTGGCGACAACTTCGTCCGCGACAGCCTGCGGTACAGGCGCATAGTGGTCGAACGTCATGCTGTAAGCCGCGCGACCCTGGGTCATCGACCGCAGCGTGTTCACGTAGCCGAACATGTTGGCGAGCGGCACCATGGCATCGATGACCTGGGCATTGCCGCGGGCATCCATGCCGAGGATCTGACCACGGCGGCTGTTCAGATCGCCGATGCAGTCGCCCATGTAGTCGTCGGGTGTCACCACTTCGACCTTCATGATCGGCTCGAGCAGCTTGCACTGCGCCTTGGCGAGGCCCTCACGGAATGCCGCCCGGGCGGCGATTTCGAAGGCCAGCACGCTCGAATCGACGTCGTGATAGTTGCCGTCGACCAGAGTCGCCTTGAAGTCGATCGCCGGGAAGCCGGCGAGCACGCCGGTTTCGCGCGAGGCCGCCAGGCCCTTTTCGACGCCGGGGATGAATTCCTTGGGAATCGAGCCACCGACAATCTTGTTCTCGAAGCTGTAACCCGACCCCGGCGCGCCCGGCTCGAACACGATCTTGACGCGGGCGAACTGGCCGGAGCCGCCGCTCTGCTTCTTGTGGGTGTAGTCGATCTCGGCCTTGCGGCCGAGCGTCTCGCGATAGGCGACCTGCGGGGCGCCGACATTGGCGTCGACCTTGTAGGTGCGGCGCAGAATGTCGACCTTGATCTCGAGATGGAGCTCGCCCATGCCCTTGATGACGGTCTGTCCCGTCTCCGGGTCGGTCGTCACGCGGAAGGTCGGGTCTTCCTGGACGAGACGGCCGAGCGCCTGGCCCAGCTTCTCCTGGTCGGCCTTCGACTTCGGCTCGATGGCGAGCTCGATGACCGGATCGGGGAAGTCCATCTTTTCCAGGATCACCGGATGGTCGGGATCGCACAGCGTGTCGCCGGTGGTGACGCTCTTGAGGCCGGCCAAAGCGATGATGTCGCCGGCGCGGGCTTCCTTCACGTCTTCGCGGTTGTTGGCATGCATCAGCAACATGCGGCCGATACGTTCCTTGCGGTCCTTGGTGCTGTTGAGCACGCCGCTCGACGATTCGAGCACGCCCGAGTAGACGCGGGCGAAGGTGAGCGAGCCCACGAACGGGTCGGTCATGATCTTGAAGGCCAGTGCCGACATCGGCGCGTCGTCGTTCGTCGGCAGCGTGATCACCTCTTCGGTGCCCATCTTGATGCCCTTGACGTCGGCAACGTCGTTCGGCGCCGGCAGGTAGTTCACGACCGCGTCGAGCATGGGCTGCACGCCCTTGTTCTTGAAGGCCGAGCCGCACAGCACCGGAACGAACGCGTAGTTGATCGTGCCCTTGCGGATGCACTTGATCAGCGTGTCGTAATCGGGCTCCTCGCCGTCGAGGAATTTCTGCATGGCATCGTCGTCCTGCTCGACGGCCATGTCGATCAGCTTGGCGCGGTACTCCGCGGCCTTTTCCTTCAAGTCGGCCGGGATCTCGACGACCTCGAACTTCGCGCCGAGCGTCTCTTCCAGCCAGATGATTGCCTTGTTGGAAACCAGATCGATAAGGCCCCTGTAGTCGGCTTCCGAGCCGATCGGGAGCTGCGTCACCAGCGGCTTGGCGCCGAGGCGATCGACGATCATGTCGACGGTGCGATAGAAGTTCGCGCCTGTGCGGTCCATCTTGTTGACGAAGCAGATGCGCGGCACGCCGTACTTGTCGGCCTGGCGCCATACCGTCTCGGACTGCGGCTCGACGCCGGCGACCGAGTCGAACACGCAGACGGCGCCGTCGAGCACGCGCAGCGAACGCTCGACTTCGATCGTGAAGTCCACGTGGCCCGGGGTGTCGATGATGTTGATGCGATAGTTGATGCCCGCGTTCGGGCCGGTCTCGACCGTCCAGAAGCACGTCGTCGCGGCCGACGTGATCGTGATGCCGCGCTCCTGCTCCTGCTCCATCCAATCCATGGTGGCGGCGCCGTCATGGACTTCGCCGATCTTATGCGACTTGCCCGTGTAGTACAGGATCCGCTCGGTCGTCGTCGTCTTGCCGGCGTCGATATGCGCCATGATACCGATGTTACGGTAGTCGGCGATGGGAGTGGTACGAGCCATGGACTGGGCTTTCTGGGAGGGAACTTGAGACGCGCTTACCAGCGATAATGCGCAAACGCCTTGTTGGCGTCGGCCATCTTGTGCGTGTCTTCGCGTTTTTTGACCGCGTTGCCGCGGCGGTTGAAGGCATCGAGCAGCTCGGCCGAGAGCTTCTCGGTCATGCTGTGGCCCGAACGGTCACGAGCGGCCTGAATGATCCAGCGGATGGCCAGCGCCTGGCGGCGCTCGGGGCGAACTTCGACAGGCACCTGATAGGTGGCACCGCCGACGCGGCGCGAGCGGACTTCGACGGCCGGCTTCACGTTCTCAAGCGCTTCGTGGAAGGCCGGAACCGGATCCTGCTTGAGCTTGCTCTGGACTTCCTCGAGGGCGCCGTAGACGACCCGTTCGGCGACCGACTTCTTGCCACGCTCCATGAGCGTGTTCATGAACTTCGAGAGAACGATGTCGTGATACTTGGCGTCCGGCAGGACTTCACGTTTTTCGGCAGCGCGACGGCGAGACATGTGTTCCTCCCCGCCTTACTTCGGACGCTTCGCGCCGTACTTCGAACGGCGCTGGCGGCGGTCTTTGACACCCTGGGTATCGAGGGTGCCGCGAATGATGTGATAGCGCACACCGGGAAGATCCTTCACGCGGCCGCCGCGGATCATGACGACTGAATGTTCCTGCAGGTTGTGGCCTTCACCGGGAATGTAGCTCACCACTTCGTAGCCATTGGTGAGGCGGACCTTGGCGACCTTGCGGAGCGCCGAGTTCGGCTTCTTCGGGGTCGTCGTGTAGACGCGGGTGCAAACGCCACGCTTCTGCGGGCAGGCCTGGAGCGCCGGCACTTTGTTGTGCGACGTGAGGCCGTGACGCGGCTTGCGGATCAACTGGTTGATAGTCGGCATAGAATTTCGGTTTCCTTAACGCCGTCTCGGGTCCGCCCACATCAGCACCGTGGCGCAAAGCAAATACGCGGGCATAGCGGCAAGAGCGCAGCCCCGCGCGAAAGAAAGCTTTGCGGCCAAAAGGCCTGACTTGTAGCGGTCCTCGACGTCAGGCTGTGTCTAGGCGGTTAAACCTACTTACCAGCCCCCCGACGAGGTGGCGCGCTTATATGATTGCCGCGCCGGGGCGTCAAGCACGCTTCTCATTGATATCCTTGGCTATTCCACGCCTGCCTCGGACGACTCGTTCCTGACTCTGCGTCGCGAGGTCACGCAAGAATCTTATAGCCACATCTTGTGGTCCGCCACACCACAGCCACAAATTTTACTTTGCGCGTCACATGCGCTATCTCCGCCGCCATGTTGCGCCAAGACCCGCGTATGACCTCGGCTACCAAAGCTCGCTTTGGGGCGGGGAAGTCATGCGCGTTCGTCTGATCTAGACACCGACTTGACCCCTGACCCCGCCGAAGCGGTCGGGGTCTAGCGCAGCAGGTCCCGCCCATCCGGCAAACGGAAGCGAGACCTACGATGCCACCCTCCAGGCTTATGCCGCCGACGCCCGTGCTCGAGACGCCGCGCCTCGTCCTGCGCCCCTTGCGCAGCAAGGATGCGCCGGTGATCCAGCGCCGTTTCCCGCAGTGGGAGGTCGTGCGCTGGCTGGACGCTAAGATCCCCTGGCCCTACCCGGCCGACGGCGCCGCGACCTATGTCGCATCCTGTCTCGAGGAAATGGCGCGACGCGAGAAGTCCCACTGGGCGATCATCCCCAAGTCGGGCCCGGCCGACCTGATCGGGATCATCGATCTTTGGCCCGACGACGGGATCAGCCGCAGCCAGCGGGGTTTTTGGCTCGATCCGGAGTTCCAGGGCAAGGGCCTGATGACCGAAGCCGCCGAACGCGTGACGGAATACGCCTTTTGCGACCTCGGCTGGCCGCATCTGTGGCTGACCAACGCGCAGGACAACCACCCGTCCCGCCGCCTAAAGGAGCGGCAGGGCGCCCGGCTGGTCGACCTGATGCTCGGCGAGCATGTCGGCGGCAAGGGGCCGCGAATGGTCTGGCTGCTGACCCAGGAGGATTGGACGGGCCGACAGGCGGCATAATCCAGAAGTCCAAGAAAAAGGCCGTCCCCTTCCAGGGACGGCCTTCTTTTTTGCGATCGAGCGACGGTTAGTCGGCCGCGCGTTCCTCTTCGAGGGTCGGCACGGGCCGGTCCTCGCCATCCGCGCCGGCGGCCAGGATGGCCCGGTCGCGCTGCGCGGCAATCGCCTTCATGCGGTTCACGACTCCGCCGGTACCGGCCGGAATCAGGCGGCCGACGATGACATTTTCCTTGAGGCCCTGCAGCGTGTCGACGCGGCCAGAGACGGCAGCCTCGGTCAGCACGCGCGTGGTCTCCTGGAAGGAGGCCGCCGAGATGAACGACTTGGTCTGCAGGCTCGCCTTGGTGATGCCGAGCAGAACCGGATCAGCCTTGGCGAGTTTCAGCTTCTCGGCTGCAAGCTTGGCATTCTCCATCTCGTATTCCTGCTTGTCGATCTGCTCGCCAATCAGGAACGTGGAGTCGCCGGCGTCGGTGATCTCGACCTTCTGCAGCATCTGACGCGCAATCGTCTCAATGTGCTTGTCGTTGATCTTCACGCCCTGCAGTCGATAGACCTCCTGGATCTCGTTCACCAGGTACTCGGCCAGCTTCTCGACGCCCAGAACGCGCAGGATGTCATGTGGCACCGGGTTGCCGTCGATCAGAAGATCGCCGCGCTCCACGAAGTCACCTTCCTGGACGGCGATGCGCTTGGTCTTCTGGATCAAGTATTCGACAGGCTCGGCTTCGCCTTCCGGCACGATCAGGACGCGACGCTTGTTCTTGTAGTCCTTACCGAACTCGATGCGGCCCGAGATGTCGCAGATGATCGCGAAATCCTTGGGCTTGCGGGCTTCGAACAGCTCGGCCACGCGCGGCAGACCGCCCGTGATGTCGCGGTTCTTGCCACCCTCGCGCGGGATACGCGCGAGGATGTCGCCGGCGTGGACCTCCTGGCCGTTCTCGACCGACAGCACCGAGTCGAGCGACAGCAGGTAACGCGCCTCCTGCCCGTTGCCGAGCATGATCGGGCTGCCGGCCGCGTCATGGATGGCGATGCGCGGACGCAGGTCACCGCCCTTCGGCTGGCCCTTCCAATCGACGACAACACGGTTCGAAATGCCGGTGGAGTCGTCGATCACTTCGCGCATCGACGTGCCTTCGACCAGGTCGACGTAGACCGCCTTGCCGGCCTTTTCGGTGATGATCGGCAGAGTGTACGGGTCCCACTCGGCCAGCTTCTGACCCTTGGTGACCGCGGTGTCGCTATCGACCAGCAGGCGCGCACCATAGGGTACGCGATGCTTGGCACGCTCGCGCTGAGCACCGTCGACGAGGACCAGCTCGGTGTTGCGGCCCATCACGACCGGAACGCCCTGGCTGTTCATGACGATGTTGCGGTTGCGCACCTGGATCGTGCCGTCGTGGCTGGCCTCGATGTTCGATTGCTCCGCGCCGCGCTGCGCGGCGCCGCCGATGTGGAAGGTACGCATGGTGAGCTGCGTGCCCGGCTCGCCGATCGACTGGGCGGCGATGACGCCCACCGCTTCGCCGATGTTGACCGAGGTGCCGCGCGCCAGATCGCGGCCGTAGCACTTGCCGCAGACGCCGATCTTGGTGTCGCAGGTCAGTACCGACCGGATGCGCATCTCCTCGATGCCGGCCTTGTCGATCTGCTCGATCGTGACCTCGTCGATCAGGTCGCCGGCCTTGCAGATCACCGTGCCGTTCAACGGATCGATGACATCGTCGAGCGCCGTACGGCCGAGCACTCGCTCGGACAGAGGCTCGATCACATCGCCGCCGTCGACGACCGCACGCATGGTGAGGCCGCGCTCCGTGCCGCAATCGGGCTCGAAGATGATGCAGTCTTGCGCCACGTCGACCAGTCGGCGGGTCAGGTAACCCGAGTTCGCGGTCTTGAGCGCAGTGTCGGCCAGGCCCTTGCGCGCGCCGTGGGTGGAGTTGAAGTACTCCAGCACCGAGAGGCCTTCCTTGAAGTTCGAGATGATCGGCGTCTCGATGATCTCACCCGACGGCTTGGTCATGAGCCCGCGCATGCCGGCGAGCTGCTTCATCTGCGTGGTCGATCCGCGCGCACCGGAGTGCGCCATCATCCACACCGAATTCACGGGCTTGCCGGGAAGCGGCGTCGAAATGCCCTTCATCATCTCCTCGGCGACGCGATCGGAGCAGCGCGACCAGGCGTCGACGACCTTGTTGTACTTCTCGCCCGAGGTGATCAGGCCGTCCTGGTACTGCTGTTCGTACTCCTTCACTTCCTTGGTGGTCTGGGCGACCAGCTTCACCTTGGCGGCGGGGATGACGAGGTCGTCCTTGCCGAAGGAAATGCCGGCGCGGCACGCGTGATAGAAGCCCAGGCCCATCAGGCGGTCGGCGAAGATCACCGTGTCCTTCTGGCCGCAGTGGCGATAGACCGAGTCGATGACGTTCTGCAGGTCCTTCTTCGTGAGAAGCCGGTTGATCAGCGAGAACGGCAGGTTGGGATGCTTGGGCAGGATCTGCGCCAGCAGGATGCGGCCCGGCGTGGTCTCGACCACGCGGTTCGCGAGCACACCCTTGTCGTCGTAGGCCTCGAGACGCATCTTGATCTTGCTGTGCATCGTGATCGAGCCCTTGTGGAGCGCGTGCTCCAACTCGCCGATCTCGGCGAACAGCGAGCCCTCGCCCACTACGCCGTCACGCTCGAGCGTGATGTAGTAGATGCCGAGGACGATGTCCTGCGACGGCACAATGATCGGCTTTCCGCTGGCGGGCGAGAGGATGTTGTTGGTCGACATCATCAGCACGCGCGCCTCGAGCTGGGCTTCCAGCGACAGCGGCACGTGCACCGCCATCTGGTCACCGTCGAAGTCGGCGTTGAAGGCGGTGCAGACCAGCGGATGGAGCTGGATCGCCTTGCCCTCGATCAGCACCGGCTCGAACGCCTGGATGCCGAGGCGATGCAGCGTCGGCGCACGGTTGAGCAGCACCGGATGCTCGCGGATGACCTCTTCAAGGATGTCCCACACCTCGGGACGCTCCTTCTCGACCATGCGCTTGGCGGCCTTGATGGTGTTGGCCATGCCGTAGGCCTGGAGCCGCGAATAGATGAACGGCTTGAACAGCTCGAGCGCCATCTTCTTCGGCAGGCCGCACTGGTGCAGCTTGAGCTCAGGCCCGACCACGATGACCGAGCGGCCCGAGTAGTCGACGCGCTTGCCGAGCAGGTTCTGGCGGAACCGGCCCTGCTTGCCCTTGAGCATGTCGGAGAGCGACTTCAGCGGACGCTTGTTGGCGCCGGTGATGACGCGGCCACGACGGCCGTTGTCGAACAGGGCGTCGACCGACTCCTGCAGCATGCGCTTCTCGTTGCGCACGATGATGTCGGGCGCGCGCAGCTCCATCAGGCGCTTGAGGCGGTTGTTGCGGTTGATGACGCGGCGATAGAGGTCGTTGAGGTCCGAGGTGGCGAAGCGGCCGCCGTCGAGCGGCACCAGCGGGCGCAGCTCGGGCGGGATCACCGGCACCAGCTCGAGGATCATCCACTCCGGGCGGGCGCCGGACTCGATGAAGCTCTCGCAGAGCTTGAGACGCTTCACCAGCTTCTTGCGCTTGGCCTCCGAGGTCGTCTCGCGCAGCTCCTCGCGCAGCCGCGGCCGCTCCTCGTTGAGGTCGATGACCTGCAGCATGGCGCGGATCGCCTCGGCGCCGATGTCGGCACGGAACGAATCGTCGCCGTACTCGTCGAGCGCGTTGAGATACTGCTCTTCGTTCAGGAGTTCACGGTACTTGAGCGGCGTCAGGCCGGGCTCCGTGACGACGTAGTTCTCGAAGTAGAGGATGCGCTCGAGGTCGCGCAGCGTCATGTCGAGCAGCAGCCCGATGCGGCTCGGCAGCGACTTCAGGAACCAGATGTGGGCGACCGGCGAGGCCAGCTCGATGTGGCCCATGCGCTCGCGGCGCACCTTGGTCAGCGTCACTTCGACGCCGCATTTCTCGCAGGTGATGCCGCGGAACTTCATGCGCTTGTACTTGCCGCACAGGCACTCGTAGTCCTTGATCGGTCCGAAGATGCGGGCGCAGAACAGGCCGTCACGCTCCGGCTTGAAGGTCCGGTAGTTGATGGTCTCCGGCTTCTTGATCTCGCCGTGGCTCCAGGCGCGGATGCGCTCGGGGCTGGCGATCGAGATGCGAATCTCGTCGAAGGTCGGAGTGCCCTGCGGCTGGCCCAGTACGTTGATGAGGTCGGTCATTTATTTGGTCCTACGGTTTCGTTGGACTTGATTCGCGAGGGAGCAGAGGTCAGCCACGCTCACGTGGCCGACTGGTTCAGTTCGACGTTGAGGCCGAGCGAGCGCAGCTCCTTGACCAGAACGTTGAAGGATTCGGGGATACCCGCCTCGAACGTGTCGTCGCCGCGCACAATGGCCTCGTAGACCTTGGTACGGCCGGCAACGTCGTCCGACTTGACGGTGAGGATCTCCTGCAGCGTGTAGGCGGCGCCGTAGGCCTCGAGCGCCCAGACCTCCATCTCGCCGAAGCGCTGACCGCCGAACTGCGCCTTGCCGCCCAGCGGCTGCTGGGTAACGAGGCTGTAGGGGCCGATCGACCGCGCGTGGATCTTGTCGTCCACGAGATGGTGCAACTTCAGCATGTAGATGTAGCCCACGGTCACCTTGCGATCGAACGGATCGCCGGTGCGGCCGTCGACCAAGTTGACCTGGCCCGAGGTGTCGAGACCGGCCATCTCCAGCATGTCGACGATGTCGGGCTCGTGCGCACCGTCGAACACCGGCGATGCGAACGGCACGCCCTTGCTGAGGTTGCGCGCCAGCTCGAGCGTCTGCTCGTCGTCGAGATCGGCGATGTCGGCCTTGAACGACTTCTCGCCGTAGATCTCGCGCAGGGTCTTGCGGACCTGTGTCATCGACGCCTCGCGGGCGCCGTTGACCATGTCGCCGATCTTCTTGCCAAGACCCGCCGCGGCCCAGCCGAGATGGGTTTCGAGAATCTGACCGACGTTCATGCGGCTGGGCACGCCCAGCGGATTGAGCACGATGTCGACCGGCACGCCTTCTTCGAGGTACGGCATGTCCTCCAGCGGCATGATGCGCGAGATGACGCCCTTGTTGCCGTGACGGCCGGCCATCTTGTCGCCCGGCTGCAGCTTGCGCTTGGTGGCGACGAAGACCTTGACCATCTTCATCACGCCCGGCGGCAGCTCGTCGCCGCGCTGCAGCTTGTCGACCTTGCTGTCGAAGCGGTCCTGCAGCCGCTTCATCGACTCGTCGAACTGCTTGTTCGACGCCTCAAGCTCGGACTGCCGCTTTTCGGTCTTGACCGCGATCTGGCGCCACTGGCCGGGCGTATACTCGCCCAGCACCTTGTCATTGATCCGGGTGCCCGGCTTCAGGCCCTTGAGCCCGCCGGCGACCGTCTGGTTCATCAGCATTTCCTGGATCTGGCTGTAGAAGCTGCGCTCCAGGATGGCCTTTTCGTCGTCGCGGTCCTTGGCCAGACGCTCGATCTCGTCACGCTCGATGGCGAGCGCGCGCTCGTCCTTGTCGACGCCGCGGCGGTTGAAGACGCGGACTTCGACCACTGTACCTTCGACGCCCGGCGGCACCTTGAGCGAGGTGTCGCGCACGTCGGCGGCCTTTTCGCCGAAGATGGCGCGCAACAGCTTCTCTTCCGGCGTCATCGGGCTCTCGCCCTTGGGCGTCACCTTGCCGACCAGGATGTCGCCCGCCTTCACTTCGGCGCCGATGTAGACGATGCCCGCCTCGTCGAGGTTCTTCAGGGCTTCCTCGCCGACGTTCGGGATATCGCGGCTGATCTCCTCCTGGCCGAGCTTGGTGTCGCGGGCCATGACCTCGAACTCCTCGATGTGGATCGAGGTGAAGACGTCGTCGCGCACGATACGCTCGGAGAGCAGGATCGAGTCTTCGAAGTTGTAGCCATTCCACGGCATGAAGGCGACGAGCACGTTGCGCCCGAGCGCCAGCTCGCCGTCGCGGGTCGACGGACCGTCGGCCACGATGTCACCCTTCTTCACCTGGTCGCCGACCTTCACGAGCGGCTTCTGGGTGATGCAGGTGCTCTGATTGGAGCGCTGGAACTTCAGCAGATTGTAGATGTCGACCGCAGGACGGTCGGCACCGAAGTCCTCGGTGGCGCGGACCACGATGCGCATGGCGTCGACCTGGTCGACGATGCCGGTGCGACGCGCGGCGATGGCGACACCTGAGTCGCGAGCCACCACTTCTTCCATGCCGGTGCCGACCAGCGGCGCCTCGGCCTGGATCAGCGGCACTGCCTGGCGCTGCATGTTCGAGCCCATCAGCGCGCGGTTGGCATCGTCGTTCTCGAGGAACGGGATCAGCGCCGCGGCAACGGAGACGATCTGCTTGGGCGAGACGTCGACGAAATCGATCGTCTCGGGCCGGCCGAGGATGTACTCGCCGCCCTTGCGGCACTGCACGAGCTCGGACACGAACTTGCCCTTGGCGTCGATCTCGGCGTTGGCCTGGGCCACCGTGTAGCGGCCCTCTTCCATCGCCGACAGGTAGACGACTTCGTCGCTGACGCGGCCGCTCACGACCTTGCGGTACGGGCTCTCGATGAAGCCGTACTGATTCACGCGCGCGTAGGTGGCGAGCGAGTTGATCAGGCCGATGTTCGGGCCTTCCGGCGTCTCGATCGGGCAGATGCGGCCGTAATGCGTCGGATGCACGTCACGCACCTCGAAGCCGGCGCGCTCGCGCGTCAGACCGCCCGGTCCAAGCGCCGAGAGGCGACGCTTGTGCGTCACTTCCGACAGCGGGTTGGTCTGGTCCATGAACTGGCTGAGCTGCGAGGAGCCGAAGAACTCGCGCACCGCAGCCGCCGCCGGCTTGGCGTTGATCAGGTCGTGCGGCATCACGGTGTCGATGTCGATCGAGCTCATGCGCTCGCGGATCGCGCGTTCCATGCGCAGCAGGCCGACGCGGTACTGGTTCTCCATCAACTCGCCGACCGAGCGGACGCGGCGGTTGCCGAGGTGATCGATGTCGTCGATTTCGCCGCGGCCGTCCTTCAGGCCGTGCAGCACCTTGACGACCGAGAGGATGTCCTCGCGCCGCAGCGTGCGCTGCGAATCGGGCACGCCCTCGAAGTCGAGGCGCATGTTCATCTTCACGCGGCCGACCGGCGAGAGGTCGTAGCGGTCGAGATCGAACAGCAGGCCCTGGAACAGGGTCTCGGCCTGGTCGAGCGTCGGCGGCTCGCCCGGACGCATGACGCGGTAGACGTCGAGCAGGGCTTCTTCGCGGTTTGAGTTCTTGTCGGCAGCCAGCGTGTTGCGGATGTAGGGACCGACATTGGTGTGGTCGATCGCCAGCGTCGGCAGCAGGTCGATGCCGAGTTCCTCGAACTGCTCGAGCACGGCCTCGGTGATCTCCTGGCCTGCCTCGACGTAGATCTCGCCGGTCTTCTCGTTGATGATGTCGAGCGCGGCGTAGCGGCCGATCAGCTCCTCAGCCGAGACGCGCATCTCCTTCAGGCCAGCTTCCTTGAGCTTGGCCAGCAAGCGCGGAGTCATCTTGGCGCCGGCGTCGGCCACCGACTTGCCGGTCTTGCCGTTGACCAGGTCGTGGGTGAGCTTGACGCCCTTCATCGAGTCGGCGTTGAACGGCGTGTTCCAGCCGTCCTTCTCGCGCTTGTAGACGACCTGGCCGTAGAACGCCGCCAGGATCTCCTCCGGCGACAGGCCTTGGGCCTCGGCCGGATCGAGCGTCTGGTTCTTGGCGATGGCGGCGGCGCGCTTCTTGGCGGTGGCGTCGTTGTCGAGCGCGAGCAGGAGCGTCGTCACCGGGATCTTGCGGCGGCGGTCGATGCGGACATGGATGAGATCCTTGGCGTCGAACTCGAAGTCGAGCCAGGAACCGCGATAGGGGATGATGCGGGCGGCGAACAGGTACTTGCCCGAGCTATGGGTCTTGCCCTTGTCGTGGTCGAAGAAGACGCCGGGCGAACGGTGCATCTGCGAGACGATCACGCGCTCGGTGCCGTTCACGATGAAGGTGCCGTTGTCGGTCATGAGCGGCATGTCGCCCATGTAGACGTCCTGCTCCTTGATATCGCGGATCGAGCGCGAACCGGCCTCCTCGTCGATGTCCCACACCACGAGTTGGAGCGTGACCTTGAGGGGCGCCGCGTAGGTGATGCCGCGCTGCTGGCACTCTTCCACGTCGTACTTCGGCTCTTCGAATTCGTACTTCACGAACTCGAGGCTGGCGCGTTCGGCGAAGTCCTTGATCGGGAACACGCCACGAAAGACCTCCTGGAGGCCTGACTGCGTGCGCTTAGCGGCCGGAATCATCCGCTGCAGGAATGTCTCGTAAGACGACTTCTGAACCTCGATGAGGTTCGGCATCGGCGCCACGGATTCGATGTGGCCGAAGAAACGACGGATTCGCTTACGTGTATTGAAGGCCGTGGCCATCCTGCGTCCTCGATCTGGTTCAAGGGCGACGACTCACCCGCTGCTGTCTCGGAACGCCCGGCCCGCCAAAGCCGATCGCCCCATCCATTGCAGAGGGCCACTTATCGAAGCGGCCCTCCTCTTCGGGAGATCCGCTTGGAAAAGAGGCCCTCTCCCCCTTTCGGGGGAGAGGATCTCAAATGCTTACTTGAGTTCGACCTTCGCGCCTTCGGCCTCGAGCTTGGCCTTGAGCTTCTCTGCGTCGGCCTTCGGCACGCCTTCCTTGACGGCCTTCGGAGCGGCTTCGACCAGGTCCTTGGCCTCCTTGAGGCCAAGACCGGTGATCTCGCGCACCGCCTTGATGACGTTGATCTTCTTGTCGCCGGCGGCGGCAAGAACGACGGTGAACTCGTCCTTCACCTCAACCGGAGCGGCTGCAGCAGCGGCCGCGACGGCGACCGGAGCGGCGGCGCTGACGCCCCACTTCGTCTCGAGCAACTTGCTCAACTCGGCGGCCTCGAGGACCGTCAAGGCCGAAAGTTCTTCGACCAGCTTCTCTAGATTGGCCATTGTCTGTCTCCTGTAACCTGAACTTCGATAATCGTGACGTCGATTGGGTAACGAATGACTTACGCCGCCTTCGCGCCGTCTTCCGTGGCTCCGTACGCTGCGAACACACGAGCGAGTTGACCAGCGGGGGCCACAAGCACGCCGGCGATTTTCGTCGCCGGAGCCTGCAGGAGACCGATGATCTTGCCGCGCAGAGCATCGAGGGAGGGCAGCGTGGCCAACGCTTGGACGCCAGCGACGTCCAGAACATTTCCACCCAGCGCACCACCGACGATGGTCAGCTTCTCGTTGTCCTTGGCGAAGGCCGCAACGGCCTTAGCCGCAGCGACCGGATCCTTGGAGTAGGCGATGGCAGTCGGACCCGTGAACATGGGACCGAGCGCCGTAAAGGGCGTGCCCTCGAGGGCACGCAGCGTGAGCCGATTCTTGGTGACCTTGTAGCTAGCGCCGGCTGCCCTGATCTTGCGACGCAGGTCCGTGACCTCTTGAACGGTCAAGCCTGACTGGCGAGTGATCACCATCAGGTTGGCGTCCATAAAGGTACGGTTCAGCTCGACGATCGCCTCGGCCTTTTCCGAACGATTCACGGCTTTCTCCAACTTTGGCCCAACCCGGGGGATCCGGATCGGACCGGCTGCGTTCAGACCGCAGCCTCCGTTAGCGGGTTAGCGCGAACGGAGACCTTGCGGTCCGGTTCGCCTGCCCCGGAAGTTCAGGCCCGTGCGCGCACCGTAAAGTGCAGCGTCGATTCCTTTGCCCCCGTCTATCGCCGGCGGGTTTCCCCATTACGCTCGCCCTCGTTACCAACGCGGAGGGTGAAGCACCTGCGGTCTCGGACAGGTGGAGCTCGAAACCTTGCGGTCTCTTCGCTCCCTTCGCCGCCGGCCGAAACCAACGACGAAATCTCGAAAATTCCTTGCCTACACGCTCAGGAGAGCGCGGTGGCGGGGTCGAGCTTGACGCCCGGACCCATCGTCGAACTGAGCGAAACCTTCTTGATGAAAGTTCCCTTGGCGCCGGCCGGCTTGGCGCGGTTGATAGCCGTCACCAGCGCCTTGACGTTGGCGGCGATCGCCTCCTCGCTGAACGAGGCCTTGCCGACACCTGCATGAACGATGCCAGCCTTCTCGGCGCGGAACTCGATCGAACCGGCCTTGGCGGCCTTGACCGCGGCGGCGACGTCCTGCGTGACCGTGCCGAGCTTGGGGTTCGGCATCAGGCCGCGCGGGCCCAGCACCTTACCGAGCCGACCCACCACACCCATCATGTCGGGGGTGGCGACGCAGCGCTCGAAATTCATCTCGCCGGCCGTGATCTTCTCGGCCAGGTCCTCGGCACCGACCAGATCGGCACCGGCGGCCTTGGCTTCCTCGGCCTTGGCGCCACGGGCAAACACCGCCACGCGCACCGACTTTCCGGTGCCGTTCGGGAGCGCGATCATGCCGCGCACCGCCTGGTCGGCGTGACGCGGATCGATGCCCAGGTTCATCGCGACCTCGATGGTCTCGTCGAACTTCGCCTTGGCGTTTGCCTTGACGATCTTCACGGCCTCTTCGAGGGCGTAGATCTTTTCGCGGTCCACAGTGCCGGACGCCGTCGTGTATCGCTTGCCTCGGCTCATGGCGCTACTCCACTACCTGGAGGCCCATCGAGCGGGCAGAGCCCACTACCTGGGCCATCGCCGACTCGACCGAATCGCAGTTGAGATCGGGCATCTTCTGCTCGGCGATCTCCTTGACCTGGGCCTTCGTCACCTTGCCGACGATCTGCGTGCCGACTGTCTTAGCGCCCGCCTCGATGCCAGCGGCCTTCTTGAGGAAGAAGCTGACGGGCGGCGTCTTGGTGACGAAAGTGAAGCTGCGATCCTGGAACACGGTGATGACCACCGGGATCGGCATGCCGGCTTCCATCTTCTGCGTGCGGGCGTTGAACTGCTTGCAGAATTCCATGATGTTGACGCCCTGCTGACCGAGCGCGGGCCCGATCGGCGGCGACGGATTGGCCTTGCCGGCCGGCACCTGCAGCTTGACGTAGGCTTGAATCTTTTTAGCCATTCTTGCCCCTCCTGTGGGCGGCGCGGTACGGCCATGGCTAGGCCTCCCGCACCTATGTTCCAGTCAACCCATTGATCCGTAAGGATTTTCTGAGGAGACCGGCCTCATGAGAAAAGGCCGGCGCGTGGCCAGCCCTTCCAAGGGCGCGGGGTTTAGCAAACTCCCCGGCGCCCCACAACCCCCGATTTCGAACCCCTATATGGGCCCCAATCAGATCTTTTCCACCTGAGCGTAGTCGAGTTCGACCGGGGTCGAGCGGCCAAAGATCGAGACCGCGACCTTCAGGCGTGCCCGCTCCTCGTCCACATCCTCGACCGTGCCGTTAAACGAGGCAAACGGGCCGTCTGCCACCTTGACCTGCTCGCCGATCTCGAAGCTGACGGCGGGCTTGGGCCGTTCCACGCCTTCCTGGACCTGGCGCAGGATGCGGCCGGCCTCGTTTTCCGAGATCGGAACCGGCTTGCCGCGGCCACCGCCGCCCAGGAAGCCCGTCACCTTGGCGGTGTTCTTGATCAGGTGCCAGGTGTCGTCCGTCAGGTCCATCTTCACCAGGACATAGCCCGGGAAGAACTTGCGCTCGGTCTGGACCTTGGCGCCGCGGCGCACTTCCACGACTTCCTCGGTCGGCACCATGACCTGGGAGATCTCCTCGTCCAGGCCCTTCTTTTGGGCCTGTTCGCGGATCGACTGGGCGACCTTGTTCTCGAAGCCCGAATAGGCGTGAACGACGTACCAACGATGAGTCATGTCACGAAACCCCGAGCAACAGCTTGATGACGAAGGCAATGATCTTGTCTGCCGCCAGGAAGAACAACGCCGCGATCACGACGAAAATGAACACCATGCTGGTGGTGATCATGGTCTCGCGCCGGGTCGGCCAGGTGACCCTGGCCACCTCGGCTCTGACTTCGCGGACAAACTCGATCGGATTCTTCGTCGTCATGATTGCCATTCTTCAAATAATGGCAGGAGCGGAGGGACTCGAACCCACGACCCTCGGTTTTGGAGACCGATGCTCTACCAACTGAGCTACACTCCTGCAGTCTGTCACCGCCGGCTTTTGGGCCGGCCGTGACCTTCTATAGCACTACTTCACGACTTTGGTGACGACGCCGGCGCCGACGGTCCTGCCGCCCTCGCGGATGGCGAAGCGCAGGCCCTCGTCCATGGCGATCGGCTGGATCAGCTCGACGATCAGCCGCGCATTGTCGCCCGGCATCACCATCTCCGTGCCCTCC
>Ga0163144_10013316_pt1 | contig 17181 bp, 12 predicted proteins | sample OliLak19BULKMAT1_FD_123175 | JGI IMG/M metagenome (GOLD analysis project Ga0163144, IMG submission 123175) | Freshwater microbial mat bacterial communities from Lake Vanda, McMurdo Dry Valleys, Antarctica - Oligotrophic Lake LV.19.BULKMAT1 | ecosystem: Environmental > Aquatic > Freshwater >... | reverse complement strand
TGGTGGAACGGCGGCTCCGACTCCAGGCGCGCCAATCGTTCACGCAAGGGCTGGGCCTCGGCCTGGCGTGCCTGGCCTTCGAGCTGGCGTGCCAGGTTGAGCAGGCTCGGCGCATGGTCGGGCGCCCGCTCGAGTGCGTGGCGGTAAACGCGCTCGGCCTGTGCCTCCAGGCCGCGGCGCTGGTAGACCACGCCGAGCGTGTTGTACGCGCTCGGGTAAGCGGGGTCCTGCAGCACGGCCGCGCGCGCATGGGCGTAGGCGATGTCCAGGTCGTTGCGCACCAGCGCCTCGGCGGCGCGGTTGTTCATGAACATCGACAGGATCGTGGCCTCGCTGATCTGGCGCAGCGCAGCGCCGCGGCCGGCCGGCAACGCGCCGAAGTCGATGCGCAGCTGGCTTTCCGGGTCGATGCCGGCCACCCGGTCGACCAGTCGTTTGTCGATCGAGATGTTGACGTGGCCGTTGACGAACGACAGGTCGCCGCTGCGGCTCCAGGTTTCCTGCCCGACGAGGGCCTGGTAGCTCACCGGCAGCTCGAGGTGCTTGGCGAGCGCCGCGGTCATCACCACCAGCGACAGGCAGTTGCCGGCCCGCGCATCGAAGGCCTCGGCGGCGTTGCGCGTCGAATCGGTGTCGTAGTCCAGGCGCAGCTGGGCCTTGCGGTGCAGCGCTTCGACCAGGCCCCGCTGCCGGCCGAGCGTGCGCAACTGCGGCGCAATTTCGACTTCGAGGTAGCGTTTCATGGCCGGGCTGATGGCCAACACTTCGCGCGCGTCGACGGGTTGCACCGGCGCGGCAAAGGCGCTGTCTTCGAACAGGTGCGTCGGGACCTGAAGCGGCGCCGGCGGCAGGCTCGCGCAGGCCGACAGCAACCCGGCCACGGCCGGCAGCAAAAGCAGGGCAAGGCGGTTCATGGCGGCTTTCGGCGAGACAATCGGCGCCCACATGTTATGCCTCGCAAGCCCCGCACTTCAAGACGCCCCCGCGTCGTTCATCCCCCCAAAACCATGATCGACACCACACGCCTGGCCCAATTCACCGATCGCCTGTGGGACGATGAAATCGTTCCGGCCCTCACCCGCTACATCGAGGTGCCGGCCAAAAGCCCGATGTTCGATGCCGACTGGGCCGCGAACGGCTACGTCGACCGGGTCGTGCGCGATGCCGCGGCCTGGGTCGAAGGCAAGCAGGTCGAGGGACTCAGGCTCGAGGTGGTTCGCATCGAAGGCCGCACTCCGGTGATCCTGTTCGAGGTGCCGGCGACGAAGGCCGGCAGTACCGACACCGTGGTGATGTACGGCCACCTCGACAAGCAGCCCGAATTCAACGGCTGGCGAAACGACCTCGGGCCGTGGACGCCGAAGTACGAGAACGGCAAACTCTATGGCCGCGGTGGCGCCGACGACGGCTACGCCGTGTACGCCTCGCTGGCGGCGGTGATGGCGCTCGACGCGCAGGGCATTCCACGGCCCCGCATCGTCGGCCTGATCGAGAGTTGCGAGGAGAGCGGCTCGTTCGACCTGCCGGCGTACCTGGACGTGCTGAACCCGCGCCTGGGCAACGTGAGCCTGGTGGTGTGCCTCGACTCGGGCGCTGGCAATTACGACCAGCTCTGGCTGACGACCAGCCTGCGCGGCATGGTCAGCGGTGTGCTGAAGGTCGAGATCCTGACCGAGGGCATCCACTCGGGCGACGCCAGCGGCCTGGTACCGTCGTCGTTTCGCATCCTGCGCCAGGTGCTCGACCGCCTGGAAGACAGCAAGACCGGCGAGCTGTTGCCCGAGAGCTTCCACTGCGAAGTGCCGGCGGCGCGCCTGGCGCAGGCCCAGGCCACGGCAGCGATCCTGCAGGACGAGGTCTACAAGCGCTTCCCCTGGGCCTGCGGCGCCGACGGTGCGCCGTCGCTGCCGACGACCACCGACCCGACCCAGGCCCTGCTCAATCGCACGTGGCGCCCGACGCTCAGCGTGGTCGGTGTCGACGGCTTTCCTGAGCTGAAGAACGCGGGTAACGTGCTGCGCCCGTACACCGCGTTCAAGCTGAGCCTGCGCCTGCCGCCGCTGGTCGACGGCAACGAGGCCTCGCTGAAACTGAAGCAACTACTCGAAGACAATGCGCCCTACAACGCCAAGGTGACCTTCCACGCCGATGGCCGCGCCGGCGCACTCGGCGCCACCGGCTGGAACGCGCCCGACCTGGCGCCTTGGCTGCACGATGCGCTGGACGCGGCTTCGAAAACACACTACGGCGCGCCGGTCGGCTTCATCGGTCAGGGCGGCACGATCCCGCTGATGAGCATGCTCGCCAAGGGGTTCCCGAAAGCGCAGATGATGGTCTGCGGGGTGCTCGGCCCCAGGAGCAACGCCCATGGCCCGAACGAGTTCCTGCACGTGCCCTACGGCAAGAAGCTCACGGCGAGCGTGGCGCAGGTGATGGCGGCTTGCCCCTGAAACCGTTAGTGCAACGGCTCTTGCCGGTGCGCCGCTGAACGCCGCCGATCAATCAACCTTCGCGCCCGCCGCCTTCACAACCTGGGCCCACTTCGCGGTCTCGGCGGCAATGTGGCGCGCGAACTCGGCGCTGGTCATGCCGCTCGGGATCGCGCCCTGCGCCTGCAGGCGCTCCTTCAGCGCCGGCGCGGCCAGCGCCTTGGCAGTTTCCTGTTGCATGCGGTTGACGATGTCCATCCGCGTACCGGCCGGCGCCATCAGGCCGAACCAGGAACTGGCCTCGAACCCCTTCAAGGCCGGGCCACCGGCCTCTTCGATCGTCGGCACGTCGGGCAACGCGGCCGAGCGCACTGCACTGGTCACCGCGAAGGCCTTCAGCTTGCCGCTCTTGATGTGGGGCAGCGAGGCCGGCAGGTTGTCGAACATCAGGTCGGTGTTGCCCGACATCAGGTCGATCAGGGCCGGCCCAGACCCGCCGTAGGGCAGGTGCAGCATGAAGGTGCCGGTCATCGACTTGAACAGTTCGCCGGCCAGGTGGATCGAGGTGCCGTTGCCGGAGCTGGCCATGTTGAGCCGGCCGGGGTTGGCCTTGGCATGGCGGATCAGCGCCGGCACGCCGTCGACGCCGTACTTCTGCGCGTTGGCCGGGTTCATCACCAGCACGTTGGGCACGCCGGCAACCAGCGTGATCGGCACGAAGTCCTTGATGTGGTCATAGGGCATCTTCGAGTACAGCGAGGGGTTGATCGCGTGGGTGCCGACCGTGCCCATCAGCAAGGTGTGGCCGTCGGGCGCGGCCTTGGCCACTTCGGCGGCGCCGTTGTTGCCGCCGGCGCCAGGCTTGTTGTCGACGATGAAAGGCTGACCAAAGGCCTTCTGCAACTCGGGCGCGAGCGCCCGCGCCAGGATGTCGGTGGTGCCACCGGCGGCAAACGGCACGACGATGCGCACCGGCTTACTGGGCCACGCGGTCTGCGCGGCGGCGCACAAGGGCAGTGCCAGCGCGGCGGCCAGAAGGTGACGGCGAAACATCATGGGGACTCCGGAGCGAATGGGTCGATTGGCGCAGTGTCGGTGATGCCGGCGCGGCATGCTGTCGGGGCAAGCACGGGGGCGTTTCTCCGCGCCAGGCCGCAAGCTCGCGGTTCCCGCCGTCAGGAGCCGAAGATGCAACGCCGCCACTTTCTCGCCGCCGCTGCAGCGCCATTCGCTGCCCACGCCCAGCTCGCCCCGGCACCGGCCTCGGCGCCGACCTGGCCGAGCCAGCCGGTCAAGCTGATGATCGCCTTCCCCGCCGGCGGGCCGACCGACATCACCATGCGTGTGCTGGCCGAGAACGCGGCCAAGTTGATCGGCCAGCCGGTCGTCGTCGAGAACCGCCCGGGTGCCGGCGGCACGCTGCCGGCGCAGGCATTGCAACAGGCCCGGCCAGACGGCCACACGCTGGCGCAGATCCCGCTCGGCGTGTTTCGCCTGCCCTACACGACCCGAATCACCTGGGACCCGGTCAAGGACATCAGCTACATCCTCGGCATCACCGGCTACGCCTTCGGTGTGGTCGTGCCGATCGACTCGCCGCTGCGCACCTGGACCCACTTCGTCGCTTGGGCCCAGGCAAATCCCGGCAAGCTGTCATATGGCTCGACCGGCGTGCTGACCAGCCCGCACCTGACGATGGAAGACATCGCGCAACGACTCGGCCTGCAGCTCAACCACATCCCCTACAAGGGCAGCGCTGACCTGATGCAGTCCCTGCTCGGCGGCCAGTTGATGGCCGCGGCCGATTCGACCGGCTTCGCGCCGCACGTCGCCAGCGGCAAGCTCAGGGTGCTGTGCACTTGGGGCGAACAGCGCCTGGCCAAGTTTCCCGACGTGCCCACGCTGAAAGAGCTGGGACTGCCGATCGTGCAGGCCTCGCCTTATGGACTCGGCGGACCCAGGGGGATGGAGCCGGCGCTGGTAGCGCGCATCCACGACGCCTTCCGGCGCGCGATGGGCGAGGCCAACCATGTCGAGGCACTGGCCAAGTACGACCAGTTGCTGCTGCCGATGAACCCTGCCGAGTACGGGCGCTTTGCCGAAGAGACGTTCAAGCGCGAGAAAGCGCTGGTCGAAAAGCTTGGGCTGGCCAAGCCGAGCTGAGTTGCACGGCGCTCACGCGCAAAGAGCGGTGAGAAAGGCGGGCAACAAGAAATGCGGATGAAAAAGACGGAGGGCGGGACGCGGACTGCAGTTGCTCGCTCTCATCGCTTCTGCAACGCCCGCCCTCCTTTGGACGTCAACTGGGTCCGAAACTGATCTGACTAACCTCGCTTGAAAAAGAAGCTGAGCTGGTGCGGCGCGCGCGCCGATTGCAGCACGCGCGGCGGCGTGCTCGACGCCGGCTTGACGGCGGCGCTCTGCGGGGCCATGCGGGGGCCCGGGGTGTTGGGTGCAAGCTGGATCGACATGTTTTCTCCCTCGGTCAGGCGCGGCTGCGATTGAACATCGGCGAGCCCGCCCAGGACTCGAGGGCCGCCACCGAAGGCCAGCTCTTCGAGGCAGCGGACGACAGCCGCAGCAGCGAAGACACGCCCCCATGGCAGCGCGGCGACACCGGGCGCGGACAAGTGGGGCGTGGGCGCATCGACGGAACTCCGAAAGTGGGCATCGCTGGGCGGCGCCACAGCCGGCGCGCGCTCGGGCAAGAAGATGCAGCAAGCGTGCCGCAGCCGGCGCGGCCTGGGATGTGCGCGAGTTCACAGGCCGCGGCCGAACCGCTGGCAGACCGTGGCAGTTCTGGAACTGGGCGTTACAAGGGCGCCGAGCGGTGTCGGCTCGGCTCGCGCGTCAGACGGCCGGAACGTAGCCGCGCGGGATTGCGGCCAAGAGGCGTCGCGTGTACTCCTCGCGCGGCGCCTCGAGGATCTGGGCCACGGGCGCCTGCTCGACCACAACGCCGTCCTTCATCACCAGGACCTCGTCGCTGATGAAACGCACCACCGCCAGGTCGTGGCTGATGAACACATAGGCCAGGCCGAGTTCGTCCTGCAGATCACGCAGCAGGTTCAGCACCTGGGCCTGCACCGAGACGTCGAGCGCGCTGACCGCTTCGTCGAGCACCAGCACTTCGGGGTCGAGCGTCAGCGCGCGGGCAATCGCGATGCGCTGCCTCTGGCCGCCGGAAAACTCGTGCGGGTACTTGCCGAAGGCGCTGCCATCGAGGCCGACCTTGCCCAGCAGCGTTCGCGCGCGCTGCTCGCGCTCATCGGCGGACGCGCCGATCTTGTGGATCGACATCGGCTCGACCAGCGTCTGGCCGATGGTGAAGCGCGGGTTCAGGCTGGCGTACGGGTTCTGGAACACGATCTGGATGCGACGCCGCATGAGTTGGCGCTCGCTCGCATTCAGCTTCAGCAGATCCTTGCCGTCGAAGATCACTTCGCCATGCGTGGGTTCGTGCAGACGCAGCAGGGTCAGGCCCATCGTGGTCTTGCCGGACCCGGATTCGCCGACGACGCCGAGCGTGTGGCCCTTGCGCAAGTTGAAGTTGACCCCCTGCACCGCCTTGAACTCGCGCTTGCCGAAGAGGCCCTGCTTGAGCCAGAAGCTCTTGGCCAGCGAGCGGACTTCGAGCACCACCGGTGCGTTGGGGTTCTTGGCCACAGCCGGCGCGTGCGTGTCCTTGCCGGCGATGTGGTCGTCGATCACCATCAGCCGGGCCGGGTTGCCCTGCAGGCTCGGCCGGCAGGCCAGCAGCGCTTGCGTGTAGGCATCCTTCGGCGCGGCGAAGATCTCCGCAACGGGCCCCTGTTCGCGGATCAGGCCATGGCGCATCACCAGCACCTCGTCGGCAATCTCGCCGACGACGCCCAGGTCGTGGCTGATGAAGAGCACGCTCATCCGGTGTTTGCGCTGGATCTCGGCGATCAGCTCGAGGATCTGGCGCTGGATCGTCACGTCCAGCGCTGTCGTCGGCTCGTCAGCGATCAGCAGCTTGGGTTCGCAGGCCAGGGCCATCGCGATCATCACCCGCTGCTGCTGGCCGCCCGAGAGTTCGTGCGGGTAGGCGGCCAGGCGCCGCTTCGGCTCGGGCATGCCGACCTCGACCAGCAAGGCTTCGGCGCGCTCCAATGCCGCCTTGCCGCCCAGGCGCATGTGTTTGACCAGAGGCTCGATCAACTGATCGCCCACCGTGAAGACCGGGTTCAGCGAAGTCATCGGGTCCTGGAACACGCAGGCGATCTCGCGGCCGCGCAGCTTCTGCAGCTCGGCCATCGGCGTGCGCAAGAGGTCCTTGCCCTGCCACAGGACCCGGCCGCTGCGCTCGGCGTTGTCGGGCAACAGGTTCAGGATCGACATCGCAGTGACGCTCTTGCCGGAGCCCGACTCGCCGACCAGCGCGACGGTGCGGTTCTCGGCGATGTCGAACGAAACGCCCTTCACTGCGTCGGCGCGCGTCGCGACGCCGTCGACCTTGCCCATGCGGAATGCGACGCGCAGGTCTTGAATCGACAACAACATCACTCCAGCCCTCGCAGCTTCGGATCGAGCGCATCGCGCAGCGCGTCGGCCATCAACGAGAAGGCCGTCACGAAGGCCGCCATGAAGACCGTGGCCGCCACGAGCTGCCACCAGTACCCCAGGATCAATTCGCTCTGCGCTTCGGCCAGCATCGTGCCCCAGGACACGTCGTCGATGCCCACGCCCAGGCCCAGGTACGACAGGATCACCTCTGCCTTGATGAAGCCGACGACCAGCAGACTCATCCGCACCAGGATCACATGGCTCACGTTGGGCAGGATGTGGCTGAAGATGCGGCTCCAGACCGAGGCGCCGATCGCTTCGGCCGAGCGCACGTATTCGCGGTTGCGGTGCTTGATGAACTCGGCGCGGACCTGGCGGTACAGGCCGGTCCATCCGGTGAGCCCCAGGATCAGCACCACGGTACCGATGCCGCGGCCGAACACCGCCGCGAAGGCGAAGATCAGGAGGATGCCCGGAATCGCCTCGAACACGTTGTACAGCCACTCGAGGAAGTCGCCGACCTTGCCGCCGAAGAAGCCGGCGAAGGCGCCCAGCAGGGTGCCGATGCCGGTGGCCACCAGCGCGGCCATCACGCCGACGAAGACGGAAATCTGGGTGCCCTTGATGGCTTTCGACAACACGTCGCGGCCCAGGCGATCGGCGCCCATCGGCAGGGTCTCGGCCTTGACGGTTTCCTCGGTCTTGAACTTGGCCGCGCGCTCGTCCCACTCCTTGTAGCGCGGCGCCAGCGGGTCGACGGCCGAGAGGTCGACGTTCGGGCCCTTCGGCACCTCGATCACACCGATCGCCTCGGCCGGGCGCGGGCCCAGGAAGGTCGGCGGCGCGTTGGCCACCCCGACTTCGCGTTGCCAGTTCTTCGCCACCCCGCCCAGCGCGGCCACGACGATCAGCAGCAGGAACGCAACCACGACGATGGCGCAGAACAGGCCCACGCGATCGCTCTTGAAGCGGCGCCAGGCGGCGTGCCAGACGCCTTCGCTGTGCTCGACCCGCAGCGGCACCGAAGCTCCAGGTTGCAGGACCGCGCTCATTTGAGAACCACCCGCGGATCGACGACCTTGAACAGCACATCGACGACAAGGTTGATCACCATCGTGATCACCGCCAGGTACACCGTCACCGCCTGGATCACCGGATAGTCGCTGCGGTTCACCGCCAGCAGCACCTCGCGGCCCAGGCCCGGGATCGAGAAGAAGACCTCGATCAGGAACGAGCCGACGAAGACGCCGGGCAGCGCCAGGCCGATGTTGGTCAGGATCGGGATCATCGCGTTGCGCAGCACATGCTTGAACATCACGGTGTTCTCCGTCAGGCCCTTGGCACGCGCGGTTCGCACATAGTCCTGGCCCATCTCGTCGAGGAAGAAACTGCGGTACAGCCGCGTCTGCGGCGCCAGCCCGACCATCACCGCCAGCAGCACCGGCAGCGGCGCATAGGTGGCCAAATTGGTCCAGACGCTGTCGCTCCAGCCCTGCACCGGGAACCAGCCGAGCTGAAAGCCGAACAGGTACTGGCCGACGATGATGTAGACGAGGAAGCTGATCGACAGCGCCACCGTCGTGATGACCATGATCGTGCGGTCGGCGAGCGAGCCGCGGCGGTAGGCCACCCACATCGCGATCGGCAGCGCCAGCAGCACGTCGAGGATCAGGATCGGCAGCATCACCGTCAGCGTGGCCGGCAGGCGCGACGCGAACAGCGAGGACACCGCCTCGTTGGTGGCCCAGCTCTTGCCCCAGTCGAAGGACAGGATGCTCTTGAAATAGATGCCCAGCTGGACCCAGACCGTCTGGTCCAGCCCGAGCTGCTGGCGGATCGCCGCGATCTGCTCGGGCGTGGCGTTCAGGCCGCCGAGAATTTCGGCCGGGTCGCCGCCGAAGTATTTGAAGAGGAAGAACACCAGCAGCACGACGCCGAACAAGGTCGGCACCATTTGCCACAAGCGCCGGATCAGATAGGCAGCCATGACGGTCATTCAACGCAAGACGCGCGAGTGTAGGGCGAGGCCCACCCAGGGATCCCCCGCATTTCCCCCTCTCCCACGGGTGCGCCGCACCGCCGCTAGACTGCCGCGCCATGGTCCGTCTACTTCTGCTGAGTCTGGCGCTGTCTTTCGGTGGCGCGGCGGCGCAGCCGCTGAAGGTCCTCAGATACGCCTTCCCGGTCGCCGAAACCGGCTTCGATCCGGCCCAGATCTCGGACCTCTATTCGCGCACGGTCGCGGCCAACATCTTCGAGGCGCCGCTGACGTACGACTTCCTGGCCCGCCCGGCCCAGGTGAAGCCGCAGACCGCCGTGGCGCTGCCCGAGATCACCGACGACGGCAAGCGCTTCGTCTTCCGCATCCGGCCCGGCATCTACTTCGCCGACGACGCGGCGTTCAAGGGCACCAAACGCGAGCTGACCGCGGCCGACTACGTCTACTCCGTCAAGCGCCACTACGATCCCAAGCACAAGAGCCCGAACTTGTTCCAGCTCGAGAACGCAGGCATCCTGGGCCTTTCGGAGCTGCGCAAGAAGGCCATCGCCGAAAAGCAGCCCTTCCCGTACGACACCGAGGTCGAAGGCCTGCGCACGCTGGACCGCTACAGCTTCGAAGTGCGACTGGCCAAACCGGCGCCGCGTTTCTTCTACACGTTTGCCGACGGCGCGGTGATGGGTGCGGTAGCGCGCGAGGTCATCGAGGCGTACCCGGACAGGGCGATGGAGCACCCGGTGGGCACGGGGCCGTTTCGCCTGGTTCAGTGGCAGCGCAGCGCGAAGATCGTGCTCGAACGCAACCCGAACTTCCGCGACGACCGGTACGACGCGCAGGCCGCTGCGGGCGACACCAGCGCGGTAGCGATCGCCGCGCGCCTGAAAGGTCGCAAGCTGCCGATGGTCGACCGCGTCGAGGTCAGCATCATCGAGGAAGCGCAGCCGCGCTGGCTGGCCTTCCTGAACCGCGAGCACGACCTGATCGAGCGCCTGCCCAACGAGTTCGCGAGCACCGCGATCCCGAACAACAAGCTGGCACCGAACCTGGCCAAGCGCGGCATCTGGATGGAGCGCGTGCCCCTGGTGGATTCAACGCTCGCGTACTTCGGCATGGAGCACCCGGTCGTCGGCGGCTACACGCCCGACAAGGTCGCGCTGCGCCGCGCGCTCGCCCTGGCCTACGACGTCGACAAGGAGATCATCCTGGTTCGCCGCGGCCAGGCGATCCCGGCGCAGAGCGTGATCCCCCCGCTGCTGTCGGGCTACGACCCCGCGCTCAAAAGCGAGATGAGCGACCACGATCTTGCCCGTGCCAAGGCCCTGCTCGACCTCTATGGCTATGTCGACAATAACGGCGACGGCTGGCGTGATCTGCCCGACGGCTCACCGCTGCGGCTGGAGTATTCGAGCCAGCCCGACCAGCTCTCGCGCCAGCAGCAAGAGCTTTGGAAGAAGGCGATGGACCGCATCAACGTGCGCATCGACTTCAGCATTGCCAAGTGGCCCGAGCAGTTGAAGTCCAGCCGCGCCGGCAAGCTGATGATGTGGGGCGTGGCCTGGGGCGCGACCAATCCCGACGGCCAGTACTTCCTCGACCTGCTCTACGGCCCGAACAAGGGCCAGGCGAACCACGCGCGTTTCGATCTGCCCGCCTTCAACGCCCTCTACGAACGCAGCAACGTGATGGACGACGGCCCGGAACGCGAAGCGCTGATGCGCGACGCCAAGCAGCTCGCGATCGCCTACATGCCCTACAAGGTTACCGGCCACCGCATCGCCACCGACCTGATGCACTCGCAGGTGCAGGGCTACAAGCGGCACCCGTTCGTGCGCGACTGGTGGCGCTATGTGGATGTGGAGGTGAAGCCTTGATGCTCTCGGGATGGCTCCGGACGGTGGTATGCCTCGCGCTCGCGGTGCCGGCGCTGGCTGCAGCACAGGCGCCTGCGAAAAAGGTCCTGCGCGTCGCCTTCCCGGTCGCCGAAACCGGTTTCGATCCGGCAAAGATCAACGACCTCTACTCGCGCACGATCACGCCGCACATCTTCGAAGGTCTGTACCAGTACGACCACCTGGCGCGGCCGGCCAAGATCACGCCGCTGACGGCGGTGGCAATGCCCGAGGTGGCGGCCGACTTCCGCACCTGGACGGTCAAGCTGCAGCCGGGCATCTACTTCGCGCAGGACCCGGCCTTCAAGGGCCGGCGCCGCGAACTGGTCGCCGCCGACTACGTCTATTCGATGAAGCGGCCGTTCGACCCGGCCAACAAGAGCCCGATCGTGGCCGGCATGATCGAGACTCGGTACATCGGCCTGAACGCACTGCGTGACGACGCGATCAAGAACCGGAAACCCTTCGACTACGACAAGGAGGTCGAGGGCCTGCGCGCCCTCGACCGCTACACGGTCCAGTTCAAGTTCGAGGAGCCGCGGCCGCGCTTCATCGAAGTGCTGGCCACCTTCGATCTGTTCGGCGCGGTGGCGCGCGAGGTCGTCGAAGCCTATGGCGAGGACATCATGGCCCACCCGGTGGGCACGGGGCCCTTCAAGCTGGTGCAGTGGCGGCGCAGCTCGCTGATCGTGCTCGAGCGCAATCCCGACTACCGCGAGGTTCTGTACGACGCCGAGCCTGCGGCCGACGACGCCGAAGGCCAAGCCGTGCTGGCGAGGCTCAAAGGCAGGCGCCTGCCGATGGTCGACCGGGTCGAAGTCTCGATCATCGAAGAGTCGCAACCGCGTTGGCTCGCGTTCCTGAATGGCCAGCTCGATTTCCTGGCCGTACCCGCCGAGTTCGTGACGCAGGCGGTACCGAACGGCACGCTCGCGCCGAACCTGGCCAAGCTCGGCATCCGCAGCTACCGCCAGGTGAATCCGCAATCGGGCTACACCTACTTCAACATGAACGACCCCGTCGTCGGCGGCTACACGCCTGACAAGGTCGCGCTGCGCCGCGCCATTGGCCTGGCCACCGACATCGACCGCGACATCCGCATCATCCGCCGCGGCCAGGCGATTCCCGCGCAGAGCGCGCTGCTGCCGCACACGACCGGCTACGACGCCAAGTTCAAGAGCGAGAACAGCGACTACGACCCGCCGCGCGCGAACGCCCTGCTCGACATGTTCGGCTATACCGACCGCGACGGCGACGGCTGGCGCGACCAGCCCGACGGCAAGCCCCTGGTGCTCGAAATCGCCACCCAGAGCGACCAACTCAGCCGCCAGCAGGACGAGCTGTGGAAGAAGAACATGCAGCGCATCGGCCTTCAGGTGAAGTACATCGTCGGCAAATGGCCCGAGCAGTTGAAGGCCGGCCGCGCCGGCAAGCTGATGCTGTGGCAACTCGGCGGCTCGGCCGCGGCGCCCGACGGCCTGGGCAGTCTGGCCCGCTACTACGGGCCGCAGGCCGGCAACCAGAACTTTGCGCGCTTCCAGAACGACGACTTCGACCGCATCTACGAGCGCATGCAGCAGATCCCCGACGGCCCCGAGCGCGAGGCCCTGTTCCTCGACGCCAAGCGCATCGCCGTGGCCTACATGCCCTACAAATTCAACGTCCACCCGATCGCCAACGACATCGTCCACCCGCAGTTGATCGGCTACCGCCGGCCGCTGTTCTGGCTCGACTGGTACCACAGGGTCGACATCGACGACAAGCTGCGAGTCACCCGATGAAACGCCTGATTGTTTTCGCCGCCGCACTCGGCTTGGCCCTGGGGATTGCGCAGACCCAGACGCAGGCGCAGGCTCAAAGCGCCGCCGAACCAAGGAAGATCCTGAAGGTCGCGTTCCGCAGTGCCGAGACCGGTTTCGACCCGGCGATGATCAGCGACCTGTATTCGCGCACGATCACCCCGCACATTTTCGAGGCGCTGTACAGCTATGACCACCTGGCGCGGCCGGCGAAGATCAGGCCGCTGACGGCGATCGGCATGCCCGAGGCGTCGGCCGACTTCCGCACCTGGACGATCCGCATCCAGCCCGGCATCTTTTTCGCCGACGACCCGGCGTTCAAGGGCGCCAAGCGCGAAATGGTCGCGCAGGACTACGTCTACGCTTTCCAACGCATCGCCGATCCCATCAACAAGAGCCAGCTCTGGAGCTGGGTCGAAACCTTCGGCTTGGTCGGCCTGCAGGAGCTGCGCAAGGAAGCGCTCGACAAGCGCCAACCGTTCGACTACAGCCGCCCGATCGAGGGGGTTCGCGCGATCGACCGGCACACCATCCAGTTCAAGCTGAAGGAATCTCGGCCGCGCTTCATCAATTCGATCGCCGGCTCGGACCTGCTCGGCGCGCAGGCGCGCGAAGTCGTCGACTTCTACGGCGACAACATTGCCGCGCACCCGGTCGGCACCGGGCCGTTCAAGTTGAAGCAGTGGCGGCGCAGTTCGCTGATCGTTCTCGAGCGCAACCCCGACTACCGCGACGTCCGCTACGACGCCGAGCCCGCTGCCGACGACGTCGAGGGCCAAGCCCTGCTGGCCAGATTCAAGGGCCGCAAGCTGCCGATGATCGACGAGGTCCAGGTCTCGATCATCAGCGAGTCGCAACCCTTCTGGCTGTCGTTCCTGAACGGCCAGCTCGACGCGATCGCCGGCCAGACCGGCGCGGTGCCCGGCGAGTTCATCACCCAGGCGATGCCCAACGGCAAGCTCGCGCCCTTCCTGGCCAAGCGCGGCGTGCAAGCGGTGCGCCAGGTCAACTCCGACAGCGGCCTCGTCTACTACAACATGGAAGATCCGGTCGTCGGCGGCTACACGCCCGACAAGATCGCGCTGCGCCGCGCATTGAACCTGGCGCAAGACCTCGAGCGCGAGATCCGCGTCGTTCGCCGTGGCCAGGCGATCCCGGCACAGTCGCCGGTGTCGCCCAACCTGTTCGGCTACGACCCGGCGTTCAAGAGCGAGAACAGCGAGTACGACCCGGCGCGCGCGAAGGCCCTGCTCGACATGTACGGCTATGTCGACCGCGACGGTGACGGCTATCGCGAGCTGCCCGATGGCAAGCCGCTGCTGATCGTGCGCGCGACGCAGCCCGAGCAGATCAATCGCGAGTACGACACGCTTTGGAAGAAGAGCCTCGACGAGATCGGCGTGCGGACGACTTTCACGACCTCCAAATGGGCCGAGCATCTGAAGGCAGCGCGCGCCGGCAAGCTCCAGATCTGGTCGCTCGCCAGCTCGGCCGTCGACCCGGACGGACAGGGCGCCTTCGATCGCTTCCACGGCCCGCAGTCGGGCAGCCAGAACCTGGCGCGCTTCAAGAACGCCGAGCTCGATGCGATCATCGACAAGATGGACGCCCTGCCGGACGGGCCCGAGCGCCTGGAACTCTTTCGCCGCGCCAAGCTGATCGCCGCCGCCTTCGCCCCCTACAAGAGCACCGTGCACCGCATCTCCACCGACATGCTGCACCCCTGGGTCGTCGGCTATCGCCGCCCGCTGTTCTGGCAGGAGTGGTGGCATATGGTCGATGTCGACCTGGCCAAGCGTCCGGCCAATTAGCGGCACGATGCAGCGCCGCAATCTGCTCGCCGCTGCCAGCGCGGGCATCGCGATCGGCGCCGCCCGCAGCCAGGCATTCGCCGCGCCACCACAAAAGCTGCTGCGCGCCGCGTTCTCGTCCGCCGAAGTCGGTTTCGACCCGATCCAGATCAGCGACGCGTCCTCGCTGACCATCGTCGACCTGATCTTCGAGGCGCCGCTGACGTACGACGAGCTGGCCAGTCCGGCCGTGCTGAAACCGCTGACCGCCGCCGCGCTGCCCGAGGTCTCAGCCGACTACAAGCACTTCGTCTTCACGATCCGAGCCGGCATCTTCTTTGCCGACGACCCAGTATTCAAGGGCCGGCCGCGCGAACTGACCGCCGCCGACTATGTGTACAGCGTCAAGCGCCTGTACGACCCGGCGATCAAGACCGAGCGGCTGTACCTGTTCGAAAACGCGCAGGTGCTGGGCTTGTCGGAGTTGCGGAAGAAGTCCCTGGCCGCACGCACGCCGTTTGCGTTCGACGCCGCCGTCGCCGGCATCCGTGCGCTCGACCGCTACCGCTTCGAGTTGCGCCTGGGCGCGCCGACGCCGCGCTTCGCGCATGTCTTCGCGGCAGCGCAGAACGCCGGCGCGGTGGCGCGCGAGGTGATCGAGGCCTATGCCGAAGACACGATGGCGCACCCGGTGGGCACCGGGCCGTACCGACTCGTCGAGTGGCGGCGCAGCTCGCGCATCGTGCTCGAACGCAACCCGCGATTTCGCGAGCTTCGCTTCGACGCGGTGGCACACGAACGCGACAGCGGCGCGGCGAGTGCGGCGCGTGAGCTGGCCGGCCAGCGCCTGCCGCGGCTCGACCGCATCGAAGTCAGTGTGATCGAAGAGGCGCAGCCGCGCTGGCTGGCTTTTCTGGGCGGCGAGATCGACACCCTCACCTTGCCCCCTTCGTTCGCGCCGATCGCGATGCCGGGCGGCAAGCTCGCGCCTTTCCTGGCCAAGCGTGGCGTGCATGCGCGGCAGACGCTCACCGCCAGCGTGACGCACACCTTCTTCAATTTCGACGACCCGCAGGTCGGCGGCTACACGCCGGCCAAGATCGCGCTGCGCCGCGCCATCGCGCTGGCCATCGACAGCGCCGCCGAAATCCGGCTGTTCTACAACGGCCAGGCGCTGCCGGCGCAATCGATGATCGTGCCGAACAACTACGGTTATGACCCGACGCTCAAGACCGAGATGAGCGACGCCAGCCCGGCGCGCGCCAATGCCTTGCTCGACCTGTTCGGCTACGCCCGCGCCAGCGACGGCTGGCGCCGCCACCCCGACGGCACCGCGCTGCGCCTGAGCCGGGCTTCGGGCCAGGACCAGCGCTCGCGCCAGTTGAACGAGCTGTGGCAAAGGCGCATGGTCGCAATCGGCCTGCCGATCGCCTTCGAGGTGGCGCCGTTTGGCGAGCTGATCAAGCGCTCGCTCGCCGGCCGCTTGCAGATGTGGGGCTTCAACTGGAGCGGCGGGCCCGACGCCGAGTTTTTTCTCGGCCTGGCCTACGGCCCCAACGCCGACCAGAGCAACGACGCCCGCTTCAAGCTGCCGGCCTTCGACGCCCTGTACGAACGCCAGCGCCTGATGCCTGACGGCTTCGAGCGCCTGGCCGTGATGCGCGAAGCCACACTGCTGATGCTGGCCTACATGCCCTACATCGCCCACGTACACCCGATCACCACCGACCTTTGCCACGCCCACGTCAAGCACCTGATCCGCCACCCCTTCAAGGCGGCTTGGTGGCATTTCACCGACATAGCGAAATGACGGCCCCACGCTCCCTGTACTCGCGCCCCCCGAGGGGAGCGCAGGCCGCTTGGAAGCGGCCCGGCGCAGGCCTGCGGCTGACGGCCTCGAGCTCGCTGCGGGAATAATTCGGCGCCCGCGACCGTAAGCCTTGTTACCCCGATGAGCGCACCGCCCGCCTTCCGCCAGCAACTGCTCGCCTCGATCCCGCGGCTGCGGCGCTACGCTCGCTCGCTGGTGTTCGACACGCATGCTGCCGACGACCTGGTGCAGAACGCACTCGAAAGGGCGCTGGGCCATTGGCGGCAGTTCGATCCGCGGCGCGACATCGTGCTGTGGCTGCTGTCGATCGCCCACAACGCCCACCTCGACGCCTTGCGCCGCGACCGCCGCGTCGACGTGCTGCCGCCAGAGCGCGTCACCGAAGCGCTCGACGCGCAGCAACCGATGGGCGGTGACGCCGGCCTGCGCATGGACCTGAGCGCCGCCCTCGAGCGCCTGACGCTCGACCAGCGCAGCGCCATCGTGCTGGTGCTCGTCGAGCAACTCAGCTACGCCGAGGCGGCGGACGTGCTGCAGGTGCCCGCGGGGACCGTCATGTCGCGGGTGAGCCGGGCGCGCGTGGTGATGCGCGCCTGGCTCGACGGGACGCACAGCGCGTCGAGAGGCGGCCCTCGGGCCGCCGCGCGTCCCGATCTTCGCCGCGTCGTCTAGCGTCCGCCAGAAGACACCATGGCAACACCCGACTTCACCGATACCGACCTCAGCGCCTGGCTCGACGGCGAACTCGCCGGCGAGCGACGCGAGGCGCACGACGCGGCCCTGCGCGACGACCCGGAATTGGCCACCCGCGCGCGGCTGTGGGCCGCCGACCGTGAAGCGCTGCGCGCCCGGCTCGACCCCACGCTCGGCGAGCCGCTGCCGCCGCGTTTGGTTCACACCGTGTGGCACCACCGGGC
>Ga0163144_10013315_pt1 | contig 17181 bp, 18 predicted proteins | sample OliLak19BULKMAT1_FD_123175 | JGI IMG/M metagenome (GOLD analysis project Ga0163144, IMG submission 123175) | Freshwater microbial mat bacterial communities from Lake Vanda, McMurdo Dry Valleys, Antarctica - Oligotrophic Lake LV.19.BULKMAT1 | ecosystem: Environmental > Aquatic > Freshwater >... | reverse complement strand
CCGATCTGGGGCAATTGATCGGGACGCTCGCTTACATGAGCCCTGAGCAGGCTCTCGGCGACGCGCAGCCCCTCGACCTCCGCAGCGACGTCTACGCGCTCGGCGTCATCCTGTACGAGTTGCGCGCGAGCAAGATGTCTTACACCATTCACGGAAAGGCGGTGCACGAAGCGGTCAGGCCATCCTGCGCCCTGGCGCTAACGAGAAATGGGCCACTTGTGCTCACGAAGAATGGACCAGCCTCCAGCCGTGGCGCGCGCCACGGTTTGGCGCGCGCCAACCGCTCTGTTTTCCCAGATCCGTTCTGTTTGCTGCCTTTCGGTGCGATAGCCAGACACGGAGACCACACTCGGCTCTTCAGAGTGGGTCGAATGGCGCTCGAAGGGGTGGCCCATGTTTGGCTAGCAAACCTGGCCCATTTCTCCTAAGAAACTCCCACCCAACTTCAATGTTTGCAACAGGGAAAAACCATCGAGTTTCTGGTCAACACGATCGGCACGCAGTGCCGTGGACCACTCGATAGCGCCGGGGATCCGGGAAGAGGAGCCCGCACCTCTGAGCGCCGTACACAGCAGCTACCGGGGCGACATCGACACCATCGTCACCAAGGCGCTCGAAAGGGACGGCGCCATTTGGCCGACGAGCCGATCACGACGCGGCCGCCGAGCGCCGCGTATTCCGATGCGTAAGTTCGCGCGGCGGCACGCCGTCGCGCAAAGGAAGCCACTGGCGTTTCGGCTTCTTTCGCCGCAAGTCCCGTTCTGGGACTAAACTCAAGGCGGTGCGGATTATTGCTGTTTCGACTCTGAAGAGATACTGGGAGAGGAGTGTCGCCCGCGCGGACGCGAGGGAGCCCGTTCTTGCCTGGTACCGCCAGACCCGCGCCGCCGACTGGTCGACCCCCTCGATGGTGAAATCGGACTTCGGTAGCGCGAGCATCCTCAAGGATGGTCGCGTGGTCTTCAACATTGGCGGGAACAAGTACCGGCTCGTGGTACGGATCAACTATCCCTATCGCGTCGTGTACATACGATTCATCGGCACACACGCGCAGTATGACGCGATTGACGCGCAAACAATTTGAGGTTGACTCCATGCAGATCCGGCCGATAAACAACGAAGCGAGATACAGGGCGGCGCTGACAGAAATCGAGTCGCTGATGGCTGCCAAGAAAGGCAGTCCGGCGGGGGAACGGCTCGATGTCCTCGCGACCCTGGTCGAAGCGTATGAGGCGAAGCACTTTCCGCTCGGACTGCCGGACCCTATTGAGGCGATCAAGTTTCGGATGGAACAGCAAGGCCTTGGACCGAAGGATCTTGAACCGATGATCGGTCGTTCGAACCGGGTCTACGAGGTCCTCAATCGAACCCGCCCCCTGACCCTGAAGATGATCTGGAGACTCCATGTTGGGCTGGGCATTCCAGCAGAGAGCCTGATCAAGCAGTCGGCCGGCCCCCACGCCGCATGATGGGCCTTCGGAACGTAAGTGAAGCAAGCGTGGTTTGCCAGTCCATGCGGGCTGGAGAACCATGGGTCCCTGAAGAGTAGGAATGACTGAGGAACCAACTTCCACCGATCCCCTCGAGTCAAGGACCAGGCTCACGGGGACGCGGGATCCCTCGAGCGTGCCAGACGCGTCCGAGCGTGAGGACCGCGTTGCCCCTCTCCGTCCCCACGGGTTCTTCGAAGCGAGCACGCGCGGCGATGGAATGCCATGCTCCGCGTGGCGCAGCGCCTGGGCGAGCGGACCGGAGCCTGGGTCCAGGGTTTCTTGCGAGGCACCGGCCCGGCGGTCGTCGCCACACCCGCGGGCTTCTTCGACGACGGCGTTTACGACGATCCCTTCGCGAGCGGGTGTCTTCGCGGGCGGCGCGGAGTTGCAAGGCTCGGGCGCGTGGCAGAAGAAGGATTTCACAGCCGTGGTGGCGCTCACGCGAGCGGCCCGCCGCTCGAAGGCGATGCGCTGCGCGAGGACCGTATCATGCAAGCCGGTGTCAGCCTGTCGCTGCCCTTGCCCTCACCGGGCGCCTTCTCACTGGCGCTCGCGCTGGACTACGGCTTCACGCGGTCTCGCTCGAACGACGCGTACTACGACTACCGCAGCCACGCGGTCGGACTGGCACTGACGGTCAGCCGGTAACGCATCGCATCAACCGCGGCAGTAGCTGAAGCGTCCTTAGGTCGCGGCCAAGCGCGGTGGCGTGCTCGGTTCGAGCGGCGGCAACGGTGCGAACGCTCAGCGGGAGTGGGCCTCGAACCGGCGCAGATCGTTCCGTGCCCGGTAGCTGGTCGGATCGACGACGAAGCCTGCCGCGGCGACTGAGGCCTCGGTGTCACGGTTCGGGTGGCAGCCGCCCGTGAACCAGGTCCAGGCCGGCTGCATACGGTCCTGCAGCCAGGCCGCGAAGGGTCGCTGCGAGCGAACGTGCTCCAACATCCGAAGCACTCCGCCCGGCTTCAGGACGCGTCGCACCTCGCCGAGCCCGCGCGCCACGTCGAGGACGCTGCAATAGACGAGGCCGCTCACCACCGTATCGAAGGCCCCTTCGCGGAAGGGCAGGGCCTCGGCGCGGGCGCACACGAGCGGGACGCCGGGCGCGCGGCGTCGGGCCTTTAGGAGGGACTGGGGGCAGGGGTCGAGGCCGATCGCACGCACGCCGCGGCCAAAGAGCGCGAGGTTGCGCCCGGTTCCGCAGCCGATGTCGAGCACGCGGCCGCTGCGCACCCCGCCGGCGAGCCAGGCGCGCCAGCGTCCGAGGCCGGCGCGCTCGATAAGCGCCATGCCCGAGTCGTAAAGCCAGGGGATCTGCTCGATGCCGCGCACCTCAGCGCCCCCCGCCCGCGGCGTACGTCTTCAGCCGGTAGCGCAGGTGGCGTTCGCTCATGCCGAGCGCGGACGCGGCCCGGGTCTGCACGCCGCCCGCCTTTTCAAGGGCCTCATCGATGAGGGTTTTCTCGAAGGCCATGACGCGCTCCGCGAAGCCACCCGTCGTGTCGCCCTTCGTCTCGGGCTTGAGGCCGCCGAGGTGCAGTGGCAGGTCGGCGGTGGTGATCGTGGCGCCGCGGGCGAGCACCATCGCCCGGTGCACCAGAAATCCAGCAGGACCACACCCTCGCCGATCGTGGCCTCGAAGTTGTTTTCGGTAACGTGGATGATTGCCATGGTTGTCTCCAGGCAATGAGAGCCATGGCCGGGCGAAAGGGTTCGCCGGTTCGCGCTAGAAACGCACGGTCAGCCCTTCCCGGGCCATGTCGGTTTCGGAGAGGCGCTCGCGAGCCCGGGTCAGGCGATCGTCCAGTTCCTCGTCGGTGGCGCCCGGGATCGTGATGGAACAGGAAGAGCCTTCCGACCCGAGCCTCGATGGCGAGATCAACGACATCCTCCCAGGCGCTGTGGCCCCACCCCTTCCGATCCCGCTGCAGGAGATCGCGGCTGTACTGGGAATCGTGGATGAGGCTGTCGGCGTATCGAACCATGTCCAGGACCTCGGGCGAAAGGCGACCCGGCTCGTGCTCGTGGTCGGTGACATAAGCCACCCGTTTCCTATCGACATAGAGGAGATAGCCGAGGGCTCCGTTGGAGTGAGTCAAGCGATGGGTCGTCGCCCGCACCCCTTTGCCGAGCTGGATCTCTTGGCCGGACGCGTCGAAGGCCGATTCCGGCTCATCGCGCACAGACTGCTTCAGGGCGGGAAAGTCGAGGATGTTGTCGCCCACGAAGGCGACGGCCTCGCGCGGTCTTTCGTCCTCGAACGCCGCGCCGCTGGCCACCGCGGCGAAGCGAGGGTTCGTGTCGCCAATGTCGATACGACACATCATGACATCGAACGGCAGACGCTGAATCCTGAAGTTCTCCTTCGTGTCCTCGCACAGATTCGCAAAACGGTTCGTCACGATGGCGATGCGGCCGCCAAGCTCCTGGCCCAGGGTGGGAGGAGATCGCTTCATGTCGACGCAATTTTTGCCTCCTCGCCTCATTCGCGCGGCAACCGAACACGCTTTCCGCAATACCTGAGTTGGACGGCGAACCCTTTCCGCGGCGGTTGGCTCTCATCCATTGACCGTCCTCGGTTTCGCGAAAAGTGCTGGAAATCGCCAGCCAACGCGCGGAGGAGAGCGGCGATCGAGCCACGACCCGTTCAACCACCCCTGGAGTCCCATGGAAACCACGACCGAGACCAAGATACAGACGATGCCCCGCATTGGCGACAAAGCCCCCGCTTTCAAGGCGGTGACGACCCAGGGAGACATCGTGTTCCCCGAACAGTACGCCGGGCACTGGGTGATCCTCTTCAGCCATCCCGCTGACTTCACCCCGGTCTGCACCTCCGAGTTCATGACCTTCGCGAGCCTCGAATCGAAGTTCGCCGAACTCGACTGCAAGCTCGTCGGTCTCTCCGTCGACGGCCTGTACAGCCACATCGCCTGGCTGCGGACCATCAAGGACAAGATCGAATACAAGGGAATGAAGAACGTCGAGGTGACCTTCCCGCTCATCGAGGACATCACCATGGAGGTCGCGAAGAAGTACGGGATGATCCAGCCCGGCGAGAGTTCGACAAAGGCGGTGCGGGCGGTGTTCGTCATCGACCCCAAGGGCATAATCCGGACCATCATCTACTACCCCTTGAGCCTCGGCCGGAATTTCGACGAGTTGATCCGCGTGGTGCAGGCCTTGAAGACCGCGGACGCCTTCTCGATCGCGACCCCGGCCGACTGGCGTCCCGGCGACGACGTCATCGTCCCGCCTGCGGGCTCCTGCGGCGTCGCCAAGGACCGCATGGAGAGTCAGGAGGCCGGAGTCACCTGCCACGACTGGTTCTTCTGCACGAAGACGATCGACAAGAAGGACGTGCTGGGAGCGATTGTGAAAGGATCGAAGTAAGGTTCGCCCATGAAGACCAACATCCACCCGATCGAGAGGGCCGTTCGCGTCGTGGCCGGTGTCGTCTTGGTGAGCCTGGCCTTCGTGGGCCCGGCCAACAAGTGGTTCCTGCTGGGGTTGATCCCCCTCGCCACCGGTCTTCTGGGCTGGTGTCCGCCTTACGCGCTGCTCGGCATCAGCACCTGTCCCCGCAAGAGCTGAGCCAAGTCAACGAACGCATGAGCGCCGGCGAAATTACTGGCAAGACCCAGGGAGATCCGCTCCGCCCCGGTGGCCTTGGCGTCGATGCACAGCCGAGGTCGTCTCGCGTCATGCGCCAGCTCCCCGGCACCGGGATTGCAGAAGCCGCCCGAACGAAGGGAGATCTTCCGCTCGGCCGCGCGGCGCTCGACCTGCGATGAACCGCACAGGCCGCTGCCCGTGTAGTCGATGTAAATCTACCCTTGGGCGTCCAGGCGGGCGAATCCACGCTGCCGGAGCGCGTCGAGAGCGGTGGTCTTCTCGTACTCTGGATTAGAGGCGCTGAACGTGTTGAGAGCCTTCAAGGCGTCGGTCGCAGCTCGCACCTTCGGGTGTACTTCGCGATTCACAGACCGGCTACGCCGCGGCCGCAGCGCTTTGGCGGGGAGGACGCACGATGTGGACCGAACAATGGCATGAAGGGCGACCGCCAGCACCCGCGATAGTCCTGAGGCGATTTCCTGCCGCTTGTCGGCGTCGATTCCGATGTCGATCTTCATCTTGGTGTCCTTTGTTTCAAAAGTCCTGTCCTTCAGGGTTGGTGCGGGCGCGACGGACGACAAAGCGAGGAACAACGAACCCCGCCTGAATAGATAGCGGTTCTGCGCGGGCTTGTCGATGATACGAATGGACCAAGGGGCTATGGCTCGATCGCGCCGGCAACGCCCCGCATCTTACGGGCGGCTCCTTACGGGACTGAGCGGACCCCTTTCCGGCCCGTCCTCCGCGAGTTCCACAAGGAGAGTGAGCTTCCGGTGGCCGGGCTGCGGGCGGGGGCGATCCTGCGGGTCGAGGGCGCTTCGACAACCCTCAAGGGCATGGCAGGCGCGGCCTGGAGCCCCTGGAGTTCCTGCCCGGGGCAGCGGTCGCGGAGTATCTTGAGCCCGGCCGGGAGTCTGTCTAAGTCACACGGAAGTTCCGCATCATCCCCATGTCTTCGTGTTCAAGGATGTGGCAGTGATAGAGGTACAGACCCGGGTGGGAGGTGAAGGTCACCTGCACAAGGACCGTCTCGCCGGGAAGCACGAGGACGGTGTCGGTCCAGCCCGCGTCGACGATGCCCTCGCGCAACGCGTTCGTGGCGCGCCCCCCCGTGCGTTCGAGCACGCGAAACTGCCGGCCATGGATGTGCATGGGATGCGCCATTTCCATGCCCATGCCGTTTGGCTGATTCGCGAACTCCCACACGTGGGTCGAGCCCCGCAGGACCGTCTCCTCCTCCGCCACATCCTCCATGTCCATCGAGAAGGTGCGGCCGCCGAGCGACCACTGCATCTGCCGAAACAGAAGCGGCACGCGGCGGACTTTCGCATCCGCCCGGCGCGCCCAGGTCGAGTCGAACGCGGACAGACGCTCTGGGACCTTGAAAGCCCCACCGGCCCGAGCCCGCGTGCGCAGAGTCATGGCGCGCAGCGGAGCACCGCTGGGAACCGGCGCCGTGTTGCCCATCATCCCCACCCTTCCCGTATCGGACTCGGAGAAACCGAGGCTGTCGAGGTGCACTTCCGTGCCGGGGGCGATCTTCGTGAGATCCACGAGCACGTCCGCGCGTTGCCCCGGGGCCAGAGTCAGGGTGCGCCGAAGAAGCGGTCGCTCGAGCAGACCGCCATCGCCGCCGATCACGGTCATGGATACATCCTGGCTCCAGGCCAGCTTGTAGATGCGGGCGTTCGATCCGTTCAGCAGGCGGACACGATGCCAGGCCGCGTCGACCTCCCGGGTGGGCTGCACCGCGCCGCTCACCAGAACGCGATCGCCCAGAAAACCGTTCATCATCTCCATCATGCCGCCACCCTGGTAGACGAACTGATTGCGGGTATCGAAGCGACGATCCTGAAAGACACAGAGCAGTTCCGCGTCGCCCGAAGGCAGCTTCAACGCGTCTTCCTCTGGATCACCCACAAGGACCAGGCCGGCGAGCCCCTGGTACACCTGCGGAGCCGTCCGCATGTGCGGGTGCGGGTGGTACCAGTACGTGCCCGCGCGATTGGTGACTTCGAAGTCGTACACGTATTCCTCACCGTGGCCGATCGCCAGCCGCGGATGTCCGTCCGCCTTCTCGGGAACGTCGAGGCCGTGCCAATGGACGATCGAGTCCTCGGCGAGCTGATTGGCGAAGCGGATCCGGACCTGCTGGCCGCGGCGAAGGCGGATGACCGGGCCGAGGTAGGAACCGGGCAGGGTCTGAAGCGTATCCGCCGGGCCCTTGATCAGGCGGCCGGTGAAGCGCCAGACCCGGGTGGAAGGTCCAGGCAACAGCGACACCTCGCCGGGGGCAGCGGTCAGCGTGATCTCGACATCGGGCACGACCGGGGCCGGACGCGGCGGCGTCTGCTCAGTCGATAGAGCGGGTTCGGCGCCTGCGGAACAGGCAACTCCCGCCAGAGAAGAGAGACTCAACAACCGAAGCAGATCGCGACGATGCATGGCTTTTCTCCTCACGTCGTGAGCGTAAGTGAAACAGGCGCGGTTCGCCAGCAAATTCGCATGACCGCGGGCGGACGCCCGGTCTGCTTCAGCCGCTCGCAAAGCGCGTCGGGGTGCTGCCTCCTTGGGGCGTCCGACCCATCGAACACTCGTGGCCGCTAAAAGCCTGCCCTCGGGGCACGCAAGCTCCGCCGCCCCCCGCGGTGCAACCCGCGTTTCACTTCCGCTCGCTACGCTGCCTCGTGCCTTAATGGCCAGCCCTCCCCCCCGGGGCTTGCGGTCTAGACTCGGGCCGCATAGGGCGCAGAAAGAAACCGCATGGAGATGCGAACGCCCGCGAGGGTGCCCTTCCTTATCCTTACCCCCCTTTCACCTTCCTCCGCCCGCCTCACCCCCCTCCCCACATTGAAACCGTTGAACCGCCTCGCCGCCTTCTCTGACTCCCGCGATGGGGTATTCGAGCGCCTCGCCTTCGCGCTCGTGGTCGACCGTAGCGTCAACCCGGAGACGCTGACCGACAACGTCCTCACCGGCATTCCACCCGACCACGCGCATCGCGTGGCCATCGTGCGGGACGGCCCCGAGGCTGAGCGCGACGTGACCGCCTTGCTGAAGGCCCCACAAGCCGCGGGGGGCATCGAGCTCGTCCTTGTAGGCGGTGGCGCAGACCGTGTCCAGGCCCTGCGTCGCCTGGTACCGTGGTTCACCGGGGCCGGGATCTGGGCCGCGCATCTGGCGGATGACCGGACGCTCTCCCCGCCCAAGACCGGCAACGTCGGGCACGGTTGGCTTCGTCGTTTCGTTGAGGACCGACCGGCGGGCCCACCCGATTGGGAGGCCTTCTGGACGACGCTCGCCGGGCGCATCAACCAGACCGAAGGCGAAATGAAGGCGTTCGTCTCGGGCGTCTCTGGGCGGAAGCCCGTCGTCACTTTCACCTTGTTAGGGGCGATTGCCGTCGTCTACTGCCTTCAGTTGGCGTTTGGCGCGACGGACTTCCCGCCGGCCGCAATCCGGATGGGCGCGCTCTCCGTCCCGCTTGTGCAGGCGGGTGAGGTGTGGCGGCTCGTGTCGTGCACCTTCCTGCACGGGAACCTCATGCACGTGCTGCTCAACGGCTTCGTGCTTCTGTCTATCGGTGTATCGCTCGAGCCCCTGCTCGGATCGGCCCGTTTCCTCGCCCTCTATGCGGCCTCGGCCATCGGTGGCAGCCTCCTGAGCCTGGTGTTCCTGGGAGATAAGTACAGCGTGGGTGCGTCGGGTGCGATCTGGGGCCTCATGTGCGCGCAGGCAGCGTTCGCATGGTTCTCCAAGGGCATCCTGCCCGTGGCCATGCAGAAACCGATGCGATCGGGGGTCGGCCAGAACCTCCTGCTCAACATCATGAACTCGCTGCGCCCGGGGGTTGACTTCGGCGCCCACGCGGGCGGCGGGATCGTCGGCGCCTTGCTCGTGGGCCTCGGCACCCTTACCGTGGGTATGCCGCGCTTTGCACTCGTCCCCCCGGGCGCGGAAGCCCCGGCCGATCGGTTGCCTGCCCCGGTCAAGCTGGCCGCCGGCTTTTTTGGCCTGCTTCTGGCCGCGGGGTTAGGAGCCGCCCTCGTGCTGGGAAAGGTCTGGGGCCTCGCCACGCCGCCTCCTATGCAGCGTGCCGCACTCGGATCATCCCCGTACAGCGCGAACATCCCCCAAGGGATGGTCTTCACCGCCGTAGAGAACCCGGACTTCCTGGAGTTCGTGGCCGGTAACCCGCAGAGCGACGGTGTGCAGATCTACTTGATCCTGGCGCCTGAAGCCATCGAGGCGGACTCGCTCGCCGAGGTCAAGGCTTCGCTCATCGCGGCGTTGTCGAAGGTGGACGGGGGCACCGTCGCTCGGCCTATGCAGGCGAACGCGGACGGTGTGCTGGTGGGCGCGCACCGGTTCGAATCGGGGGCGATTCTCGAGCGGGCGGTGCGCGTGAGCACGCACGGCATCCGCCGCGTGGACGTGGTGCTCTGGCCGGGGACGCCGGACGCGTGGAGCGGCCTCGCAACCCGTGTGGCGGCGTCGATCGAGCCCTGAGATCCGAACTCGAAGCGAAGGGCGCTCTGGATTCACGCTTTTCTTGACGGCAACGATCGCGTCGCGCGGGCGTCTCAGGTCAAGGTCAGGGCCGACAGATCCACCAATCCGGTGACTGTGGGCTGAAAGCCGCGCAGACGCCAGGCGTGCGCCACGCAGGCCCGCCCATACAACAGGGGAAGGATGGGCGTATCGCGGCCCAGCAGCTGTCCGATCTCGGCGAGAGTTTCCTCGCGACGCTCCTTGCGGTAGGCCGCGATCAGTTTGTCCATCTCCGGGCTCTTGTACCGGGAGAAATTGAATGCGAACGAAGCGCCTTCAAGACTCTCTGGAACCGCATCCGAGCCCACCACTGCCGCCAGATAGTCGCTGGGGTCGGGGCTGTCGGGAATATTGCCCATCAGGGCCAGATCGTAGTTCCCCGAATTCAGCTTCCCGATCAACTCGCCCGAAGAAAGCTCGCTCGATTCAACGGTGGCACCCAGACGTCGAAAGCGATCACGCAGGTGACGGGCGACCGCGGCGGGGGCGGGCAGGTACGGCCTTGGGGCCGGCGAGTACGAAATCGTGATCTCACTTTTATGCCCCCCGGCCTCCTGCCACTCGGTGCGGGCCCGCTCCATATCGGGGGTCAGCCGATCGTTCGTTTTTCCAAGTGCCGGAGGCAGCAGCCCGGTGGCGCGGAAAGCCAGCGGGTTTTCACCGAAAGCGGTTTCCGCTACCAGCGTGCGGTCGATGGCCAGGGCCAGGGCTCCGCGGAGCCGCGCGTTCTTGAACCGCTCCGTGTTGATGTAGAGGATACAGGTCGAGTTGACCGGCTTCATTACCACTGCGGTGTTCTTGAGCAGATTCACGTCGCGCCACGACAAACGCGGAGCAAGGTCGACTTCTCCTTTTTCAAGAGCGGCGAGAAGAGCGGTGGGTTTTCCGGTCTGGGCATCGACTCGGTAGTGGCGGACTTCGATGGCCTCGATCTTCGCTTTGGTGCGTGCGTGGGGATTGCGCACCAGCCGGAGCACGTCCCCATCCGTGGGCCCGAGCATGTATGGCCCGGTACCGACGAGCCCTCCGCCGCTTTCCCGGAACAACATGCCGCACATCGTCAGGAAAAGGTCGAAACGTGTGTTGGGCGCCTGCAGCGTCAACACCACGCGGCCGTCTCGATACGAGGCCGAGGCGCGACTCGTGAAGACCGGATCCCGAGCCAGGGCACCCACCACATCCTCGGCGCGCACCGGAGTTCCATCACTGAATCGAGCGTCGGTGTTGACCGTGGTCGAAAACCGGAGTCCGGCACTCCCGGGCTCCTCGACCAGTTTCTCTTTGAACAGCGCGGGAATCGCGTCGCCAGCGGCCGAGGCCTGGAAAGGTGTCTCGAAGACCTGGCGCGCCAGCAGGATCGTCGTCGCCTCGGCCATCGTCCGAGGGTCGATCGCCCCCACGGGATCGACGACGCCGATACGAAGAATCGAAGGCCCTGCCGCCATGGCAGTGATTCTAGGCGCACCAGGTGCTTTGCGGCGTTACCAGCGGCCGCGCCGATCGTCGTAGCGGCCTGGTCCCCGGCGGTTCGCGAAGCCGCGCCGATAGCCGTCCTCGAAACCCCGACGATACGTCGAGGCGTACGCGTGCCGGGATCCGAACTCACGCCGGTAACCCGCGTCCGCTTCGCGCCATCGCTTTTCGTCGCGATAGTTATAGCGATCGTCGTGGCGATCATCCTTCTCGCCTTCCCGTAGGCCATCGCGGTAGCCGTGGTCGAACGCGATGCGGCGGATGTCGTACCAGCCACGATCGTAATAGCCGCCACGATCGTTGCCGATGCGGATGTCCACCTGGACGCCGGCCTGGGCGGGGGTGGCGGTGGCGAGAGTGGTGAGAGCGAGGACGGCGGCGATGGCTTTGCGGTTCATGATGTTTCTCCTTCGCCGGTGTAGGAGAGCAACCACCATGCCAGCACTTGAAACGCAAACGCCGAAGGGTCGCGGCATCGTTGTACTCCGAAGGCGACGCCTTCGTCCTCTGAGCGCGTCAAATGAGCTTCATGGAGCGTTCGTCCGTTTGAATTCCCGTTTCTCTAAGGGACCGGCCAAAGCCTGGCCGCGCCCCGGACACCGCTCGAGTCGCCGAACTTCGGGGGGAGAAGTTCGGTATCCACCCGGTCGGAGAAAACATAGCGCGACCATTGGGCCGGCACGTCGCGGTATAGCCGTTCGATGTGCGAAAGGCCTCCGCCCAGCACCACCACGTCGGGGTCGATGACGTTGATGATGGTGGCGAGGGCCCGGGCCAGGCGATTCACGTAGCGGTCGAGGCAGAGGACGGCCTTCGTCTCGCCCGCGTTCGCGCGCCGCACGATCTCCGCGGGTTCGGTCGACCCGCCGGAGGACAAAGCGTAGTCCCGTGCGAGACCCGGCCCCGACAAGAATGTCTCGATGCAACCGGTACGACCGCAGTAGCAGGACTCTCCCGGCCACTCAGAAGGCTCCGGCCACGGCAGCGGATTGTGTCCCCACTCGCCGCCCACGGCATTCCGGCCCCTGAGGATCCGTCCATTGACCACGACGCCACCGCCCGTCCCGGTGCCGAGAATCGCTCCGAAGACGCAGTTCCGCCCGGCCGCGGCACCGTCACTCGCTTCGGACAATGCGAAACAGTTGGCGTCGTTTTCAATCCGCACCTCGCGACCGATGGCGAGCGCCACATCCTTGTCCAGGGGACACCCGTTGAGACACACGGAGTTCGCGTTCTTCACACGTCCGGTCAGGGGCGAAATGATGCCCGGCATGCCAATGCCTACGCTTCGTGGCGCGCCTGTCTCCTGGTCCAGATATCGGATCAGTTCCGCGATCGCCGCGACCGTACCGTGGTAGTCGCCCTGAGGCGTCGGCACTCGCTTCTTCACGACAACCGCACCCTGACTATCGAGGGCCACGCCCTCGATCTTGGTGCCGCCGAGGTCAATGCCGATACGCATGGTCAGACTTTGATGTGGAGGTGGCGCCGATCCATCCACCACAGGATCGCGTACCAGAAAACAACGTTGGCGACGGCATAGGCGAGAGAGGCATTGAGGGGCTCGAGCCAGGATAGAAAGAAGGTGCGGTACAAGAAGACCTGGGAAGAGACCATGGTGCCATCCAGAGGCAATTTGATGAGGCCCATTGTCTTGGCAAGGAGGCCCGAGCCCACAAAGACCACAATGGCGTTCACGCCATAGATCACGAACGGCTGAAGCCCCGCCTTGAACCCTTTGACGTCGGCGATCCAATAGAAAACGGCGACCCCCAAGGAGGCGAGACCGGCGGTGAAGAGGACGTAGGAGGAGGTCCACAGACTCTTGTTGATCGGGAAGACCGTATCCCACATAAGACCCGAAAACGTCATCAGGACACCCGAGAGGGTCAGCCGGCGGATGATCTCGGCCGGTTCAAGACCCTGACGGAAGAGGGTTCCCGCGAGATAGCCGAACAGCGTCGTGCCGATTGCCGGGAGCGAGGACAGAAGGCCCTCGGGATCCCAGGTCTTTGACGACACCCAGAGGTGCTTTCCGAAAACCACGCGATCGAGCCAGGCCCCGAGGTTTGTAGAGGGCTCGAGATTCGGGGCGACACCGCCTGGAACCGGCACCACGGTCATGAGGAACCAGTAGCCCAGACAACACAGGGCAGCGATCACCGCCACCGCGCGTGGTCCGAAGTACTTCTTGATCAGAAACGCCGCGAAGTAGCACAAGGCGATTCGCGGCAGCACTCCGGGGATGCGGACGGTTTCCAGATTGAATCGCGGATAAAAGGCCATGAAGAAGCCCAGGCCAAAGATCTTCAAGGCGCGGATGGCCGCGGCGCGGGTTGTATCGCGAGACGAAAAAGCCAAAGACGCGCCGACCAGAAACAGGAAGAACGGGAAGATGAGGTCGGTCGGGGTCCAGCCGTGCCACTTGGCGTGTTCGAGCGGGTCGTAGATGTGGCCCCAGTCGCCCGGGTTGTTGACCAGAATCATCGCGGCCACGGTCGCGCCGCGGAATGCGTCCACCGACACCAGCCGCTCGCGATTCATCGGGGCATTCATCCTACAGGCGGCTCAGACGCTCTTTCAGGCTTGGGTAGTCAGGCGGAAGCGCTTCGCTCGTGGCCTCGCGCGCCAGCATCCGTTTGAGAGCCTCCGGAGGTTCGACTCCATGGGATACGAGCGGTTCGACGATCTCATCAAATTTTGATGGGTGGGCGGTCGCGACCACGCAGAAGTCCTCTCGCGAGCCGAGGCGACGCTCGTTCTCCAGCATCTCGATGCCGCAGGCGGTGTGCGGGCAGAAGACTTTCCCGTAGGAGTGTTCCCCCTCACGGATCCGCGCCTCGATCGTCGCGTCATCCACCGAAAGAGCGGCCAGCGCGCCGCGCAGCGTTCCGTCCCGCTCCATGAGGAAAGAAAGCCGGGCGACGTTTGAAGGATCGCCCACATCCATGGCGTTTGCGAGGGTGGTGATACTCGGGCGCGCCCGGTAATTGCCACTGGTCAGGAATTCGGGAATCGTCTGGTTGTGATTGGTGGCGAAGAGAACCCGTCCCACCGGCAGACCCGCTTGCCGCGCCACCACAGCCGCCACTCCGTTGCCGAGATTCCCGGTGGGAACGATGAACGAGAGCGGCCGCCCGGTCTTCTTGAAGTGTTGAAGGGAAGCGAAAGCGTAGTAGGTGGCCTGAGGCAGAAGGCGGCCCAGGCTGATGCTGTTGGCCGAGGACAAGGGAAGTTCTTCGCGTAGCGACGGGTCATTGAACGCCTGTTTCACCAGAGCCTGACAGCGATCAAAACCCGAGGGAACGCGCAAGGCCACGATGTTGTCGCCGAAGCACCCGAGCTGATGAGCCTGTCTTCTGGACACCCGGCCATCGGGATAGAGGATCACCACGCGGAAACCCGGCCGTCGGTGGAACGCGGCCGCCACCGCACTTCCGGTGTCGCCGGAGGTGGCGACCAGGATGGTGAGTGGTTTCGTCGTCGGGTCTTCCGCGCGGATGCGGGCCAGGGTGTGGGCGAGAAATCGCGCGCCGTAATCCTTGAAGGCGGCGGTCGGACCGTGGAACAATTCCAGCAGGAACGAGCCCTGCCCGATCTCCACAAGGGGCGTTTCGATGTCGAGCGTCCCTTCGCAGATTTCCGCCAGGTCGCCAAGGAGCGAGTCCCCTTCAAAGAAAGGCGCCAGGAACAAGGCGGCGACGCCAGGCAGGGTGCGGGCGTTGCGGAAATCCTCAAGTGGCCGCGGGTCCACCCGCTCCGGCACGTAGAGGCCACCGTCTGGAGCCAGGCCCGCAAGGAGTGCCGTCTGAAGAAAGACGCCCGGGCTCTCGCGATTTGTGCTGATGTACTTCATTCGATGAGCCGGGCCTTTGGCCCTTCGACGGGAGAGATGTAGACGTCCGAAGCCAGGCCCACTGCCGCGAAGGCGGACTGCATGCTGAACACCGCCGCTTCGGCTCCATTACGATTTTCGAACCACGCGAAGACACTCGGCCCGCCGCCCGAGATCGACGCGCCAAAAGCACCCGCATCCAGGGCGGCCTGTTTGACCGCAGCGAAACCGGGAATGAGGTGAGCGCGCCTTGGTTCGACCAGAACATCCTTGAGCCCGGCGCGAAGGGAGTCGAGGTTCAAGGTGAAGAGTCCCACCAGCAACTCGGCGAGCCCGGCACTTTGGAGGACGAAGTCGCCGATCGCGTAGGGTGCTTCGAGGGCCTTGCGCGCGCGTCTTGTTTCCAGCACCAGATGAGGGTGGACGAGAACGCACATGAGCCCCGCGGGAACGCGCAACCGGACGAGATGGTCATGGGTGGCGAGGGCCAGACCTCCCACCAGCATCGGCCCCACGTTGTCCCCGTGGTGACCGCCACTCGCCGCGGCTTCGCCTTCCATGGCGAAGGGATACAGGGCGACGGCGGGAAGCGGCGCCTCCAGCAGCGCGTTTGCGGCCAGAAGTGCGGCCACTGCCGATGCCGCCGATCCGCCCATGCCCGATCCCAGAGGGATGCCCTTCACGATGTCCACTTCGAAACCGAAACGGACATCACGCGAAACCCGCAGGGCTTCGATCGCGCGCAGCGCGGTATTTTGGTGCGGTTCCTCCGGGAGATCCTTGATCACACCGCTTACCGAGCGGAGCCGAACCGTGCTCGTTTCGATCCGCCGCACACAAACCCGGTCCTTGGGTCCTTCGATGGTGTGGCCCAGAATATCGAAACCGGTGGCCACGTTCCCCACAGAGCAGGGTGCTTCGGCGGTGGCGGTATCAGGGCGTTTCGAGAGCACGGAACGCGCATTCTGCCACCGAGGTCAGGTACTTCAAGCGGTGTGCTAGCTTCTCTTCTCCATGCATGATTCGTTCGATCCGAACGCGGCCGCGAGCGCCGAAGGCATATTCGGTCTTCCTCACAGGCCGGAAGACTCGCGGATCGTCCTTCTGCCTGTACCCTGGGAAGCGACGGTGTCTTATGGGTCTGGAACCGCGAACGGTCCAGCAGCCATCCTGCGCGCCAGTTTGCAGGTGGACCTTCTCGACCGCGACACTGGCAAACCCTACGAGTCCGGCATCGCGATGTTGCCTATCTCGGAGACGGTCCGGGCCTGGAGCGACGAAGCGAAGGGTTTGGCCGCGAGCGTTATTGAAAACGGAGGCGCCAAGGCTGACCGAGCACTACTCGCAAACATCGATCGAGTGAACGATCTGGGCCGGTTGCTGAACGGATGGGTCGCGAAGGAGACACGGGCCTGGCTCGCCTGCGACAAGATTGTGGGCATCGTCGGTGGCGACCACTCAGTTCCTCTGGGCGCCATTGCCGCCATGGCCGACAAGTATCCGGGCCTTGGAATCCTCCACATCGATGCCCATGCCGACCTGCGGGTGGCTTACGAAGGATTCACTTTTTCCCACGCTTCGATCATGGACAACGTGATTCGCGAAGTTCCGACGGTGGCGAAGCTGGTTCAAGTCGGCGTGCGCGATTACTGCGAGCAGGAGGACGACGCCATTCGCAACAGCGCAGGGCGCATTCGGACCTTCTTCGAATCCGACATGCGTCGCGAACTCCTCGATGCCGGCTCCTGGCGAAGAATCTGCAATCGCATCGTGGCAGAGCTTCCGGAGACGAACTACATTTCCTTCGATATCGACGGCCTCGACCCCACGTTGTGCCCGAACACCGGCACCCCCGTCCCCGGGGGTCTCTCATTTGCGGAGATCGTGGTCCTCCTGCGCACGCTGGTGGATAGCGGCCGCAAAGTGGTGGGTTTCGATCTCGTGGAGGTGGCTCCCGATCCCTCCGCCGCCTCGGAATGGGACGGCAACGTCGCCGCCCGCGTCCTCTACAAGATGATCGGCTTCGCCCTGATGTCAAACCGAGACTTCCCCCGCGCCGCCTGAGGCGCCCCTCCCCCCACCGACGGCGGATGGTCGATCGTCCCCCCGCCGTCGTTGCGAACCGGTCGTCGGTTGGCAGGCCCGGCGAAGCAATCTCGTCCCGCCACTACCCGCTGCGACATCGTCTTCCCCGCCGACTTGGTGGTGTAGCTG
>Ga0163144_10013308_pt1 | contig 17185 bp, 15 predicted proteins | sample OliLak19BULKMAT1_FD_123175 | JGI IMG/M metagenome (GOLD analysis project Ga0163144, IMG submission 123175) | Freshwater microbial mat bacterial communities from Lake Vanda, McMurdo Dry Valleys, Antarctica - Oligotrophic Lake LV.19.BULKMAT1 | ecosystem: Environmental > Aquatic > Freshwater >... | reverse complement strand
TTCAGCCTTTAAACGGTTTAATCCATTGTTTATTTTTATACCGCAATTTTGTAAAAGACTTAGCGAATCTTCACTTAGCCTTCCTGATTTTTGAACGGCAATTTTTAATTTATTTTGCATATTCTTTTATTTAATATTTTTTAATAAAAAAGGCTTACCAATTTGGTAAGCCTTAGATAATGATTGCCTTTTATATGATTACAAAATAGCACCAGCACCTACACCTACAAGTGTGTTGTTTAAAAGATGATGATGTATTTGGTTAAATTTTTGCATTTTTAATTGCACAAATATACTTTATATTTTTTAATTGAAAAATTATTTAGGTGTAACCGATTTCTTTTTAATAAATTCTGCAAACTCTTGTACACGCGCTTTGCTTACTTGTACATGGGTGCCATCACTAAGAATAACTTCGCCACCCTCGTTATTACTGTATTCTTTTACAAAATTTATATTTATTAAGGCCGAACGGTGTATTCTAAAAAAGTCAGAATCGGGTAAAATAGTTTCAAATTCTTTTAAGGTTTTACTGGCAACAATTTTTTTCTGTCCGTTTAAAAATAAATTAGTGTAATTGTCATTGGCTTCTAACCAAATAATATCTTTAAAGTCAACTAAGGTAAAGCCTTTACTATGATTAATAAGTACTACCGTTTTATCGGCATCAGGTTTTGCACCTGTACTTTTTACGGCATCGTAATGCTGTACAACTTTTCTCACAGCACCTTGTAGTTCGCTTAACATTAATGGTTTTAATAAATAATCTGTTGCTCCAGCTTTTACTGCAGTAATGCCGTGCTCGCTATAAGCTGTTAAAAATATAACGCAAAAGTCGCGGGTATAAATACCTTCTAACATTTGAAAACCGTTCATTCCTGGCATATTAATATCTAAAAAAACTACTTGAGGTTTTAATTCCTGTATTTTAAGTTTTCCTTCCATACCACTTGAAGCTTCGCCTATTACCGCAATTTCGGGACAATAGTTTTGCAACATACTGCGTGTATTGCTTCGGCTATCTTCCTCGTCGTCTATTATTAATGCTTGATACTTTTGCATAATTAAATTTTTTTCTAATCTACACTATAATATTAATTATATTTTGGCTAATTAGCAAAAGTATATTTTGGTTGAGGGAAGCGAAAAATTTAATGACTTTTAAAGAATTAAATCCTTATGGATTTTATATTGTTTAAAATATAAATACAATAACTGATGCGCCTGATGTAAAAGTCTTTCTTCCTCAACATTAGTTTGCTGCGTATCATTAACTTGTTGAGGATTAGTTTTTTTAATTAATTTTTGAGCTAATAATGTAGTTAATCCTTTATCTTTAATCACACCCAAGGTTTTAATTATATTACTTAAGGCATAAAATGCTTTTTTATTAAAATAAATATATTCGTCTACATTATTGTTAATTGGTAATTTATTGTAGGGCGATGTTTTTTCGGTAGCAGTAATTAATTGTTTTTCCCATGGATATTTTGTTATAATGTTTTTTAAAACAATAATGCCATTTAAACTTCGAGCATAAATACTTATCCATCGCAATTTTCGGCGAAGTTCGTGCACCTGCAATTCCATATCAGTAAACCCTTTAGCATATTTATTAAAAAACTCGGTAGCATTTTGTAACTCGGTTTCAATATGTTTTTTTATTTCAGCAATTATTATTTTTTGATTTAGGTTGAGTTCTTCACTTAAGTTTATTTGATTAAAAACGCTTAAATAAAACTTTTTTTTGACTAATTTTTCGTTTAACTTATTTAAGATTTTATCACGTTTTTTTTCAAGGTAATTTATTTGTTCTTTGTTAAAAAGTTTGTTAGCTGAAAATTGTTTAATTGCGGCATCGTAATGATCAACTTCGCCTAAAGTATCTTCTAATTTTTTAAATGTTTTGTGCCAGGTTTCAAAAATCGGATTTGCACTTAAAGACATTAAAATACGTGTAATACTTTCAGCCATAAATAAAGGCGTACGCGCATCATTTTTGCATAAATAAAGCGCAGGGTTTTTACTTGCTTCAGCTTTCTTTAAAACTAAAACAAGTTGTTTGCTGTAGCTTTTAAGTGGATTAATAATAGCATTTTCCATATTTACAAAATATCAAAATAATATAAATATATTAAAAATAGTTTGGAAGTTCGCAAATTTTATTTTCTAAATTAAAAACGTAATCACAAATACCGTTAGTTATCATTAAAAAATTTGCTTTTAAAATTAAATTATAACGCTGTGCTTGTTCAATGGTACTTATTTCTAATTCAATAAATGGAGCCTTGCATTCAACTATTAAAAAAGGAGTTAAATCTTTTTTGTAAACAACAATGTCGTATCGTTTTTTTAAATCGTTTAGTGTGATTTCTTTTTCAATAGAAATTAAAGATGCTGGATATTTTTTAACCTCAACTAAATAGTTTAAAACATGCTGACGAACCCATTCTTCTGGCGTTAACACATACCATTTTTTGCGAATAGAATCAAAAATTTTTGTTTGTTCGCTTCCTTTTTTTACTCGTACAGCAAACGAAGGATATTTTAATTCTAACGACAAATTTTAGTAATTCGTTTTCATTTCAACATATTTTAAAAACTCTTGTCGCGTAGCTTCATTTTCAAACTTACCGCCATAAAACGAGGTAACTGTAGCAGAATTATTATCTTGTACTCCTCTACTCGATACGCACAAATGTTTTGCATCGATAATTATAGCCACATCTTTTGTATTTAAAATCATTTGCAACTCGTGGGCAATTTGAACCGTAAGACGCTCCTGCACCTGCGGGCGTTTTGCAAAATATTGCACAATGCGATTTAATTTTGATAAACCTATGACACTTCCATTTGAAATGTAAGATACATGCGCTTTTCCAAAAATAGGAACAAAATGATGTTCGCAATTGCTGTAAAAAGTAATATCTTTTTCAACCAGCATTTGATTGTATTGATATTTATTTTCAAAAAGCGCAACTTTTGGTTTATTAGAAGGATTCAAGCCACTAAAAATTTCTTTTATATACATTTTAGCAACACGTTTTGGTGTGCCTTTTAAACTATCGTCAGTTAAATCTAAGCCTAGTGTTTCCATTATTTCGGCAAAATGGTACTCTATTTTTTCCATTTTCTCTTCATCACTTAGCTTAAAAGCATCAGTTTTCATTGGTGTATCAATGCCAGTGCTTACATGTTCGTCGCCAATTTCATCGTCACTTAATATTATTTTATTGCCGTTAAGCTGGGTATTCAACGTAATTTCGTTCAGTTTCATACAAGGTAATTTTTAATTCGTAACGGTTATCTAATTGTTTAATAAGAATAGAGTGTATAACCATTGCAATATTCTCGGCGGTTGGGTTTAAGCTTTTAAATTCTTCAGTATCTAAGTTTAAATTTTTATGATCAAATTTTTCAAGTACATTGTTTTTAATAATGTCGCTCAGTACTTTCATATCAATAACATAACCAGTTTTAGTATCAATTTCTCCAATAACCTTCACAATTAAATCGTAATTGTGACCATGATAATTTGGATAATTACATTTACCAAATACAATTGCATTTTCTTCGATGCTTAATAGAGGGTTATGTAAACGATGTGCGGCGTTAAAATGTTCTTTTCTGTACACGGCAATTTTATTGCTCATAATATATATTTTTTAATCTCAAAATAGTTGCTAAGCTATATTTTGATTTTTTTAATTTTTAAGCGCTGTTTAGGAAGTATGCCTATCAAGTGGCTTATTAATTTATGTTAACAAATTTAAATTAATATTGTTTAAACTCTGTTAAACATAAAGGTACTAATTTTTTAAAGAATATAAAAAAAAATCGTAAAAAAATAATCAACCAAAATATTCTACACAAATACGAGATGTTTCGTACAATTTAACACAGTGTAATTTAACATTTTTAGGCAAATGTGGTGTAATTTGCTGCCAAATTGCTATTGCTAAATTTTCGGTGGTGGCTAATTTCCCAAACATAAAATCAACATCTAAGTTTAAGTTTTTATGATCTAATTTATCACAAACATGCGTATTTAAAATTGCACTTAAAAATTTTGCATCTATTAAAAAACCCGTTTCGGGGTTTATTTCGCCTTTTATGGTAACAATTAAATCGTAATTATGTCCGTGCCAATTGGCGTTGGCACATTTTCCAAATACTTCAACATTTTTTTCCTCGCTCCAATTTGGGTTAAATAGTTTATGGGCAGCATTAAAATGTTCGTGACGGGTTAAGTAAATCATGTTGTAAAATTAAACAGAATAATAGTAATTTTAAATAATGAATAATAAAAATATTTTAATAGTTGCGGCAACAAAATTTGAAATTCAACCTCTATTATATAAATTAGGCCTAAATGAAGCACGTATCCAAACTGGCTGCATGTATGATGGCGAATATAATAGTGCAAGAATAGATGTGTTAATTACAGGAATAGGAATGGTAAACACTGCTTATATAATGGCTAGATGTATTAATAATCAGTACGATTATTGCATAAATGCTGGTTTAGCAGGCAGTTTTAGTTATAATATTAAAATTGGGGAAGTGGTAAACGTAGTTAAAGACGAATTATGTGAAATGGGCGCACAAGATGATAATAATTTTATTAGATGGGAGGATATGAAATTGGATGGAAAATCTATTTTTTTATATGAAAATATTATGGAACCTAATGCTTTAAATGAACTCAAAAAAGTAAGCGGAATTACTGTAAATACAGTGCACGGTAACACAAGTAGTATTATTAAAGTTAAACAATTGTTTAACCCCGATGTTGAGAGTATGGAAGGTGCCGCTTTTTTTAGATCTTGTGAGCGCTTTATTAATTATCCAATTCAAATTAGAGCTATTTCTAACTATGTTGAAAAACGTGATAAAAGCAAATGGGATATGCCCCTAGCAATTGAAAATTTAAATGAAACTGTTATTAAAATAATAAAAGAGTTAAATGCAGATTAGTCATTCATCAATCACTTTAGGTTTTTCTCCCTGCCCCAACGATTGTTTTATATTCGATGCCTTAGTTCACAATAAAATAGATAATGAGGGATTAAATTTTAATGTTGAATTACATGATGTTGAAACATTAAATAAAAAAGCACTAAACCACGAATTAGATGTTACTAAACTAAGTTTTCACGCTTACGGATATGCTTTAAATAATTACATTTTGTTAAGAGCAGGGAGTGCTTTGGGTTTTAATTGTGGTCCGCTTTTGATTCAAGATGCAAAATATAAAACCCAAAACCTTAATAACAATTCAAAAATCGCCATCCCAGGCAAATTAACAACAGCAAATTTTTTACTGTCATTGGCCTATCCAAATTTAAAAAACAAAATAGAGTATGTGTTTAGCGACATTGAAAATGCTATACTTTCGGGTGAAGTAAATGCAGGCTTAATCATCCACGAAAACCGTTTTACATACGAGCAAAAAGGCTTAAAAAAAATTGTAGATTTAGGAGAATTTTGGGAGTCTTTAATTCACGCACCAATTCCATTGGGAGGCATTGTTATTAAACGAAGTTTTAATGTGGAACTGCAGCAAAAAGTAAATCGATTAATTAAAAAAAGTGTACAGTACGCTTTTGCAAATCCTGAAAGTAGTAAGGCTTATGTTAAAGCCAATGCGCAGGAAATGAGCGAAGAAGTAATGCAAAAACACATTAAATTATATGTAAACGATTTTTCGGTAGATTTAGGCGAAACTGGTATTAATGCCGTAAAACTATTATTTAGTAAAGCACACGAATTAAATTTGATACCATCCTTTAATCAAAAATTAATGATAGATTAATAATCTTATGCTTTTAAAAATTAATAGCAACGGTATATATTGCGAACAGGCCAATTTGTATATAGACCCATGGAAAGGAGTTGATAAAGCAATCATCACTCACGCTCACAGCGACCACGCTCGCTGGGGGAGTAAAAATTATTTGGCACACACACAATCTGAAGGAATTTTAAAACACCGTTTAGGTGCCACGATAAATTTACAAACCTTAAATTATAACGAGCAATTAATTATAAACGGGGTAAAAATTTCCTTACATCCTGCAGGGCATATTATTGGTTCGGCACAAGTGCGTTTAGAATATAATAACCAAGTTTGGGTAGCTAGTGGCGATTACAAAACTTTTGATGATGGCATTACCGCTCCTTTTGAGCCTATAAAATGTAACCATTTTATTACCGAATCTACTTTTGGTATGCCAGTATATAATTTTGAACCACCCGAAAAATCTTATTCTGAATTAATAAAGTGGGTAAACGAAAATCATCAACAAAATATTAATTCAGTTTTAATTGGTTATTCGTTAGGTAAGGCGCAACGTATTTTGCACGCTTTAAAAAACACCAACCATAAAATTATTTTACATAATTCGGTTTACGAAACAAATAATGCTTTAAATTTTAGTAATGCAAATTATATTAGATTTAGTGTTGATTTGCCTAAAGAAACATTTAAAAACTGCGTAATCGTTGCTCCACCAGCACTAACCGACAGTGCTTGGTTAAAACGCTTTGAACCCTATAAATTAGCTATTTGTAGCGGTTGGATGCAAATACGCGGTTGGCGTCGCAGAAGCAATGCCGATAAAGGTTTTGCTATAAGCGACCATGCCGATTGGAAAAGTTTAAATACTGCTATTGCTGCTACCCAAGCTGAAAATATTTATGTTACTCATGGCTATAAAGCTGTATTAGCAAAATATTTACGCGATGAAAAAAAACTAAACGCATTTGAATTGGACACTTTATTTGAAGGAGAAACAATTACTAAAAACGAAGATTTGGCTTAGGGATTGAAACGAAAAGCCCACAGCGAGGAACGAGCGAGGACTTGCAGTGTAAAGCCCGACCCGAAGGGAAAGCCCAAAAAAAATAATTAAAAAAATGCAATTATTTACTAAATTATTTTCTGCCATTGATTCATCTACTAAAACCAACGATAAGGTAGAGGCAATGGTGCTATATTTTAAAATTGCACCCGAAAAAGATATTACTTGGGCAGTAGCTTTGCTTTGTGGTAGACGTCCAAAACGTTTAATAAAAACTAGTACTTTAAAAGAATTGGCTATTCAGCAAGCCGCTATACCTCAGTGGTTGTTTGATGAATGTTATCAAACGGTAGGCGATTTAGCCGAAACTATTTCACTTTTAATTAAAGCTGTGCCAAAGTCGGAAATGGTTAGCTTAACAAGCTTAATGGATGAATATTTAGCTTTAACCAGCGACAATGAAAAACTAAAATTTACCCTTTTTTATTGGGGGCATTTAATTGCCGAAGAATTATTTGTATTTAATAAAATAATTACTGGCGGTTTTAGGGTTGGTGTTTCGCAAGCACTAGTAATTAAAGCTTTAGCAAAAACGTTTCAGTTCACCGAAAATCATATTGCACATTGTTTAATGGGCAATTGGCTGCCTCAATCTACAAATATTATACAGGTTTTAAAAAACGAAACCAACGCCGATGTGTCTAAACCATACCCTTTTTATTTAGCTTACAGTTTAGATGTTGATTTTGAAACCTTGGGTAACATTAATAGTTGGCAAATAGAGCGTAAGTTTGATGGAATTCGCGGGCAATTAATTATTCGTAATAATGAAGTTTTTGTTTGGAGTAGAGGCGAAGAATTGGTAACCGATAAGTTTCCTGAATTTAAAGAATTGCCCAAATTTTTACCTAACGGCTTGGTACTTGACGGAGAAATACTTCCTGTTTTAAATAATCAATTATTACCCTTTGCATTGCTGCAACAGCGTTTGGGTAGGAAAAATGTATCAAAAAAAATGATGGCAGAAATACCGCTAACTTTAATGTGTTATGATATACTAGAATATAATGGCGAGGATATTCGGCAAAAGCCATTAATTGAGCGTAGAAAATTATTAGAACAAATTATTACACAACAATCTTTTTTAAAATTATCTGATCTAGTAGAGTGTAATGCTTGGGAAAAATTAGATAGTTTGCGAAATGAAGCTAAGCAATTGGGTTGTGAAGGCTTAATGCTAAAGAAGAAAGAAAGCGTTTACGAAGTTGGCAGACGCAGAGGTAATTGGTGGAAGTGGAAAGTAGAGCCGTACACGGTTGATGCTATATTAATATATGCACAAACTGGGCACGGTCGGCGCGCGAATTTATACACTGATTATACGTTTGCAATTTGGGATGAAGGTAATTTAGTGCCATTTACAAAAGCCTACAGTGGCTTAACCGATAAAGAGATTTTAGAAGTAGATGCATGGATTAAAAAAAATACTCGAGAAAAATTTGGACCCGTGCGCAGTGTAAATGCCGAGTTAGTTTTCGAAATTGCATTTGAAGGCATTCAACTTTCGCCAAGACACAAAAGTGGAATTGCTTTGCGCTTTCCGCGCATTAGCCGTTGGCGGAAAGATAAACCAAAAGAAGAAGCCGATACCAAACAAGATTTACTAAATTTGTTAAACAGTGTATCCACTAGCAAATAAATGGTTTAAGGCTAAGAAGTGGCAACCGCATACGTTTCAAAAAAATACGTGGCAGGCTATTTTGCAAAACAAAAGTGGGTTACTAAACGCACCAACAGGTTGCGGAAAAACATTTGCCATTTGGTTCGGAATTTTAGAGCATTTTTATACTGCACATAAAAAACAAGATAAAATAACTAGTTTACATTGCTTATGGATTACGCCTTTACGCGCTTTGTCAAAAGAAATTGTAGCAGCTATGCAAACCGTTAGTGCAGATTTAAACTTAGATTATAAAATAGAATTACGCACAGGCGATACCACACCATCTCAAAAAGCAAAGCAACTAAAAAAAACGCCGCAAGCCTTGGTTACTACTCCCGAAAGTGTTCACCTGTTATTAGCCACAAAAAACTATACAAATTTATTTAAAAATTTAGAGTTTATTGTTGTCGACGAATGGCACGAATTACTCGGGAGCAAGCGAGGCGTGCAAATAGAATTAGCTATCTCGCGCTTAAAAGCTATAAATCCTAATTTAAAAATTTGGGGTATAAGTGCTACTATTGGAAATTTAGACGAGGCTAAAAATATTTTAATACCTAGCCTAAAAAATATTATTACAATAAAAACAAATATTAAAAAAGAAATTATAATCAAAACTATTTTACCTGATATTGTCGAAAAATATAGTTGGGCGGGTCACATTGGATTAAAATTAATTGATAAAGTAATTCCAATTATTCAAAAAAGTAATTCTACGTTATTATTCACAAATACACGCGCCCAAAGCGAAATATGGTATCAAGCTATTTTAGAAAAAGCACCTGAATTAAGCGGTCAGTTCGCTTTACATCATGGCTCATTAGATCAAATTACGCGAAAATGGGTAGAAGATAATTTACACAAAGGCAAATTAAAAGCTGTTGTTGCAACTAGTAGTTTAGATTTAGGTGTAGATTTTGCACCAGTAAACATAGTAATACAAATCGGATCCCCCAAAGGTATTGCACGTTTATTACAACGAGCAGGTAGAAGCGGACATCAGCCCAATTCAATTAGCACATTATATTTTTTGCCTACAAATACCTTAGAAATTATTGAGGGTGCGGCCATACATTATGCCATTAAACATAACTTTATGGAACAGCGTGTACCTTATGTTCAATCGTTTGATGTGTTAATCCAATACCTCGTTACACTTGCGGTTTCCGAAGGTTTTAAAGCACAACAGATTTTTACTGAAATTAAAGGAACTCACTGTTTTAAAAGTATTTCAGCAGATGAATTTAGCTGGTGTTTAAACTTTATTACTAATGGCGGCCAATCTTTAGGGGCTTATAACGAGTTTCATAAAGTAGTAATAGAAGATGGTATTTATAAAGTAATAGACAGAGCTATAGCCATGCGTCACCGCCTAAGCATTGGAACAATAGTAAGCGCTAGTATGATGCAAGTAAAATATTTAAGTGGTAAACGTTTAGGCGTAATAGAAGAGTGGTTTATTTCTAAATTAAAACCAGGTGATGTATTTTGGTTTGCGGGTAAAAATTTAGAAATTCACACAATAAGGCAAATGGAAGTATTAACGCGTAAAAGCAAAGGCAAAAACGGCGTTATTCCTAGCTGGATGGGTGGCAGAATGCCTTTGTCCTCTCAACTTTCAGAAGGTATTCGCATGCAGTTAAACGATGTTGCAGCTAAAACTATTCAGTATAAAGAGTTAGAAGCACTAGCTCCGTTATTTCAATTACAAGGCATAGAATCGCTAGTGCCAAATTCAAAGCAATTATTAATTGAAACCTTAGAAACTAAAGATGGTCATCACTTATTTATTTATCCATTTGAAGGCCGTTTTGTACACGAAGGCATGGCTGCAATTTTAGCATATAGAATAGGCTTGCTACAACCCATTACCTTTTCAATTGCAATGAACGATTATGGGTTTGAATTACTAAGCGATACAAAAATTGATATTGAACATGTGTTAGATGCTAATTTGTTTTCTAATGAATATATATATGATGATGCTGTAAAAAGTATGAATGCCAACGAAATGGCAAAACGACGCTTTAGAGATATCGCAAGTATTGCTGGCTTGGTATTTAATGGTTTTCCAGGAAAGGAAAAAAAAACAAAACATTTGCAAGCTTCATCACAATTATTTTTTAAAGTATTTGAAGATTATGAGAATGATAATTTACTATTAAAACAAGCCTACCAAGAAGTTATGGATTTTCAATTAGAAATTGTTCGCTTGCAAGCATCTTTTGATCGAATTAATACGCAAATAATCTGTATTAAAACACTTACTAAACCTTCGCCTTTTTGTTTTCCAATTTTAGTGGAAACCTTAAATCGCGAAAAGTTTACAAACGAGGATATTAATGCAAGAATTTCAAAAATGCTAAAATCTATTGAAAAATAAACATGAGCGAAGCATTTTATTTAGAAATACAATTAAATGGCGAGCCATTTTATTTATTACCACAAAAAGCAATTTATCGCCCATTAAAAAAACAATTATTTTTTAGCGACATACATTTGGGTAAAACTACACATTTTCGTAAAAAAGGTATTGCGCTGCCGCAACAAAGTAAATTAAAGGATATTGATTTAATTACAAGTCTAATTAATCATTATCAGCCATTGCAAATTATTTTTTTAGGGGATTTATTTCATAGCAGTTATAATAATGAATGGCTATATTTTAAATCTTTATTACAACAATTTGCAACGCTACAATTTATTTTAGTAAAAGGTAATCACGATATTTTAAAAGATGACATTTACGCTATTAAAAATCTTGATGTAATTGATGTGTTAGAAGAAGAACAATTTATTTTTACTCATTATCCTTTAGAAAATCCGATTAAATTAAATTTTTGCGGACATGTTCACCCTAGTTATACTTTAAGAGGAAAGGCCAAACAAAGCATTACCTTGCCATGCTTTTATAAGCAAAATTTAACCTTTATGTTGCCGGCATTTGGTAATTTAACAGGCCTTTTTGCAGTACAAAAAAATAAAAAAACTTCTATTTATCTAATTACCCAAAAAATGGTAATTGAGGCTTAAAAAAACCTGATTTAGATTTTAATCGCCTTTATGTTTAAAACTAAATAAAGGCTTGCCTTTGGCAAAAATCACTTAAAAGAAATCATATAAAAGAATACGAAAACAAAAAATGTAAAATCAAACAATTTTTTCGATAAGATTTAAAAAAATAGTCATCAATGAACTAAAATTGCAGCTAAATAAAGTAGAACAATTAATTTTATTATTAATGTAAAAAAATATTTATTAATATAAATTTTACGGACAAGAATTCAAACATTTTTTGTAAATTAGCAACAAATAAATATTATGAACAAAAAATTAACAGGTGGTTTTATAATTATTTTTTTATTTTTTATTACCATAACTTATTCTCAAAACAACATTGGTATAAATGCCACAGGAGCTTTGCCTAACAGTACCGCCATGTTAGATGTGGCATCTACTAATTTAGGTTTACTAACCCCCAGAATGACTACAGCGCAACGCGCAGCAATTGTATCCCCTGCTACAGGTTTACTAATATACAACACAAACTGTAACGTTTTTGAATATTGGAATGGTACCTCTTGGTCAAAAATAGCAAGTACCAATTATCCAGTTGTAGCGTTTTCGCAAGTTTTTAGTTTTATTGGTTCAGTTGCCCAAACATTTACAGTACCTAATTGCATTACTACCCTTACGGTTAAGGTTTGGGGTGGCGGTGGTGGCGGTGGTGGCGCGGGTAATTGCGCAGCTGCGGGTGCGGGCGGCGCAGGTGGTGGTGCGGCATACTCTTTTTTTGTAATAACTGTTGCACCTAGCGATGTATTATCGTTTTCAGTAGCTGCCGGTGGTGCTAGAGGTACTTCTACAATAAATTCTGGAGGCGCTGTTCTTGGCGGGTGGGGTTTTGGTAGCGGTGGTAATAGCGGCATTTCTGGAACCGGGGCAACTGGAGGTTCGGGTGGCGCAGGCGGTGGTTCTTCGGCTGTAAGAAATAATACAAGTGGCACATTGTTAGTTGTAGCTGCTGGTGGTGGTGGTGGTGCTGGAGGTGGAAATATATCACCATGTAATGGTGGCAGTGGTGGTGCATCTGGAATTTCAGGAACAACTGTAGGGACCGCTATTGGTGGCTTATCAGGAGCAGCAGTAAATCAAAATGGTAGCGTCGGCCTAGCTGGCTCTGGAGCAGGTGGTGGTGGTGGTGGCGGCGGCGGCGGGGGTGCAACCAACGGCGGTGGTGGTGGTGGGATAAGCGCTACTAATGCCGGAGCAGGCGGTGGAGGCGGAAATAGTTTAGGAAGTGTTACAAATGGCCTTGGTGTGATTCCTGGAAATAGTTTAGATACTGATTTATGTCCATCTTGCTCTAGAGGTGGTAATGGCGCTGTATTTGGCACAACTTTAGGAACCGCAGGAACAAATGGTATTATAAAAATATATTGGTAAATGTTTAAATATGAATTGTAAATTATGCATTATATTATTTGCTAGCTTATTTATCAAGTTAGATCTGTTTTCTCAAAATGTTTCTATAAATACTACCGGAACTGCTCCCGCAAATTCTGCCATGCTTGATGTTTCATCGCTTAACTCGGGATTTTTGTTACCACGAATGACAACTATTCAGCGAAGCGCGATTGTATCTCCTGCACTTGGACTTACTATTTTTAATATTGACTGTAACGTATTTGAATATTGGACCGGGGTTGTTTGGTCGAGGGTTTTAAGTAGTAATTATACTTATTTTATTGATTATATATACACTGGCTCCCTGCAAAGCTTTACAATACCCTCTTGCGTTACTACTGCTACTTTAAAAGTTTGGGGTGGCGGCGGTGGCGGCGGTGGATATGATGCATGTGGTGGTTTGGGAGTTGGGGGCAACGGCGGTGGTGGTGCTTATTCTAATACAGTAATTACTGTAAGTTCTGGTAATGTTTTAAATATTTGGGTAGGGCAAGGCGGTACTCGTGGAAACACCGCGGTAGCAGGTACCGGCGGTGGATTAGGAGGATTTGGATTTAATTCAGGTGGTACAGGAGGCAATGCAGGTACCAGCGGGTTTTCGGGTGCAGGCGGTGGAGGAGGTGGCTCATCGGGTGTTGTAAATATTACGACATCTCAAACACTCGCAATTGCTGCTGCGGGAGGCGGCGGCGGCGGTGGTTCTAATAATAGTGGCAACTGCGCAGGTGGCTCAGGTGGTGGAGGCGGACAAAATGGTTTTAATGCAGCAGGAGGAGGCGGTGCTGGTGGAGCTGCATCAGTAGGTCCGACAGGTACTGGTAATTTAGGGCCTAATAGAGGCACGGGTGATGGCGGCGGCGCTGGTGCAGGTGGGGGCGGTAATACTTTAGGTGGCGCTGGTGGCAATGTAATTACCGCTATTTCGGATTATGCTGGTGGTGGTGGTGGTGGTGGAAATAGTTTAGGCACGGTTATTAATGGTGCAGCAAATATTGCCGGAAATCCTACCGATCCCGATTTACCAGCCGGAGGATCTGCAGGAGGTAATGGCAGTACAATTGGTGGCGCAGGTAATGGAACCAATGGTGTAAACGGATTTATTAGAATTTATTATCAGTAAAAATTATTTATTTAAATACGTAGCAATTAAAAAACTTATATTCCTTTATTCCTGTTTAAACTTTGTAAACAGTTATATGTTTACTAATTTTAACGCTTTAATTTCCTAATTATGATTATAGACAGTTTTGTAAACCGCCACAATGGTCCTCGTGAGCAAGAGGTAAAAGCAATGCTTAAAAAAATTGGAGTTTCAAGTATTGATGAATTAATAAATCAAACGGTTCCTTCAAAAATCCGTTTAAAACAACCCTTAAAAGTTGACCATGCCTTAACCGAATTCCAGTACCATAAGCATTTGCGCGCATTAGGTAAAAAGAATAAAGTATTTCGCAGTTACATTGGATTAGGATATTACAACAATATATTACCCGCTGTTATACAACGCAACATTTTAGAAAACCCAGGCTGGTACACGGCTTACACACCTTACCAAGCCGAGATTGCACAAGGTCGATTGGAAGCTATTTTAAATTTTCAAACAATGGTAATGGATTTAACCGCCATGCCAATTGCTAATGCTAGTTTGTTAGATGAAGCAACTGCCGCAGCAGAAGCTGTGTTTATGTTTTATAGTAACCGCAGTAAAGAAAAACAGAAAGCAAATGCGCATAAATTATTTGTAAGTGAAACTTGTTTTGCGCAAGTAATTGATGTTATTAAAACCCGTTCTAATCCTGTAGGAATAGAGGTAGTGGTTGGAAATATTGCTTCAACCAAATTAGATAATGGTTTTTTTGGCTCCGTAATTCAATACCCTGATATTAATGGTGAAGCCAATGATTACAAAGCTTACATTGAGAGTTGTAAAGAAATGGGAATACAAGTGGCAGTTGGTTCTGATTTGTTAGCTCTAGCTTTATTAACTCCACCAGGGGAATGGGGTGCAGATGTTGTTTATGGAAATTCACAACGTTTTGGTGTTCCATTAGGTTATGGCGGTCCGCACGCAGCTTTCTTTTGTTGCAGAGAAGATTACAAACGTTTGATACCTGGTCGTATTATTGGCGTTAGTATTGATGCAGAGGGAAATCCAGCCATGCGAATGGCTTTGCAGACACGCGAACAACATATTAAACGTGATAAGGCCACTTCAAACATTTGCACGGCGCAAGCTTTATTAGCAATTATGGCAAGTATGTATGCAGTGTATCACGGGCCGGATGGTATTCGTAATATTGCCCAACAAGTTCATAATACAACATTTACTATTGCTGAAGCTTTAAAAAAAGCAGGCTTAACGATTGGCACAAAAATTTATTTTGATACGATTATTGTTGCATGCGATGCTAAAAAAGTTAGTGCTCAAGCAGAAGTAAAAGAAATTAATTTCAGAAAAATAGATGATAAACATCTTGGTATTTCTATCGACCAAACTGTTGAAGAACAAGATATAATTGATATTTTAAGTTGTTTTGGTGTTGCGGTAAACAAAAGAGATGTTAATCACTCGAACCTTATCAGTTCATCAACTGTAAATCGTCAATCAACTTTTTTAACCCATTACACTTTTAATTCATACCACAGCGAAAGTGAAATGATGCGTTATATTAAGCGTTTAGAAAACAAAGATTTATCATTAGTTCATTCAATGATTGCTTTGGGTTCGTGCACAATGAAGTTAAATGCAGCATCAGAGTTATTGCCAATTACATGGCCAGAGTGGGCGTCTATTCATCCATTTGTTCCTACAAATCAAGCGCAAGGGTATGCTGAAATGATTACTATTTTAGATAAAGATTTGAGCGAAATAACTGGTTTTGCAAAAATGAGTTTTCAGCCAAATTCAGGTGCTCAGGGAGAGTACACTGGTTTAATGGTAATTCGCCAATATCACATTGCAAATGGCGATGCACATCGCACAGTGGCATTAATTCCATCGTCGGCACACGGAACTAATCCCGCAAGTGCTTCAATGGCAGGTATGGAAATTGTGGTAACAAAGTGTGACGAAAAAGGAAATGTTGATTTAATAGATTTAAAAGAAAAGGCAGAAAAATACAAGGACCGTTTAAGCTGCCTAATGGTAACTTACCCTAGTACTCATGGCGTTTACGAAGAAGCCATTACCGACATAACAAAACTAATTCATGATAACGGCGGGTTAGTATACATGGATGGTGCGAATATGAACGCACAAGTAGGCTTAACTTCGCCTGGAAATATTGGTGCTGATGTGTGCCACTTAAATCTACACAAAACGTTTGCAATTCCGCACGGTGGCGGCGGACCCGGAATGGGTCCTATTGGTGTTGTTGAGAAATTAGTGCCATTTTTACCATCTCATCCAATTGTAAATACGGGAGGTGAAAAAGGAATTCATGCGGTAAGTTCTGCGCCTTTTGGTAGTGCATTAATTTTATTAATTAGCTATGGTTACATTAAAATGTTAGGAGGCGATGGTTTAAAAGTAGCAACCGAAATGGCTATTTTAAATGCTAATTATATAAAAGAAGTGTTAAAAGACCATTACAAAATTTTATATACTGGCACTAAAGGACGTTGCGCGCATGAAATGATTTTAGATTGCAACGATTTTAAAATGGCAAGTGGTGTAGAGGTAGCAGATATAGCTAAACGCTTAATGGATTATGGTTTTCACGCACCATCAGTTGCTTTCCCTGTTGTTAACACTTTAATGGTAGAACCAACCGAGAGTGAGAGCAAAGCTGAACTTGATCGCTTTTGTGAAGCAATGATTTCTATACGTAATGAAATACAAGAAATTATAGATGGTAAAGCCGACAAGGTAAATAACATAATTAAAAACGCACCGCATACAGCTAAATTAATTATTTCAGATAATTATGATAAACCGTATAGCCGCGAAAAAGCCGCTTTTCCATTACCTTGGGTAAAACTAAATAAATTTTGGCCAAGTGTTGCAAAGGTAGATAGTGCCTATGGCGATAGAAATTTAGTGTGTAGTTGTTTGCCAATTGAAAGTTACATGGAAGAAAATATTGAGGCGTAATTCTATTGAGTAAATAATGATTTTTGCATATACTAAAATTTATTTCTTATTTTAGTATATTTAAAGTATTAATCATAATTTATTTGATGCATTCACTAA
>Ga0163144_10013307_pt1 | contig 17185 bp, 9 predicted proteins | sample OliLak19BULKMAT1_FD_123175 | JGI IMG/M metagenome (GOLD analysis project Ga0163144, IMG submission 123175) | Freshwater microbial mat bacterial communities from Lake Vanda, McMurdo Dry Valleys, Antarctica - Oligotrophic Lake LV.19.BULKMAT1 | ecosystem: Environmental > Aquatic > Freshwater > Lake... | reverse complement strand
GACCGCTGGGCCCCCTGCCCTCCCTTTGAAATCAGGAATGACCGGTCGGGTAGCAGGACCATGCTGAGCGGATAGTCACGCGTGTCCGCACTTTGGGTGAACCCATTGCTGAAGAGCGCATACTCGTCGGTCTCACCATCCCCGTCATGGTCAACCAACCTCGTAATACCCAAACGGCTAAAGACGAAAACGTCGTCGTCCCTCAGTTGAATCGCATGGGGTTCGTTGAAGCCGGCCGCAATTCGCGTCCAACGCGGGGCTCCGCCCGCTCCTGACAGCCCGCTCACCGCATACACGTCGCCATCAAACGTGAGCACGAGTGCGGTCCCGTCCGGGCGAAAGACGATATCGACGGGACGGATACGCCGATGCCAAGGATTGGGATAAGGCAGGTGGATATCATCCACCACATAGGCCCCTTGAGGCACACCCGTGACGATCGGTGCGGTGGCGGACTCACGCCAGCGCCGGCCTTGTTTCTGAGGCGGGCCGATATCGGCACCCGCACGCGCGATCGACCCCGGCTGGTCGGTAAGCTGATAGTGGACTTCAAGGATTTGGAGGCCGGCATTCGGAGCGATAGGAAGGAGCAGTCGTCCTCCCTCACGAATCAACGACAGGCCTACGCTTGCCTGCTGCCCGATCACCAGCGGGGCCGCACCAAAATCATTGATGACCACACGCAGCGGTTTTTCTGCGCCGCGCACCTCCATCCGGCGCACCACATAAAGGCCGTGATCACCCCGTTGCAGATGGAAGAACTCGGACACTTGGGCCCCCACCGCATCGTAGTTCAGCACGGCACCCTCACCCGCATCGGTCGTTCCCCGCCAGCGTCCCGATGAGGGAGCGAGCGGTCCGCGCCCAAGCTCCTCTTCGTTTACCCCTCGGGGGCGCGGATCGTGAAAAAGCGGACTCTCCTCCGGACTCCAGCCGGGATAGAGCCCGGTCGAGGCCCAGATTTTGCCCACGGGCTTGGAAAGCAGGCGCTGCCCCCCCGGGATCTCCCGAAAGGGCTCGTTGTAAGAATACATCGCCATTCCGTGAGGCGTGACAAACCCACCCTGCCAGACCGCCGCGACGCGCAGGAGCTCCGTATCGAAACAGACATAGACGTCTTCACCCAAAGGAACGATGATGCCCCGTGGCACAAGATTCTCCGCCGTACCGGCGGGTGCGAGGTTTCGGCAGTCGAGCGTCGCTTCCAAGAAAGGAAACGTCGCATCCAAAAACTCCGCGTAGTGCGCCGCCGCCGCCGCGGAAGCCGTCCGAGGAAGCGAGCAGACGGCGATGAGTGAGACAAGGAGGGCGGTCCGGATGAAGACCCGGAATTTCACAATAAAACGGATACCGGAGCGCTCCCTGTTATTTCGTCCCTCAACCGGGCCTCTGCTCCCGTCAGCGCACGGTGTCATGGGTTATGGGGAGCGAGGTTTAAGAGTGGGCCTGGCCGCGGCACCCGCGGAAAAACCGCCCAGCCCGACGCTCAAACACGATCGAATCCATAACCCGCCCGATGGTCTCCACGCGCCAGCCGGTTGGCGCGAGCCAGGGTATCCGCCCCGCCGCTGGAGACCGAGGCGATGCGTGCCCCTGAGGGATCCACTTCGAGCCAGGGACCCAGCATGAATCCATCCCCATCGACCTCCACGTCGTTGGCTTTGAGATGATGGGCCAGGCGGTCGAGCACCGCTTCCGCCTGAGCATGCCCTCGGATCGCCTCATGACATGAAGCAAGCGAAGCCTTGCGACCGAGACGCCACGACACGTTGCCCAGATGGCAGAAGACCGACGACACATGGCCCTCGCTCACCGGAGCGTGCAACGCTGAGGTTTTGCGGGAACGGACGGCATCAACAAAGTTCGCAAGGTGACCACTGCCTCCGTCACCCACAAACTGCCTGACCCGTTTTCCATCCCGATCGTAGATCCAACCGCCACCCCGCAAGCCAGCAAACGAGCCCCCTTCACAATCCAGAATGAAGCCCTCGCGGATGCCCCGATGCTGGTCCATTGCCCTCACGCCCGCGTTCATCGGCAGATTGCGGTTTTCAATTACCATGGGGAGCCCGGGATAATCGATGAGCGTAAGCTGGGTATTCGGAGTCTGCGCACTGTCACCCACCGCAAACCGTCCGCCAAGGCAAAGTCCTCGCTTGGGAAGACCGGTAATGCCTGCGAGCATCCGGCAGGCATCAATCGGATGAATTCCGCTGTTTCCCAAATCGCCATCGCCGGTGGACCAGAACCAATGCCAGTCGTAATGGAGCTTTGGACGGGTCAGCAACTCAACCTCAGCGGGGCCGCAGTAAAGATCGTAGTTGAGATTGTCGGGCGAATAAGGAGCGACCTGACCAATGCCCGGCCGATACTCGTACCAAAGCACATGGGCGGAAGCGGGTTTCCCGATGTGCCCCTCGGCAATCCACCGGGCCGCATCGCGCAAACCCTCGTCGGATCGATATTGGGTTCCCGACTGGACGATCCGTCCGGTCTCGCGGGCCACAGCCGCCATCTGTGAGCCTTCCCAAAATGTATGAGAAATGGGCTTCTCCACGTAGACGTCCTTGCCTGCCCGGCAGCTCCACACGGTGAGGACCGCATGCCAGTGGTTGGGCGTTGCGATGATGACGGCGTCCACATCCGCGCGTTCCAGCACCCGGCGCGGATCAAGGTTCGAAAACGGCGCGAGGCCGGCCTCTTTCGCAACTTCCACCTGGGCCGCAAGTCTCTCCGGATCCACATCGCAGAGGGCTGCAAGCCGGACGCCGGGCTGACGCAACAATTGACGAACGTGGCCCCTCCCTTTGTTTCCAAGACCGATGACGGCAAACCGGATGTCGTTGTTTGCGCTACCGGCGGCGCGAAGACTTTGGCGGACGACGGGATAAACGAGGGTGCCGGCGACAGCTGCCTGACCCAGGAAGCGACGGCGGGAAAGTGGAGAGGCGGACGACGCGATCGAGGTTTTCATGAGGGGGAGGGTCCCAGGGTTGGAGAAAGTGGCGTTTATTGGCCTGCGGCGTAGGCGCGATAGTGCTCGGCTACCCGGGCGGCTTTTTCGTCGCCGCGATGGAAGAAGATGCGATGACGCAACATGAGCTCGCCGCCAGCCGGAACACTGATGTTGCCGGCGTCGGGCTGATTCTTGAGTTTCTCGAAATCTTGCTTACCAAAAGGATTAGCGGCGAACAGGCCGTATTCGCGCACATGCCACCAGGTCGGATGCGAAGGATTTCCAGGATGGTCGAAGATTGCGATGCCGATGACCCGTCCGTCAGGCAAGGTCCCGGAATAATCGCACCATGGGGCACGCTTTCCCCATGCCGCGCCATCTCGGTCGCCGTTCGCATTGAGGATGCGGCCCGTTCCGGCGCGCCGCTCACCGCCCTGCCCGTGCACTACGCGGATCGCCTCGTTCACCCGAACGGCGAGCACACCCTCCTCCGTGTCGCCAAGCACGAGGGGGCCCTGTGACGCCTTGATGACGATTTCGTGGTCAAGGAATGTACCCTCGGCGACGCGGCGTATTCGAATTGTGGTTTCATCGGTGCAAAGCGTCGTGCCGTCGGCGGCCTGCCAGCGGTGGCGAACGCGGAGGAGGCCGACGGGGCCGTCGCGGGTTTCGAGCACGCCGTCATGCTGGATGGTACCGGTATGTCTGTCGGGCCGCACGCGCCAGAGATCATGGTCATTGACACGGCCGTGGCCAAACCAGACCGAGCGGTGCCAGTCGTGATCGCGGGCCTCGTCGGTATCTTCGCGCAGCGGCCAGTCACGCGTGTAACTCGTGCCATCGGCGTCGAGAATCGGGTAGAGGCAGGGCTTGGAGCCGCTGAAGAAGAGGTACTCGGAGAAGAGTTTCCCGCCGATTTCGATGCGGACGCGATCGGCCTGGCGGCTGAGCTTAACCGCCGCGTCGGTCGCAGCAGTCGCCGGCGAAACGAAAAGTCCGAGGACGCACGCGAAGAGAATGGATGACTTCCTCATATTTGGGGGATGTTTGCGGGCGTTGAGGCAGGGTTCGGTTTCATCGGCGGGAAGAGTTCGTGGTTTGGAATTCGCGGTTGACCGCGTCGAAATCCGGCGGGGCCGACGCCGGCGTGTCAAACAGCAGGATGCCGTAACGCAACCTCAGCGACTCGCCCGGCTGGATCACCAGCTTGCCGCCTGCGGCCGGCGGCAGGACGCGCTCGCCGAACCCATTGGCCACGATCACACCGTAATCACGGCTGTGCCACCACGTGGGTGTGGGATTCGCCTGCGACGGAAAAATCGCCGCGCCCTGGATCCGGCTGTCACGCTCGCGTGAATACGAAGCCCAGGCGGCGGGCTTGCCCCAGGCTGCCCTGGCTCCCCTCGCCCCCTCGCTGTTCACCACGAGGCCTCCCGCTTTCTCCGTCAGTGGTGTGGCAACCCGAACGCCCAGGCCCATTTCCTCCTGATCCCCAAAGACCAGTCCGCGCCCTTCCCCGAGAAGTTCGGTTTCCCACGTGAGCAGATAAGCCGAATCGCCGGAAAGCCGGAGCGAGAAACGGGATTCCTGGCGGCCCAGGCTCGAACCATCCTGCGCCAGCAACCGGTTCGCCGTGGCGAAGGTCAGGACCCCCGCGCGAATCTCCGGTGGCTGCACGAAACGATCGTGCTCAATCCGGCCCTTGTTGCGCCAGAAATCCTGACCGCTGATGTCCCCAAACCCGAGCCAGATCCCAGGATGCATCGTCGCGTGATCCGTTGCATCGCCTTCGAGCAGGGGATTATTCCGGGTGATCTGCACGCCGCTTGGCGCCCGTACATTCTGAAAGTACGGCCGGAGGATTTTGGGATCAGAAAAAACATAGTCAGCCACCGGCTTGCCCTCCCGCCTGATCGTCAACCGGTCGGCCTCCATAACCCAACTTAAACCCTGCGCAGTGGCGGACGACCTCTGCCCCGGGGCAACATGGGTAACGGACGTGACAGGGGCGGCGCTCGTGCGCTGCTGCATAAGCCAAGCGGTGAGGTCAGCGAGTTGGCTCGGGCTGAACACCCGCTCATACGGCGGCATCGGCGATTGATGCACGCTCTGGCGGCTCACGATGGTGGACTTGTCAATGGACACTGATTCACCATTGATCTGCACCAGCCGCACCACGCGATCGTTCTCCTGTTCGAAAATGCCCGCGTATGCATTTCCATCACGAGTTCCGATTGTAAGAAGCGAGTAGCCCTCCACGATGATCGAATTGGGCGAGAGGATGGATCGGATGATGGAGTCCGCATCGTCCCGGTCGCCAAGCGTACTGAGATCCGGCCCGATGGACGTGCCTTCATCTCCCACCCGGTGGCAGGCCATGCAGCCGGCGGCGGTAAACAGACCCCGGCCCTTGCGGGCATCCGCCTGTGCCAGCAAAGGCAGCACCTTCTCCACCGTGGTCGGCTCGTTGACCCCGCCCAGCACGGGGAGTGCCACCGCCCCTTTACGGATCGTGTATGTGCCGACAAAGGTATTCCCGACCTGCCGATCATTCATGAAAAGCGCGGCTTTTACGGTGGTCGTTTCGGTCAACGTACCCGGGTGCCCGCGGGGGGATTTCAAGGTCGGCTCCGAGCCATCCGTGGTATAGCGGATTTCGGCCGGCTTGATGCCGGGCGTCGCGCTGATGCGCACCTTGTCCACAAAAATTCCAGGTCGGGGATAGACGTCGATCAGCGGATTCCCGTCCTGCTGGGCCAGCCAGGTGGCGGCCAGATTCGAGACCACGCCATCGCGATCCTGGACCATTGGCTGCACAATCGCCCGATCCAAATTGCGCCCTTCTGCAAGGGCCAGCAGCGCGGCGCGCCGGACCCCGGGCCGGGAATCCGCCAGCAAGCGGCGCAGCGCCTCCGGCTCCGCCAACGCCCGCAAAGCCTGCCACGTGGCATAAAACGTGAGCCGGTCGCTTTCGTCCGCAACCCTTGCGGTGAGCCGGGGAAGCAACTGCTTTTGGCGCGCTTGAGATGCCGACTGCACGGCGGCGAAGCGCACCCGCGGCTCGGGATCGTCCAGCGCGGCGACCGCGAAGGACGGAAGCACATCAGAGCGCCGATGCTCGCGGATCCGGTGGCCGGCGATGCGAATCGCCTGAATCCTGGCGTTGAGGGAACGCTTCTGACCAGTCGACCCGAGCCATTCCTCGATTCGGAGATCCTGCGGCGCAATCCGCCCTAGGGTCCAAATCGTCCACGTCTCCTGGGCCTGGGTCAGATCGGACCGTGCCAGCCGGGCCTTCAACGGTGCGATCACGGTTGGTCCGCGCCGCACGAGTTCGTCCTGTGCGTCGATGTTCCAGACCGGGAGCGGAGAACCAAGATCCTCCACGAGTTCATCAAACGTCCATTGCGCGAGCGGCTGGGTTCGTTTCCGGGAGTTCCATTCGCTCTTGGGCGCGTCGGGCCAGGAAATCCGGAAAACCCGACCTTCATTGGCCTGCTGGCCATCCGCGCCCCAAACGACGCCTAATTGATCGCCCCAGCCCGAGACGTAGAGGGCCCCCTCGGGCCCGATCACGATGTCCACCGGCTTGTACAGCGCGCCGGCAGCGGCCGCGCTGCGATTGCCGCCGTAAGTAGCCGCCGCCCGTTCGGCGCCACCGCCGCTCGCGAAAGGCTGCCAACGCCCCCCCTCGGGCAGAAGCAAGGCGCCGTCCCAGCGGGGTCGGTACGCGAACGTTGTCTTGCGCAGCCAGTCATTGAAGAACCAAACGCCCCGATACGTCGCGGGAAGCTGCGGAAAGTCGTAGAAGACAATTCCAGTTCCGGAGCCGTCGAAAACCGGTCCGCTAACCGGTGCCGTCGGCAGATGCTCCCGCCCCGTCCAATGCGTGCTCCAGGAGTGGCCCCAGCCAAAGTGGGCATTGAAAAACGGCATCATGATGCGATCGCCCTCACTCTGGTCGTTGTCGGTGCCGAGCCAGTTGAAACCGCTGTCGAAGGCGACATCCCACGGGTTACGCATTCCGCGGGCGACGATCTCGAGGTTCGCCCCCAGGTCGTCGCTCCGCAGCATTCCCCCCTCCCGACCCCAATCGTCGTCGGGATCCTGATACAATCGTTTATACTCGCCGCGCCGGTAAACCTGCGGCGGCGGGAAGTCGGGCGTCCCGGGCGGAGCCTTCACATCCCAGAGTTCCCGGAAGGGCAGCGGCGCCACCCGGCCCGGCAGGGTAAGGCCCTTGGACGTGCCGTGGGTAAAGTATAGTTTGCCGTCGGGCGCCCACGTGTGCCCGTGGTTGGCGTGCTCGAGATTGCCGAGATCAGTATAGACCCTGACGTATTCGTCGGCGACATCGTCGCCATCAAGATCACGCACGATGGTGAGATCCGGCGAGTTGCCCACCCACAGATCGCGGCCATGCCAGGCGAGTCCTTGGATGCTGTTGAAACCCTCCGCGAATGTCTTCGCCGTGTCCGCCACGCCGTCACCATTGGTGTCGAGCAGGATCACGATCGTGTCGCCTGGCGTATCCGGTTTCGGATTACGATACTGCGGACCCTGGCCAACGAACAGACGCCCCTGCCGGTCGAACGCCATGGCAGCCGGGTTGCGGATGGCGGGCTCGCGGGCAAAGAGTTCGACCTTCAGCTCGGCGGGCACCGCCGGCAGACTCTCGGATGCATGGATGTATCCAGCCGGGACGGTGCCCAGCAGGGCAATGAGACGCAGAAGAGGGAAACGTACGAAGGTCATAGGGTGTGTACGTAAACGGCGGCGATCGCAGAGGCGGAAACGAAGCGGCGGCGGTTCATAGCTTGAAAAGTTTGCGCGCGTTGCCAGAGAGAACTTTTGCCTCCGTGGCGGCCGGGAGTTTCAGGCTGAGGAACGGTTCGAGAATCTCTTTCGGCTGCACCCAGGGATGGTCGGTGGAGAAAAGCAGCTTGTCCGCGCTACTGAAATCCAGTGCGAAACGCATCGCTTCGGGCAGCGGTGAAACGATGTCCATGTAGATCGAGCGCAGGTATTCGCTGGGCTTGCGCTGGAGATTCTGCGGGCCGCGCTTGAGCACGGTGAGCTGATGATCCATCCGCCCGCAGATGTAGGGCAGCGTGCCGCCGAGGTGCGGGCAGACGAGCTTGAGCTTCGGGTGTTTGTCCAGCAGGCCGCTGGCGATGATGCGCGCCATTGCGATGGTGTTCTCGAACATGTTGCCGAGGGTGTTGGTCAGTTCGTAGCCCTTCACCTGCTCGATGGTCATGGGCTTGCCGGGGTGCAGCAGGATGGGCACGCCCAGTTCCTCCGCGCGGGCGTAGAGCCAGTGGAATTGCGGTTCGTCGCACCAGGCGCCGGAGAGGTTCGAGTAAAGCAGGATGCCGACAAACCCGAGCTTCTTCACGCAACGATCCAACTCGGCGGCGGCGGCTTTCTCATTTTGTAACGGCAGCGTGCAAAGCCCGCGGAACCGCGTGGGATGTTTCGCAATGACACCGGCGAGTGAATCGTGGATGAGCTGCGCCACCGCCGGGCCGTCGTCGCCGAACGACTCCGGTCCGACGACGTTCGTGCTCAATAGCGTGATGGCGATGCCGCTGGCGTCCATCGAGGCGAGCTTGTCGTCCACATCGAGAAAGTGCAGCGGCACCTTCATCTGCCAGTCGCCAATCTTGACGAAGGTGGTGCCGTCCTGAACATAAACGAGCGGGCCGGTTTTGCGCCGGCGCATCAGGTCGAACACTTCGGGAAAGAACAGATGGCTCTGGCAATCCACGAGGCCGGTGGTCGAGACGACCGCCGGCTCGGCACCAACGGCGGCGAGTGCGGGCAACGCGGCGGCGGTAGCGGCGGTAGCCAAAAACTCGCGTCGGCTGAGGGTGGTCGGATTTGTTTTCATAGAGAGGAGGGCTGTGTCTTCTGAAACTGGCGAAACGTGCCGGGACTTGGTGGCTGATTGGAAGAAGGACTCGGTGGCGGGTGGCCGGGGGACGGGAAGGCGTGACAGACCGACCATCAATCAATCGTCGAGGGACTTTCCCGTGGTATCGGGCGCCCACCAAATCACGATCATGCCAAAGGCATAAACGAGACCGGTGATCACGCCGACTTTCGCATAGTCGCCGCCCGACCATGCCATCAATGCGCCGGCAGCAAGGACCCCCGCCGCAGAAGCGAAGCGCCCCGTGTTGTAGGCGAGCCCTGTACCCGTCGCGCGAACCCGCGTCGGGAAGAGCTCGGGGAGCGATAGCGGTAGCCAGCCGAAGAAGAGGGTCGTAACGAAGCCCTGGGCCAGAACCAGCGGGAGAAACCACGTGTCGAGTGGACGGGAGAAAAGAAAGATCCCGCAGGTCAGCGTGACGGAACCGAGGCTGATCAGGAAATAGGACAGACGCCGGCCGAGCAGGTTGGCGACATGGCTGCCGAAGAAGCTGCCAATGATCGCCCCGACCGCCCACCAACCTTGGGTGGATGCCTTGTAGCCGGCGCGCTCGACCCCGCCCACCGCATCTGCCCAGGGAATCATCCACTTCGACGCCGCCCATGCCCCAATGAGGGGGATGCTGCCGAGCAGAATGCCGATGATGGTGATTCGCAGGAGCGGCGGCCGCAGCAATTCGCGCAACGGCACCTCAGTCTTGTCGGTGCGACTGCCGCGACTGGCGAGCCAGCGTGGCGATTCCGGCAGGATCGTGACCGCCACGAGGCCGATCACCGCAAACACCGCACCGAACTCGACCAGCCAGCGCCAGGAGTCTGCCGTCACCGCCCGGAACCGACCCAACTGGGAGACGCAGAGAATTCCAATGTTCATACCCGTACCAATGATACCCGCCACCATCGGGCGGGTCGCGGACGTCCAGCATTCCGAAACCAATGCCACCCCGTTGGGCCACATGCCCCCAACGCCAAGTCCCGTCAGGAAGCGCAGCACCAGCAGCTGCTCTTGCGACGTTGCGAAGGCACCGGCCGCGCCGGCGAGCGAGAGGATGAGGATGCTGATGCCGGTTGCACGGGCCCGGCCGATCCGATCGCCGAGAGAACCAAGGAAGATACCGCCGAACGCGCCGCCGAGCATAAGCGCGGCGGTGAAGCGCGCGAACCAATCGCCTGCGAGTCCGGGTGCAACCGCCTCACCCAGCAAGTCGCGGCTGATCGATAGGGAAGCCAAGGGCATCAGCCCCAGTTGGAATCCAGCGCCCATCAGGCCGGAAAAAGCGACGAAAAGAATGGCTGCACGCTGCCTGTTGGTGAGGGCGGTCGGGGTGCTCATGGAATGGATTCGATGACCTGACCGGCGGAAAGCACGGCGATGATGGCACTGTTGTCGAGGTCACCGCAGCCCGCAGCCTCGGCCTGCTCGAGCACGGCGCGATGGGCGGTACTCAGAGGCATGGGCAGTCCGGCTTGCTGGCCGATGCTCACGATCAGGCGTACGTCTTTCAGGTGCTGGGAAAGGCGCGCATCCGGTGCGAAGTCACGGTTGATCATCCGCTCCCCCTTGGTATCCATAATCCGGGAATACGCGGCGCTCCCGCGCATGACTTCAAGGGTACGCGCAAGATCGAGCCCAAACGACTGGGCAAAGGCCAGCCCCTCGGCCAGCGCGGCCCGGTTCAGACCGAGGACCAGATTGGTAACCAGTTTCATCTTCGCCCCGGTTCCCGCCGGCCCGGTATGAAATGTCCGCTGCCCCACGGCGCTAAAAATGTCAGCACAGGCTGCGAAGGTCTCGAGCGCTCCACCCACCATTAGGGTGACGGCCCCGGTCCGCACCTGCGCGCTGCTACCGGAGATCGTCGCGTCAAGATAGCCGACCTGACGGGCCGTGAGTATTTCCGCAACCTGCTCCGTACTCACCGGATCGCCCGTCGTGGTGTCGATGACGACCAGCCCCGGGCGTAGAGCCGGTCCACAAACCTTAAGCACCTCGTTGACCTCGTGGTGACTCGGCAAACTGAGCAGCACGTGATCGCAGCTTCGAAAAACCTGCTCGGCGGCCTCCGCAACCCCGCCGCCAAGTCGGCGCAAATTCTGCAGACAGCCCGGATCAAGATCCCAGCCAACCACCCGGAATCCGCCGGCGATCAGGCGCTCGGCAATGGCACTGCCGATCAGGCCGACGCCGATGAGGCCGATCATGTTTTTCTCTTTGTTCATAAGGTGGAGCCGTCCGAGCGGGTGGCGGCGGAGCAGATGACGTCGACCGGGATAGCGCGGGATGCTCCCGCACGCCTCGGCTGCATCGACAGAGCGGAGCCCACTCTAATGCGGACCGTTCTAATATCGAACGAATTTGCGCTGGGATGGACCTGGGGAAGCCGGGAGTTCAAAATAAATGCTTCTCGATGAGGGGCGGACTGGGGCGAGGCAGAACCCGAGACGGGGTGCGAGCCCCTAGCAGGCTGTCGGACTTAGGCCTCAGTCTCAATAAAGCACCGTCTGTAGGGCGATAGTCTCAATTCAATCCGAATCTGAAGTCATATATACTGCTATAGACGCCTTGGGCAGCCTAAGTCCGACAGGCTGCTAGCGCGCACCCCGCGGCTCCGGCCTAGAAGGAACCGCTGATCCCGGCGGTCACTCTGGTTCCGAAGATGCGATTGTTGACCGTGCGATCAGGTAGGCCGCGATACTGGAATTCTTTCTCGTTGAAAAGATTCTTGAAATCCACGAATAGGTTCAGCCGCGGACGGTAGGCGTAGCGGACGCTGAAATCGACCGTGTTGCGCGAGACCATATAGGTGCGCTGGGCCGGATCGTTGTTGAATCCCCTCAGCGATTCACCCTCGTGGTTCGCGGAGAGGCGGACCGTGAAGTTGTACTTGATGTAGGAGATGCCGAGGTTGGCACTGCGGTCGATGAAGCCGGCGATCTCCTTGACGACGACCGTCCCATTGTAGGTTCCCTCGGTCGAGAGGGCGGTCATATTGGCGTAGATGCCGAAACCGTTGAGGAAGCCAGGCAGCGCGGTCAATTGCTGCTGGTAATTGAGTTCGAGCCCGTAAACGCGAGCCCATCCGCCATTGGTGGGACTGCGGAGGGTGTAGCCTTCGTAAGCCCCTTCGAATCCATTGTTCGCGCCGCCCCCGATCACGGATTCGGAGGAGAAAATGAATCCCTTGAGGTCCTTGCGAAACACCGAGGCTGAAATCAAGCCGACACTCTTCAGGTAGTATTCAGCGCTCAGATCGTAATTCTCTGAAAACTGCGGCTCAAGGTTTGGATTGTTAATACTCACGCGCTGCGCGTTAGGATCGATATCGAAGCCCGGCGTCAACTGATTGAAGTTCGGGCGTCCGATGCTGGTCGAGGCGCTGGCGCGGAAAATCAGACCGGCGCGCGGCTCGTACTTGAAATGGATACCGGGGAAGGTGTCCGTGTAGCCGCCGGAGATCTCTTCCTGGACTTCGAACGCGCTGAGCGCGGGCTTGGTCCGATCACGGACATAGCCAATGCCGCTTGTCTCCGTACGCTCCACCCGCACGCCGCCGACCACCGATAGATCCCCCATCTTGATGTTGGCCTGGAGGTAGGCCGCAGAAATATCCTCTTGCGCCGTTATGTCGTTCTGCCTGTCGGTCTCGTAGGCCCGGAGCGTGTCGAACACGTAGTTTTGCGGATTCGCGCGGATGTCGTCGTGCATCGCCAGCCAGTCGGGCCAGATCGGGCTCGAGTAGCGGCCGTAGACCGGCCCAACGCGCCGGCCCGTATCCCGGAACCGGTTGAGATTGTCGTCGCTCACGCCGTTGACCGGACCAGCGATCCCGTCGGGGCCGAAGTAGCGCCAGCGCGGCTCGGAGCGATCCTGCACCTTCTCCTGGCTGCGAAAGCGCAGGCCTGTCTTGACGGAGGCCAGCCGGCTGTCCTCGAACTTCCGCGTCAGGTTGATCTGGGCCGCGGTCACCTTGTCCCAGGCCTGCCTGTTCAGCGTATCGAGCGAATCGACGAAGGCGTTGTCATAATTGGTGATATCGGGCCCGGAAATTTTGGTCACTGCCGGAAAGTACAGGTGCGTTGACCGATCGATGCGATAGCCGACCCCATTTACCCGCAGGCTTAGGTTTTCGCGGTTCTCGGTTCCATGTGACTTTGAATGCGAAACATCGTAATCAAGGAGGTATTGGCCCCACTCGGACTTTCCGCCAACCTGAACCAAGCCCGTTTTTACGGTGCGACGGCGGGCTTCCATTTCATATTCGTACTGGCCGTTGTTGTAAGCCGTGACGAGTTCAGTCAGCTCAACCACCTGCGCCCGATTCGTCGAACGGACCCGCTGCTTATGCTGAGTCATGTTGTCGTCGAAGTTATTGTACAGCGAGTTGAAGAACAGCGAGGTCGTGTCGTTCAACTTGAAATCCACCTTCAGGCCTAGACCTACGCGGTCGAGTTGGATATCGTCCTCCGAGGTTTGGAAGTCGTTCATCAGCGCGGGGGCTGAAAACGTCGGATTCAGGTAGCCCGCGCGGAACGAGCTGACTGGAGAAAACGTGCGGTTGAAGCTTCCGCTGAAGGCGAAACCGAGGCGTCGGTTCGCCCCGATCACATCGGAATAGGTGATGCTACCCGAGGGATGTGTGCGCTCGTAGTAGAGATGGTGGTTCGCCGCCAAGCTGTAAGTGATATCGCGGCCCGGCCTGTCAAATGCGCTCTTGGTCCGGAGGTTGATTTTTCCGCCGATCGAGTCGGCGTCCATGTCGGGCGTGGGCGACTTGATGATCTCGATCGACTCGATCGAGTTGGTCGAAACCTTGTCGATCTCAAATGACCGGTCAGTTCCGCGCGTCGTTGCACCTGCGAGCAGCGTGCCGTCAACCGATACCGAATTCAGGTCCGGATTGATGCCGCGGACGGAGATGCGGAAATCCTCAGCCTCGTCGCGGATTCCGGAGATGCCCGGGATCTTCGTCAGCACGTTGGCGAGGTTCGTGTCCGCCACATTGCCAAACGCATCGGTCGAAATGACGTTCTTGACGTTGTCAGCCATACGCTGGTCGTTGATCGACCTCGCTTGACCCTCACGGACCGTGGAAACCGAGAAAGCTTCCATTTTGTAGACCGCGGAGGTCAGGAAGACGCTCGCCTGGGCAGTCGAACTTGCGGAAACCGTGACTGCGACCTTCGATTCGTCGAGACCCGTGTAGGAGACTACGAGGGTGCGCTCGCCCGCCGGAACATTCGTCAGGCGGAAGCGACCATCGACTCCGGACTGGGTTGAGACGCGTACATCGCTCTCCAATACCACTCGCGCACCTGAAAGCGGAGCGTTGGTCGCTCCATTGACAACCTGCCCTGCTACCACGCCAAAACTGCCGGACTGAGCCTGGACCAGAGTTGAACTCAGGAAGCACCAAAGACCGAGAAAGCCGGCAAGCCTAGCGGCCCGGCGAAACACAACTGAAACAATGGAAGGATTCATGGGGTACGGAGGTATCGGCGTCGCTTTGCTCGGGCCGTAAGAACGGCAGAACCAAAGGCGACGGCGGGGGTTAATCGGCAAAGAACAGCAGGAGCTCATGGGGGGAAGGGTTTCGATCCGGGGTACCGCGGGGGAAAGCGCAGAGGATAGTTCAAACTTTTAGTTCACCAAAGTGGTGAACTAATTTAAAAAATACTGATGAAATTATCAAGTCAACCCTGAAACAATCGGAGGCTGCGGTTCCCACATTTCAGGAATTACTCGTACGGCCACAGCGCGACCTCTTCATCAACCCAAATGAAATAGCATGAACTATATCAACCCCGTCCGCTCCGGCCCTTGGCCGACGGATCACCGCACGGTCTGCACCGAATTTCGCTCGGTCAGCGTCGGCTCGATCAAAATCCGCGCGGGCGGCGCGTCGCCAGGATGGCTGACGCGCCAGAGTAGGCGCGCGACAGCGTTACGCCCCACGGCGTCGGCCCGCACGTCAATCGTGGTCAGGGAAGGATGTAGTCCCATGATCAACGAGCGCTCGTCGTTACACGAAACGATGCCGACGTCCTTCCCCACTTTGATTCCGAGTTTCGCGAGTACCGCATAGATCTGGACCGCGGTGGTGTCCGCCCCGACGGCGATGGCAGTGGGCCGCTGACCCGCAGGTCGATCTGCCCACTGGCGCACGAGTACTTCCACCTTTTCCTGCGACGACACCGCCGACAATGGCCATGTCAGGTTTTGAGTCCGGGGCGGCTCGATGACGTCGGCTCGATGGCCGAAACCCTGAGTGGCGACGCAGAAGGCCAGCTTGACCTTCTCAAACTGGGCATGTCCCGGTTTTGGATTGAGAAAGGCGACATGCACATGGCCCTTGTCGCGCAGATGCTCCGCGGCGAGCCGCCCGGCGATTTCCTGGTCGAAATTGCAGTGATCGCCGCGCGCGTTTGGCAACTGCCCGAGCAACCAAACGTGGGGCAGTTGATAAATGTAATGCAGCAACTCGTTTTCTTTCTCAGAAGGAAGGAGTCCCACATTTGGCCCTTTGACGATGACACCTGCGACCTGATGCTCCATTAGAAAAGCCGGGACGCGGTCGCCTCGGGGAATATTGGCGAGCATAAGGCTGCCCCCCTCGGCGGATACCGCCGCTTCGATGCCATGAAGGGCGGCACTTACAACGGGAAGCTGCACCAGGGCGTCCTCCATTCCGAAACAGATCAGACCCAGGCGAACACCGGTGGCGAATCCCGGACCGGAAGCGATGGGTTGAGCGCGCTTTCGACGCAGCCGCGAATAGTTGAGCGAACGGGCAGCCGCGATGATGCGATCCCGAATATCGGGACTCACGTCGGGATGATCATTCAGAGCGCGCGACACGGACCCGACCGCCACCCCGGCAGCCTTGGCAACATCATGAACCGTAGGCAGTCGGTTTGGTTTGGTTTTGGCTTTGATCGGCACAGCAGGAAGGCATTGGCAAAAACCGGGCAAGGTTTCCACCAAATCCTCAGAGGAGCTTCGGAAATGGGCTCGGGGAAACGAAATTGGGGACAAAAGCGACCTCGGAGAAGCGCAGGGATCTCGACCAACACGAGTGAAGTAACTCACGAGACTCCGTCGAAAGCAGGGGCGCCCTGCAAGGCCATACAGCGAGGTTCATTCCACACCCCAAACCGATCAATTCCAGCACCCGCCGGAATCACTCTCGTCACGACCTTTTTCGCGCCGTCTCGCACTCGGTCGCGTTTGGATCCGTGTGAATATACAGACTGAATTTATACCCCACCTTGTCTGAGCCCGATTCTTTCTGCTTGAGACAGTGTATCACACGGCAGCCGCGCCGTGAGCAACGGGCATCACTTTGCCCAGAGTCGAGACGTTTCATCCCGCACTCTAATTGCATCGTGCCAGACATCCGGAAAGCACGAGAGCGCGTAACCGCCCGCCAAAGCAGTGCTTATCGGGAAGCGATCGTGGCTCCCGGATTTATCCGCGGAATCGGCGTAATCTGCGGTTAAAGGATTGGCGTTTGAAAGGACCGCCGGCCGTGGATCGATTGCGGTGAGATCGAGCAACCGCAGATGGCGCGGAGGGAGCGGATGGTTGAGGGGGGCTGGACGGGGTCAGTCCGCTGAACGCTGAATTTGGCGTGAGACATGGCCTCGCATCGAGCCGGGGTGGTCCATCTTGAGGGTCTCCGCGATCCAGCGATAGAGCCCGGCAACGGAATGGCGCAGTTTCCCGGCGATCGCCACTTTCCATTCGGCGCCTTTCGCTGAATTCTCCGCATCGCGCAGACACTTGCCCGCCTCGTGCAAGGCGGCCTCCAGCGCGAGTTGCCAGCGAACGGCTTTCCATCCGCCAATTTCAGGCGCCGACATTTCGGGAAGCAGGGCGAGATGAGCATGTTCGCGGGCGATCGCCCTTCACCAACCCGCTGTGCCGAGGGCCCAACCTCGCGAGTACGCTCCGCGCACTGCGCAATCGTCATTCGGGTCGGCCGCGACTTCCGCGAGGCGACCAAAATACCTGGGCCAGGGATTGCCACCGGGCTCCCGCTCCAGGGCGTACGGTCGTTCGCTGCTGTCGAGCCACCCAGCTCCGCGTTACCTTATTTGGGGTGAATTGTCCCCTTCGGGATATCCCCGCTCCTTTTGGTTAGCCACCTTTCAGCGATCAGCGGACTGACCCCATCGGGTGCATCTCCGAGTTGACGCCAGGACTAATTCCAAAGGAAGCGTGCGGACTGATTTTTGAATAGAACGTTGATGGCGAGCAGATGAGTGAGGCCTTTGCGGGACCAGAACTGGCCGCAT
>Ga0163144_10013306_pt1 | contig 17186 bp, 12 predicted proteins | sample OliLak19BULKMAT1_FD_123175 | JGI IMG/M metagenome (GOLD analysis project Ga0163144, IMG submission 123175) | Freshwater microbial mat bacterial communities from Lake Vanda, McMurdo Dry Valleys, Antarctica - Oligotrophic Lake LV.19.BULKMAT1 | ecosystem: Environmental > Aquatic > Freshwater >... | reverse complement strand
CCCAAGACCGCCCCAAGACCGCCCCAAGACCGCCCCAAGACCGCCCCAAGACCGCCCCGATGAACGTCGACAGCCGGTCTCGGAACGCCTGCCAGCTGCGCGTGTCCGTTTCGTCCTGGCACGATGCCGGGTATGGCGGTCGATCTGCGGCAACTCGGTGACGACAGCATGACCAATGTCGCGCTTCTCGGCCTGGGCCGGATGGGCAGCCGGCTGGCCGGCACCCTGCTCCGGCACGGCTTCGACACCACGGTGTGGAATCGGACCGCCGGGCCCGCTGACCGGTTGATCGAGGCGGGCGCCAGGGTCGAGACCGCAGCCGCCCGGGCCGCCCGCCACGCAGATGCCGTGGTGCTGAGTCTCAGCGACGGCGGCGCGGTGCGGGACGTCCTGTTCGGTGGCGACGAACCGGTCGCCGACCAGTTGCGACCGGACGCCATCGTCATCGACACCTCGACGACAGGACCACGGCTGGCCCGCTCGATTGCGGCCGAACTGGACCGACGAGGGCTGTGTTTCGTCGAGGCTCCGCTCCTGGGCTCGCCGGCGGCCGCCGCGAGGGGCACGTTGACGACGCTGACCGGCGGCGACCCAGAGGTTGTGGAGCTCGTGCTCCCGGTCATCGAGTCGTGGACGGCTCCGGGCCGGATCGTCCACCTGGGCGACCCGGGGGCTGCCGCGGCAGCCAAGCTCATCGTCAACGCCAGCGTCGGGGTCGCCGCCGAGGGCATCGGTGAGGCGCTGCGGCTCGGTCAGGACCTCGGGCTGGACCGTTCCCGGCTGATCGAGGCGCTGCGCGGCGGCCCGCTGGGGTCCCTGATCGGCGCCAAGGAGCAGATGCTGCTCCAGGAGGACACCGGCGACGCCGACCTGACCGTCGACCTGTTCCTGCACGACCTGTCGCTGGCGTTGTACGAGTCCTCCTCCGCCCTGCCGGCCGCCGAGGCGGCCTACCTACAGGCTCGGCTGGCCACGTCGGCAGGCCGCGGCGGCCACGACTTCATCGAGATCGCGCTGCGCCGCGCCACCAACGCTGATCAGCGACGCGACGCCGAGGACCTGCTACGCCAGCCGGAGGGTCAGTTGCGGACGTGACCGTCGCCCGTCACGACCCATGTGGTGGTGGTCAGTTCGGGCAGACCCATCGGTCCTCTCGCGTGAAGCTTCTGGGTGGAGATGCCCACCTCTGCGCCCAGGCCGAACTCCTCACCGTCGGTGAAGCGGGTCGAGGCATTGACCATGACGGCCGCGGCATCGACCTCGGCAACGAACCGCTCGGCCGCTCGGGTGTCCGTGGTGACGATGGCCTCGGTGTGCTTGGTCGAGTAGTGCCGGATGTGCTCCAGCGCCTCGTCGATGTCGGCGACGAGGCGAACGGAGAGTTCCAGGCCGTGGTATTCCGTCGCCCAGTCCGCCTCGGACGCCGCCACCGCGTCACCGAGCCCTGGCGAAGCCATGACCTGCGGATCGCCGTGCACCCGGACCCCGGCCGCGGCCAGCGACCCCAGCACCCTGGGCAGGAACGCCTCGGCGATCCCGGCGTGCACCAGCAGGGTCTCGGCGGCGTTGCACACGCTGGGGCGGCTCACCTTCGCGTTGAGCACGATGGCCTCGGCCTGGTCGAGGTCGGCGGCGGCATCGACATAGACGTGAACGACACCGGAGCCGGTCTCGATGGTGGGCACCGTCGCGGTGGACACCACGGTCGCGATCAGGTCGGCGCCACCGCGGGGGATGACGACATCGACCAAGCCACGGGCGCGCAGCAGCGCCCGCACGCCTGCCCTGCCGTGATCGTCGATGCTTGACACCGCGTCAGCGGGCAGGCCTACCGAGGCCACGGCGTCGCGGATGACGCTGACGAGGACGACGTTGGTGGCCGCGGCGGCCGAGCCACCGCGCAGCACCACGGCGTTGCCCGACTTCAGCGCCAGCACGGCGGCGTCGACGGTGACATTGGGGCGGGCCTCGTAGACGACACCGAGGACGCCGAGCGGGCGTCGCACCTGCCGCAGTCGCAGCCCATTGGGCAGCGTGGATCCGCGCACCACCTCGCCGACCGGGTCCGGCAGCGCCATCACCGAGCGGACCGCGGCGGCGATCCGGTCGATCCGGGGACCATCCAGCCGCAACCGGTCGACCAGGCTGTCGCTGATCCCCGCCGCCCGCTCCCGCGCCACGTCCTCGGCGTTCGCGGCCGTGATGCGATCGGCGTGTGTCACCAGTGCCTGCGCGATGGCCTCGAGCGCGGCGTCCTTGACCAGCCGGGTGGCGGTGCTCAGCGACCGCGCGGCGACCCCGGCTGCGCGGCAGGTAGCGTGCACCGCTTCGACGACGGCCACTTCGCTCGGGTCGCCCACCTCGTCGAGAGGGCGCGTGGCAAGTGCGGTCATGACCGCAAGCCTACGGCGGCACGGCCGGGTGAGCAGTCAGCGAGCGGTGCCAGGACTGCGTCAGGGTATGGCGACGAGGTCGTCGCGGTGGACCACCTCGCGGCCGAACTCCCGGCCGAGGGATTCGCGCAGCTCACCGGTCGAACGGCCCAGCAGCTGCGGCATTTCGGCCGCAGCGTAGGACACGATGCCGCGCGCCACCGCCCGGCCGCCTGGGTCGGTGAGGTCGACCACGTCGCCGACGGCGAAGCTGCCGACGATCCCGGTGATCCCGGCGGGCAACAACGAGGCACCGCGCTCGACCACGGCGCGCACCGCGCCCGCGTCCAACCGAAGCTCCCCGCGAGGCGCCGCGACGTGGGCCAGCCACAGCAGCCGCGCCGGCGCCGGCGATGGGGAGGGAGCGAACCACGTCCCGACGTCGTCCCCGGCGAAGGCCCGCCCGGCTGCGCTAGCGGCGGTGACGAATGTCGGCACCCCGGCCGCGGCAGCAAGACGTGCGGCCAACACCTTGGTCCGCATACCGCCGGTTCCCACCGCGGAACCAGGCCGGCCGAGGTCGGCCTGCACCGCCCAGGGGTCGGGCACCCATCGGATGCGCCGGGCACCCGGCCGCGACGGCGGCCGGTCGTAGAGGGCGTCGACATCGGTCAGCAGGACCAGCGCGCGAGCGGCGGCCAGGTGCGCCACCACCGCACCCAGCCGGTCGTTGTCGCCGTAGCGGAGCTCGTCGGTGGCCACCGCGTCGTTCTCGTTGACGATGGGCACCGCGCCGAGGCCGATGAGCCGGCGCAGTGTCGACTGGGCGTTGACGTAGTGCTCGCGCCGGACCAGGTCGTCGAGGTCGAACAGCACTTGCCCGACGGTGATCCCATGCCGCTCGAAGGACTGCGCCCAGCGGGCCACGATCCTGGGTTGACCGGCGCTGGCGGCGGCCTGCAGCCCGGCGACATCGGCGGGGCGACGCACCAGCCCCAGCGGCGCCAGCCCGGCCGCGACCGCGCCGGAACTGACGACCACGGTCTGCCGCCCCGGGCCCAACGCCGCCCGCGCCATCAGGATGTCGACCAGCGCGTCGATGGACGCCCCGGCACCTTCGGCGGTCAACGTGCTGGACCCCACCTTGACGACGATGGCCCCGGGGCCACTCAGCACGGCACGCGCGTCGACGCCCACCACGTCACCATGGTTGGTCGGCGGGTCGGTCGGCGGGTCGGTCGGCGGGTCGGTCGGCGGGTCGGTCGGCGAGCCGGTCAGCGGACCCAGCGCATCGGTCTCTGGGCTGGACAGCTGGTCGGAGGTCATTCCGCCGGGTCCACCCAGTGACCGGCGTCGCGCTCTGCTGCCAACTCCTGCTGGGTCGCGAGCCTGGCGGCCCGTCGCTGCTCGTCCTCCGCCTTTCGCTCCACCCGACTGGCCCGCTCCCCCGCCGAGATCCGGATGTCCTCGCCCCGGCGGCCGGCGACCATGCCTGCCGCAGCGCCGGTGGCCAGACTCGGGTCCCAGTCGAAGACGACCGCCTGTTCCCCGCGGCCGATGACGACCTCGTCGTCCGGGTGCGCCCCGGCCTTGACCAGTGCCTCCTCGACGCCTAGCCGGGCCAGCCGGTCGCCGAGGTACCCCACGGCCTCGTCGTTGCCGAAGTCCGTCTGGCGGACCCAGCGCTCCGGTCGCTCGCCGACGATCCGCCACCGCACCTGCTCGATGTGGCCGGTCGTGGCGTCCTCGCGCAGCACCCGAAAGCCGGCGTCGTCGCGCGCCGCGGGCCGGATGACGACCCGGGGAGCGCCTACCGGCGCCGCGACCTGGCGGGAGCGCGTCACCAGCCTGGACATCGCGAACGACAGCTCGCGCAGCCCTTCCCTGGTCGCGGCCGAGATCGGGTACACGTCGTAGCCGCGCTCGCCGAGCAGCGGCGTGACCATGTCGGCGAGTTCCCTGGCCTCCGGCATGTCGATCTTGTTCAGCGCGACGATCGAGGGCCGATCGGTCAGGTCCACGCCACCGCTGACCCCCGCCACGGGCCGGTACTTGCGAAGCTCGGTGAGGATGACGTCGAGGTCACTGACCGGGTCCCTGCCAGGTTCCAGCGTGCCGCAGTCCAACACATGGACCAGCACCGAACAGCGCTCGACGTGCCGCAGGAACTGCAGGCCGAGGCCGCGGCCCTCGCTGGCGCCCTCGATCAGTCCGGGCACGTCGGCGACCACGAACCGCTCGTCACCGGCCTGCACCACCCCGAGGTTGGGCGTCAACGTAGTGAATGGGTAATCGGCGATCGCCGGGCGAGCCGCCGACATGGCGGCCACGACGCTGGACTTGCCGGCACTGGGGAAGCCCACCAGCGCGACGTCGGCGACGGTCTTGAGTTCGAGGACGACGTCACCGGACCAACCCGGCTCGCCGAGCAGCGCGAAGCCGGGCGCCTTGCGGCGGGCCGACGCTAGCGCAGCGTTGCCCAGCCCACCGCGGCCGCCCGCCGCGACCACCAGGCGCGTGGCGTGCCCGACGAGGTCGGCGATCACCTCACCGCTATCCGACAACACCACGGTGCCGTCGGGCACCGCGAGGATGAGGTCGGCGCCGTCGGCCCCGTTGCGGTTGCCACCACGGCCCATCGCGCCAGATCCGGCCTTGCGGTGGGGCACGTGATGGAAGTCGAGCAGCGTCGTGATCTGAGCATCGACGACAAAGACGACGTCGCCACCGCGGCCGCCGTTGCCCCCGTCCGGGCCACCGAGAGGCTTGAACTTCTCGCGGTGGATCGACGCCGCTCCGTTGCCGCCATCTCCTGCCGAGACGTGCAGGACGACCCGGTCGACGAACTGCGTCACGTCGACCTCCTTGGGGTCCTATGCGATTGGGGCGACCTCTGGCTGGACGGCACCGGCAGGTGCCACGATGTTGATGACCCGCCGACCGCGACGGGTCGAGAACTCGACCGCCCCCGGGACGAGCGCGAACAGCGTGTCGTCTCCACCACGGCCGACATTGTCACCGGGGTGGAAATGGGTGCCACGCTGCCGGACGATGATCTCACCGGCGCCGACGACCTGGCCGCCGAACCGCTTGACGCCCAAACGCTGGGCATTGGAGTCACGGCCGTTCCTGGTGGAACTGGCGCCCTTCTTGTGTGCCATCGAGCAGTCTCACTTCCCGATCGAGGTGATCTTGATACGGGTCAGCTCCTGGCGGTGGCCCTGCCGCCTGCGGTACCCGGTCTTGTTCTTGTACTTGAAGATCTTGATCTTGGGCCCGCGCAGCTCGTCGACGACCTCACCGGTGACTGTGATCTTCGCGAGCTCGTCGGCTGCCGACGTCACGGTCTCGCCGTCCACGAGCAGCACCGGCCGCAGGTCCACACTTCCGCCAGGTCCCGCGGCGAGCCGGTCGACGATCAGAACATCACCGACGCTCACCTTCTCCTGGCGCCCTCCGGCGCGCACGATCGCGTACACGGCTCTCACTGTCCTCTCGAATCGAAACGCCTGCCGGCGTGGTGGCTCGCTGACGCCGGTCCCGGCGCCGCGACGTGCACGACGGGCACATCACGGCCAGTCGACAAGGATACGGCACTCAGGCGGGCTGATCGACCCGTCGGCCGCGTCGGTACCGAGCCTGGTCCCCACCGCCACCGCCACCGCCACCGTTACCGTCACGGTCGCCTCGTGACGACCGATGGTCGTTCGCGTCGTCCTCACCCGAGTCGACCGGGTGGTCGCCGACGATGAGGCCGCGGCCATGGCACGTCTCGCACGTCGTGCTGAACGCCTCCAGCAGCCCCTGACCCACCTTCTTGCGGGTCATCTGGACCAGCCCGAGCGAGGTGACCTCGGCGACCTGGTGCTTGGTGCGGTCGCGCCCCAGGCACTCGACCAAGCGCCGCAACACCAGCTGACGGTTGCTCTCCAGCACCATGTCGATGAAGTCGACGACGATGATGCCGCCGATGTCGCGCAGCCGGAGCTGACGAACGATCTCCTCCGCTGCCTCCAGGTTGTTCTTGGTGACCGTCTCCTCCAGGTCGCCGCCGGAGCCGGTGTACTTGCCGGTGTTGACGTCGACCACGCTCATCGCCTCGGTGCGGTCGATGATCAGCGATCCCCCCGACGGCAGCCACACCTTGCGGTCCAGGCCCTTGGCGATCTGCTCGTCGAGCCGGTGCGCGACGAACAGGTCCGCCTCGGTCCCCGGCTCGGGCTGCCAGCGCGACATCCTCGGCGCGAGGTCGGGGGCGACGTGCCCGACGTAGGCCGCCAGGGTGTCCCACAGGTCGTCACCGGAGACGACGAGGGAGGTGAAGTCCTCGTTGAACGCGTCGCGCACCACGCGGATCGCCAGGTCCGGCTCGCTGTAGAGAAGCGCGGGCGAGGCGACTGACTTCGCCTTGCGCTCGATGTCGGCCCATTGTGCGGTGAGCCTTGCGACGTCGCGCTCCAGGTCTTCCTCCGCCGCCCCCTCGGCTGCGGTGCGCACGATGACACCCGAATCCTCGGGCAGGACGCGCTTGAGGACCTTCTTGAGCCGGTTGCGCTCGACGTCGGGCAGCTTGCGGGAGATGCCGGTCATCGAGCTGCCCGGCACGAACACGACGAAGCGCCCCGGCAGCGAGACCTGCGAGGTAAGCCGGGCGCCCTTGTGGCCGATCGGGTCCTTGGTCACCTGCACGAGCACGGTGTCGCCCGGCTTGAGGGCAGCCTCGATACGGCGATCGGCCTTGCCCTCGAGGCCGAAGGAGTCCCAGTTGACCTCGCCTGCGTAGAGCACCGCGTTGCGGCCCCGGCCGATGTCGACGAAGGCGGCCTCCATACTCGGCAGCACGTTCTGCACCTTGCCGAGGTGGACGTTGCCGATCATGGACTGATGGGCGGCGCGGGTCACATAGTGCTCGACCAGCACTCCGTCCTCCAGCACCGCGATCTGAGTGCGGTCGCCGGTGTCGCGGACGAGCAGAGTGCGGTCGACGCTCTCGCGTCGGGCCAGGAACTCCGCCTCGGTGATGATCGTGCGGCGCCGCATGGAGTCGCGGCCCTCGCGCCTGCGTTGCCGCTTGGCCTCCAGCCGCGTCGAGCCGCGGATGGATGTGACGTCGCCGGCCACCGACCGGGCGTCGCGCACCTTGACAACGGTGCCGGGCGGGTCGTCGACCGCGGGGGTCAGGTCCTCCTCGCCGCCGCGACGACGACGGCGACGGCGGCGGCGGGCGGACCGGCTGCTGCCCGCCTCGTCGGCGTCGTCACCGTCGTCGGACTCGGTGTCCTCGTCGCTGTCGTCGTCGGATTCCTCGTCCTCGACGTCGGCCGGCTCCTCGCCGTCCACGGGCTCCTCGCCCTCGGTCCGGCGACGTTTGCGGCCCCTGCCACCCCGGCGGCGGCGGCGTGGCCGCCCACCCGCACCATCGTCGGTCTCCTCGTCGCCGTCGACGTCATCGGCGTCGAGGTCCTCGGGGGCGTCTTCGGGGTCCTCGGGGTCCTCGACGTCCTCGAGGTCGATCTCGGGAGGTGTGGCCACCCGGCCTGAGACGTCGATCGACTCAAGGCTGTCGTCGAACGACAACTCGGCGGCGGCCCCGGCCCGTCGCCGGCGCCGCGGGGATCGCCGGGCGGTCGTCACCGACTCGCCGTCGGGGGCCGCCGGAGCGTCAAGATCCTCCAAGTCGTCCAGCAGTCCCTCGACGAGCTTCGGATCGACCGCGGGTGTCGCCGCCTCGTCGGGGGGTGCGGTGGAGCGACGGCGGGCGCGGGCGACCGGTTCGCGCTCGGCGACGTCGGGTGGGGAGAACATCGCGGGCTGTGCCGGACCTGCGGCCGCAGTGGCCCGGCGACGCCTGGGGGCGGCGGCCTCGGGGGCCTGGAACAGTGCGGTGGCAGCGGGGGTGAGGAACAGTGTGGACGCGATCGGAGCCGCCGCCGCGTCGGGTCGCCGCTCGTCGCTCGGCCCGCCGGCCGGGTCCGCCGGGGCAGCGTCAATCGGTTCGGGTTCAATCGGTTCGGGTTCGATCGGTTCGGGGTCGATCGGCTCGGGGTCGATCAAGGTGGGTTGCTCAGGGGCGGTCTCGTCAGCCGCCTCTGTGATCCTAGGCGCCTCGGGTATGTCGGGCATCGCCTCGATGACGGGTTCCCCCGCCGGTGCGGCGGATCGACGGCGCCGACGCGCCGGCGCCTTGGGCGGCGCGTTCTCGGACGCGTCGACCGAGGGCGGCGGATCGACGACCGCCGGCTCGGGGCCGGCTGACGGCGCGTCGAGGGTGCTTGTCGTTGTGGGCTCTTCAGCCACACGTACTCCTGTTCAGCAACGCCCCCGCACGGCGCGGTACGTCGCGGTTCGTCGCGCCGTCGGACGACGCTGAAGCCGGTAGACGCCGACACCGACCCATCCGGCGACGGACGGCGCGCGGCGCCAGGTCCTGTCGCGCCCGGTGGGGCGGCTTACGGCGGCTGCCCGTCGCACGCGGATCGCGTTCGTCGGGACGGGGTCAGTATGGCACGCGGCGCGGCCGCAAGCCGCGCATCGACGCGGGCGCCGGATCGATCAGCGAGTCGATCATGAGGCGGATCAGAACAGCGAGGTCACGGTCTGACCGTCCCAGGAGCCGTAGGCGAGCCTCGTCGACACCGCCGGCGCAACCGGCTCGGGCATACCCCCCTGGACCAGCGCGGCCAGGACATCGTCCGGGCGAACCGTGGGAACCGCCGTCTCGATCACCAGGTTCAGCGTCACCAGCTCGCTATCCGGCAACACGTCGGTCGCGGCGGCGAGAACGTGCGCCCTCACCTCCACGTCACGTTCCCCTGACTTGGTCATCCGCCGGATCGAGATGTCCGTCGCAGCGAGGAATGCCCCGACCGCATCGGTCACCGCCCCGGCGGACACCCCCTCGATCAGCACCTGCCACTGGCTTGCGGCAAGCGCGGTCGCCAGCGGCACCGTGGTGTCGTCACTGGCGGCGATCACGTCGATCCCGACCGGCAGCGCGGCGTCCAGCTGCTCGGCCACCAACGCCGGGTCGCGCCATTCCGCCAGGCCGATCTCGACGTATTCGGCCTCGCTGGCCGCCCCGGTCGGCACCGCTCCCGCCCACGAGATCTTTGGGTGCGGGCTGAATCCCGCCGAGTAGGCGATCGGCACGCTTGAGCGCCGGATCGCGCGCTCCAGCGCCCGCTGGATATCACGATGGCTGGTGAACCGGAGCCGGTGGCGCTTGGTGAAGCGCAGCCGGATCCGCTGCACGACGGGGGCGACGTCGCCGGGCGGCTGCCGGGGAGTGCGGGACTGGGTCACCGCCGCGACGCCACCGTGGTCAGTGAGAGCCCCCGCGACGCGGCGAGCCGGGCCAGCGCGGCACCCAGGTCGCTTCGGATCCGGCCGGTCGGGGTACCGGGCAGGATGAAGACGCTGTCGGTGACGGCGGCGGCGGCGGAGGCGCCGTCCTCGGGTGCGAGCGACAACTCGGGTCGGGCGATCACCCACCCCATCGCGACCGGGACCGGTGTGGTGGCCGGGTCGGCGGCAACCTCTTCGACGAGCACTGCGAGGCGGCGATCCGGCTGCTGCTGCCAGGACCGCGTGAAGTCGGCCAGGAACGCCGGGAAGTCCGCCGGCTGGAAGGCGGTGCAGTCTGCTGCCGACCACCAGCTGAGCAGGGCGAGGCTGGCGACGTCGTCCGGCGAGTCGGGGTTCACCTCGCGAGCGCGGTACCAGCGCTCGTCATCGGCGGCGGCGCGCGGCACCGCAACCAGCCGATCCGCGAACGCCGACCCTGGACCTCGGGCCGGGCGCAACACGACCGGGGCACCAGGGCTCTGGCCTGGGACGGCAGGCTCGGGCGGGATCACCGCCCGGCGCCCGGGTGGGCGTTGCAGGACGTGGGCCGCTCTCGACGGGCCGACCGCGCCAGGCGGCGGGACCGGCGACGTGGCCCCACTGCTCACCGCGTACCTGCCACGACCCTGGTGGCAGTGGGGGCAGCCGTGGCTGTCACGCTCAGCGGCAGCAGCGTGCGGCCGGTCGGACCGACCTGGATGGCGGTCCCCATGGTCGGGCACACGCCGCAGTTGAAGCAGGGGCTCCATCGGCAGTCGTCGACCTCGACCTCGTCCAGGGCGTCCTGCCAGTCCGCCCAGAGCCACTCCTTGTCCAGGCCGGAGTCCAGGTGATCCCACGGCAGCACTTCGGCCTGCTCGCGCTCACGGGTGGTGAACCAGTCAACATCGACGCCGTGCGGGGCCAGCGCCTCGGCGGCAGTCATCCACCGCTCGAACGAGAAGTGCTCGCTCCACCCGTCGAACCGGCCGCCGGCGCGCCACGCCGCTTCGATGACGTCGGCCACCCGCCGGTCACCGCGGGAGAGCAGTCCTTCGACGATGCCCGGCTTGCCGTCGTGGTACCGGATGCCGATGGCCTTGGCGTATCGACGGTCCGAGCGGATCGCCTCCCGCAGCTTCGCCAGCCGGGCGTCCGTGGCCTCGTGGTCGAGCTGCGCGGCCCACTGGAACGGCGTGTGCGGCTTGGGCACGAACCCGCCGATGCTGACGGTGCAGCGGATGTCGTTGCGGCCGGTGACCTCCCGACCCGCGGCGATGACCCGGCGTGCGACCTCGGCGATCTGCAGGACGTCGGCATCGGTCTCGGTGGGCAGACCACACATGAAGTAGAGCTTGACCTGCCGCCAGCCGTTCGCGTAGGCGGTGGTAACGGTACGGATCAGGTCCTCCTCGGTCACCATCTTGTTGATGACGCGGCGGATCCGTTCCGAACCGCCCTCCGGGGCGAACGTCAGACCGGAGCGGCGACCGTTGCGGCTCAGCTCGTTGGCCAGGTCGACGTTGAAGGCGTCGACCCGGGTCGAGGGCAGTGACAGCCCGGTCTGGGTGCCCTCGTAGCGGTCGGCGAGGCCCTTGGCGATCTCGGCGATCTCGGAGTGGTCGGCGCTGGACAGGCTGAGCAGACCCACCTCGGAGAACCCGGTGGCGCACAGGCCCTGATCGACCATCCGGCCGATGCCCTCGATGGACCGCTCCCGGACCGGGCGCGTGATCATTCCCGCCTGACAGAACCGGCAGCCGCGGGTGCAACCGCGAAAGATCTCCACGCTCATCCGCTCGTGCACGCTCTCGGCCAGCGGCACGAGCGGCGTCTTGGGGTACTCCCAGGTGTCGAGGTCCATCACGGTGTGCTTGCCGACACGCCACGGGGCGGCAGGGTCGTTTGCCGTGACGCGGAGGATGCGACCGTCCGGGAGGTACTCCACGTCGTAGAGGCTGGGCACGTAGATGCCGCCGGGGGCCGCGTCCGGGGCCGCGGGGACCTCGACCTGTGCCAGCGTGGTCAGCAGGCCTCGCCGGCCGCCGGGCTCCCCCGCCGCCTTCCAGTCGCGGATCGCGTCGCTGACGGCCAGCACCGCCTGCTCGCCGTCGCCGAGGATGGCCGCGTCGACGAACGCGGCGATCGGCTCGGGGTTGAAGGCGGCGTGCCCGCCCGCGATGACCAGCGGATGCTCGTCGGTCCGGTCGGCCGCTCGCAACGGGATCCCGGCCAGGTCCAGCGCCGTCAGCAGGTTGGTGTAGCCGAGTTCGGTGGCGAAGGAGACCCCGATGACGTCGAAGGCGCCCAGCGGCCGGTGGCCGTCGACGGTGAAATGCGGGATGCGGTGCTCGCGCATGAGGGCTTCGAGGTCCGGCCACACCGCGTAGGCGCGTTCGGCAAGCACGTCCGGCACCTCGTTGAGGACCTCGTACAAGATCATGACGCCCTGGTTGGGCAGTCCGACCTCGTAGGCGTCGGGGTACATCAGCGCCCACCGCACCACCGCGGCGTCCCAGTCCTTCGTCGTGGAGTTCAGCTCACCACCGATGTATTGCACGGGCTTGGACACCCGCGGCAGCAACGGCTCCAGGCGGGCGAACAGGCTGTCGACGGGCATGGCTCTGCGGACCTCCAGAAGCAACAAGGGACACGCATACGGTACCCGCGTCCACTGTGCGTACCGACCTCGTCCGCCATCTGGTGTGGACGTTCCCATCGCAGCGCGATTGCGGGTGGAGGACCGATACCGTCGCCGTTATGCGAACGAAGGTGTTCAGGTTGGGCATCACTGTGCTCGTGGGAACCGTGGTGGGGTCGGTGCTGCTGGCTGCCGGTGTGGCCTCCTCGGCGACGGGTGAGGCGCTGCTGGTGTCCACGCGCGCCGACCGTTCGGATGCCGTGCCGCTGCAGGGGGCCGACCTGTCCGGCAGTGTCTACGTCTTCCTCGCGGACCCGCCGGCGGACCCGGCCGTGATCGGTGTCGACTTCTACATCGACTCGGCGCCGCCCGCCGACCCGACACGGGTGGAGAACACGGCCCCGTACGACCTGCGGGGCGGCTCCGCCGAGAAGCCGACTGCCTGGAAGCTCGACGCCGTGCCAAGCGGTGGTCACTCGGTTACCGCAGTGGTCCGTACGGCTGCGGGGTCGACCACGGTGACGGCCACATTCACCGTGCGCGCCGGCTCGACGCCAACGACGGCGCCACCGACGGTCACCCCGCCATCGACGACAGCACCACCGACGGTCACCCCGCCGTCCAGTACGCCGATGTCGTCGTCGCCCACGCTGCCCGGCCCCGGCGCGCCGCAGCTCCTGGTCTCCACGTCAGCCACCCGCTCCGGGGCGACCGCGCTGGCGGGCTCCACCCGGTCCGGCAACGTCTACGTCTTCGTCAGTCCACCGGCCTCACCCGCCGTGAGCGGAGTCGACTTCTACATCGATGCGGCTCCCCCCGCCACCCCGGCACGTACCGAGAACACAGCGCCCTATGACCTGCAGGGCGGCAGCGTCACCACCGCCAACGCATGGAACCTCGGCACGGTGACGCCCGGCGCCCACACGGTGGCCGCCGTCATCCGGACCGCCACCTCATCGACGACGACCACAGCCACTTTCACCGTGGGCACCGGTCCCGCACCGACCACCACACCACCGACGACCACACCACCGACGACCGTCGACGATCCGCTGGTGCGGGCCTCGTGGCAGGGCGATTCGGCCACCACGCTGACATTCACGTGGCGCACCGGCGATCCGCAGACACCCGCCGAGGTGCGGCTGCGGCCTGCCGGGACGGCGATCTGGCAGAGCGCCACCGGCACGGCGAAGCCTGCGGGCGGGCTCGGCCACCAGCGCTCGGCCACGGCGACCGGGCTGCTGCCCGGGACCGCGTACGAGTACCAGGTGAGGGTCGACGACGGATGGTCGGCGACGGCGACGGCCGGCACCACGTCCCCGACGATGCCGCTGTCGTTCGTCTACTTCGCCGACACCGGCATCACCGGGCGGCTCGATGGTCTGAGCACCGGCACCGCTGCCGTCATCGACGCGATGGCGGCGCAGCGTCCCGATCTGCTGCTCGGCGGCGGCGACTATGCGTACTACAACACCGACCCCCGTTGGCCGACCCTCGACGGCGCCATCGACGCCTGGCTGACCCAGATGCAGCCGGTCATGAGCAATGCCGTGTTCATGCCGACGTACGGCAACCACGAGGTGCTGCTCGGCGAAGGCTTCGACGCCTGGGCCGACCGGTTCGCGACCCCGACCGGCGTGGGCGGCAAGTCCAGCACGGTCGACACACGAGGCACCTTCTCCTTCGACGCCGGACCGGTCCACTTCGTCTCGATCATGGCCGTGGACGAGACGTCCGGGCTGCCGTCGGCCAACCGGACGTGGATCGCCGACGACATCAGGGCCGCCCAGGCCCGCGGCATGCGATGGGTGGTGCCGTACCTGCACGGCATCCCCTTGGGCGACGGCACCAACCACAAGACCAACTACGCCCTGCAAAGCCAACTCGGGCCGCTGTTCGAGAGCCTCGGGGTGCCGCTGGTGCTGTTCTCCCACGACCAGTCGTTCGAGCGCACCTACCCCCTGACCGGCCTGCGGGACACCCGAGCGACCGCCCCGACCAGAACGTCCACGTCGCTGTCCTGCTACACCGACGCCGACGGCGTGATCTGGGTGAAGACCAGCCCCGCCGGCAAGCTGTCCAGCAAGAACGGCGACTTCAGCCAGTTCCTGTCAGTCGCCCAACCGCCCTGGACCGCAGTCCGCGACAACACCGCCTTCCACTTCACCGAGGTGAATGCGACCGCCACCTCGCTGAGCGTCACCGTCCACGGCGTCACCCCGGGTCAGCCCGCAACAGTGGTGGACAGCTTCGTCATCCAGGGTGGCAACTGCTGAGGGCAATCCGGTGGTGGGCCTCTATAGCCGAACCTCCACGCCATCGTCCAAATCGTCGCGGAAGCCCGGCCCCGGTTGAGTTCGTTGTCTAACCTCGTGACGGCACCAGCCGGGTTGTCTTTAGTCCGGCCTGCTCAAGTTCGCCCGCACACGAGCAAATGACCGCGCGATACTCGAACCGGCCACGGTCCCGTTTCCACTTTCCGTAGACGACCGTGTGATTGTTCCCACAACCAGCACAAAGCCCTGCGACAGTCACCACTTGCGATTCACTCCCGGTGGTGGACTCACCACTTGACACCGCCATGATAATGGCGGGCACACCGAGTCTGTTCACAGCCGCCCGCCCTTCGGCCTGGAGAACAGGTAACGGGATGAAACCATGGCGCACAGTACGATGAGTCCGATGACCCATGGGAAACCAAGAAGAGCCACGAGACCTGCGCCCATATTTGCGCCGACCGTGTTGGACATAGTTGCAAGCCTGATGTAGGCACCGACGACACTGGCCGCTGCAGGCGTCAAAATGAACAGGATCAACCTACTGGTGAAAGCTTCCGGCGCAAGATAAGGATTAGAACAGCAATGAGAATTCCCAGGAGGAATGCTGAAGCCAGCACACCGATAGTCGTGACGTGCCCGCTCGAAAGCCACTCATTCCCAGGATCCACATCACCCCTGGCTGGATCCGACTGATCCCCTATGAGCCAGACGCTTACTATTGAGGAGAGCAGAAAGAGGGTTACCCACAGGACGTGAGCACGGGGCTCGGCCCGCGCTAGGGCCCGGACGGACCTACCCAACGTACAGCCTCACTACTGTGTACATAGTGAATGACCTGTCAGCACATGCCTGCTTCGAGTAAGAAGGCGCCACACTGCACCGTGACAGTAGATCACCGTAGAACTGATTATCGATTCTAAGTTTCGTTCTCCCCCATGGCTTGAGCGTATAGCCGAACCACCTGATTAACGCATAACCAAGATCATGCGTATCGCACGAACTCCTGAATCCGAACCGACTCTCTACTTTGGGGGATAAACCAGTGCAATGATCGGTCCCCGTCAGTCCCTTCCTTAGCACTCCGTCCGGGCGACGCCAAAGATAGGTCGTCCATCCGATCCCCCTCTTTCTTATCCAGGATATGAACCCGACAGGCACATATTCGGAGCCAGACAAAATTCCTCTGATGCATGCCCAGGTCCCGGAGTTACATTTGCCACTGAGGTCTGACTCATTCACGGGGTCTTGTGGGTGGCTGTAGGGGTGGTGTTGCCGCCGGGGATGAGACTGTGCGTCGCACAGTCTCACCCGGCAGCAACCTTATTACAAACATCGAGGAGCCTTCAACCGGAGCCAGCTGAACGCTTCGGAGAAGACTCAGGAAAGGCCCGCAGAGCGAAGGCGAACGTTATGCCAAGAATCCCAACCGTGAAACCGATGCCGAGGGCGTTGGACAACAGAAGAGAGATCCCCATGACGATACTACCAACCCCGGCGATCAGCTCGGAAAAAATAGAGCGCATTGAAGTCAGTCCTTGTTTCTTGCCCCGACTTACGTTGAACTTGCGCCGCCGACTCCGAATTCCCCACCCCACAGCGGCGCCCACAAGGCAAACCACACCCAGAGCGAAAAGGAAGATCCCCGCCCAACCATACATCGTCTGGAGTATGTTCATGGGCGGTAGTACCAGTAGCTGCCCAGAACGTAGCCAACCCAGGAACTAGCGTATTGCCGGGAGGTATTCCTCCAAGTTCTGTACACATGAACTGCTCGCAGGCGGGTGTACGTTGAGAGCGAGTACCCCCTGAATGATGCCCACGCCACAGCGGCACCATAGATCGAAGCCCAGCCACCTATTTGCACGACAAAGCTCCCGGCTTGCGCCCCCGAACGTGCGGCGAGAATGAACGAAAGAGCACTAATCACTGCAAGAGCTAGCCCGGCTGCATCTCTCTCTCTTCCGGTGAACCACATGCGAAGGTGCAGAGTGTAGGTGTCTACGTGTTGATAGAATATCACGTATGGCCGCCAATAGGGTCGGACCGGAGAAAAATAGTAGGCGCGGACAGGGTAGGACCAGCGTGAAACAGTTGTCCACCAACGATAGCTAAACAGCCCGCTCAGGTCTTGTCCATTGACCGAGTCTTGTGGGTAGGCGTATGAGGTGGTGTTGCCGCCGGGTATGGGGTCGGTGCTGGTGAAGGAGGCTGTGACGGGGTTGTAGAGGCGGGCGCCCATGAGGATGAGGCCGGTGCCGGTGGTGGCGCGTTGGGCGGCGCCGTGCCAAGCGTAAGTGGAGGGGGTGGTGCGGGTGCCTGTGGTGCCTTGGGTTTGGGTGCCGTACTCGCTGTAGTCGGCCCAGGTGCCGGTGATGGTGGTGGTGGGTTGGGTGAGGGTGTAGGTGGTGTCGGCGACGGTGTCGCCGTGGGGATTGGTCAGGTACAGGATTCGACTGGCAGTGGTGGTCGTGTACCGGTAGACGGTGCTCAGACCACCGGATAGTCCGGCGTAGTACAACTGTGAGGTACCCGCTGAGGTGTCGGCGATCGGAACGTCACCGATGGGCGTGT
>Ga0163144_10013304_pt1 | contig 17187 bp, 7 predicted proteins | sample OliLak19BULKMAT1_FD_123175 | JGI IMG/M metagenome (GOLD analysis project Ga0163144, IMG submission 123175) | Freshwater microbial mat bacterial communities from Lake Vanda, McMurdo Dry Valleys, Antarctica - Oligotrophic Lake LV.19.BULKMAT1 | ecosystem: Environmental > Aquatic > Freshwater > Lake... | reverse complement strand
ATGCAGCAAACCATCAAAGAAATGCAGCGGCTCTCACGCCGTGTTCTCTTTGAAAGCCTGCCGCATCCACCTCGTCGCAAGAAGCTGGGCAAGAAAGTTTTAGGTCTTATCTAAGCGCCATTCCGGTCTGTCCGCGTCACTGGTATGTTGATACCACGTTCATTTGCTCTGACTGCGGTCGTGAGTTTGTGTTTACGGCGAGCGAGCAGCGATTTTGGTATGAGGACAGACGGTTCTGGATAGATTCCTTGCCCAAGCGTTGTGTCGAGTGCCGGAAGGCCGAGCGCACGCGCCTTGAGCTTCGTAAGCGTTACGATTCATTGATTGGCGAGGCATTGGGCCAGTGTCCGATTGAGACGAAGAAGCAGGTCGTCGAGATTATCAACGAGTTGGAGACGGCAGAGGAGCAGATACCGGAGAGGATGAGTGAGAATCGTTCGAGATTGTATGGACAGTTATCAAAAGCGGGCTAACCTGGCGCTGCATCTAACGGCGGCGGGCCGTCGCGGTTGCAATCGGCGCACCTCGTGGCCGCCGTCGCTGAGCTTGGGTCGTAGCGGCACTATGCGCGGCACAAGATTTGAAACACTTAGAACCTATGAACACTCTACGTAAATTGTTCGGGCCGAGCAAAAGGGAACTCTGGCGGCAGCTTTGCACTGAAACCGGTGCGGATTACGTTCAGGGCGGATTCTGGAAAGGTGACAAGGTGCAAGCCACTCATGGTGAGTGGACGATCACCTTGGATACTTATGCGGTGTCCACGGGCAAAACGACTATGGTTTTCACCCGGCTGCGGGCACCCTACGTCAACCCCGATCACTTGCGGTTTACTATTTACCGTCGTGGTCTGTTTAGCGACATTGCCAAGTGGCTCGGGATGCAGGACATCGAGGTCGGTCCTCCGGACTTTGACCGGGAGTTCGTCATCAAGGGCACCAATGAGAGCAAGCTGCGGGCGCTGTTCGACAAGGCGAGACTCAGGGAATTGATCGCTGCTCAGCCCCAGATTCACTTAACGGTAAAAGACAACGAGGGATTATTCGGGCCGAATTTTCCAGCCGACACTGACGAGCTATGTTTCCATGTGCATGGGATTATCAAGGACGTGGAGCGATTGAAGCTGTTGTTTGAGTTATTCGCTGAAACATTGGATCAGTTGTGCCACATCGGTTCGGCCTACGAGGAGGCACCAAAGTTAAAACTGTGAAAACGAAACTGATAACCGCGCCGCCGGCCTCCGGTGGCCCGACGGGGCGGTTCCAAGGGCCAAATATTGGGTTACTGCCCTTCAGCATCGACCCATTCCGAATGTTGCAACATTCAAAGGCCCTTTTTTTGGCGAGACGACGAGGAACGGTATTTATTTGAGCCCGTCGAAGGATCGCAATTCCGAACATGCCGCCCCGCTGGGGCTTGGGATTTATCGGGGATGTGACGTGCTATAAACATGCCGCGCCTCTGGCGCTGGTGCGCGAATCCGCCCGGCGGGTGACGGCGGTGGAGCGTCTGAAATCGGCGCACCGCGCATCGCTGGCGGAGTTGGACGCGCGCTTCACCACCCTACAGCACCGCGCCTTCCGGCGCGGGAGTTGTAGCTCCAGAGGAGCGCCATGTTTATAGAAACGAAACAAAAACACGAATCCCGCGGATGGCTCGGGAACCAGAATTGCCGCCAGCATACTCGGAGTGGTCCGGAGCGGGTGTGGGTGGGTTTGCGCTGCGGGTCGGGAGATCCGCGGGCCGGATCCGGGTCAGGCCATGCCTTTCCAGCGGCGGATGCCCCATTCGGTCACAAAGCAGGCGAGGGCGAACAGGAAGACGCTGGCTTGATGCCAAAGGGGGGAGGTCCAGTTCTCGGTGATCGGTGCTTTCAGGCTGGGGAGATCCCGGGCAAAGGCGTCGAGGGAAGAGACCGTCAATATCCGGCCGCCAGATTTACGGGCGATGGTTTCGAGGAAGGCGCGGTTGGGGGTCAGTGAACGAAATTCCTCGGCGGCGGGATCGGAGGTCCAGCCGGCTTCGGACCGGCCGACTTCCATCCCAAAGGAATCGGTGACGATGGCTTCGGCGGCGTACCCGCCGGTTTCGCGCGGCACGTAAGTGGCCTCGTAAAGGCCGGCTTCGTTCAGGGCCGGCTCGGCGGTCAGGCGGACGGAATTGGTGGTGGTCTGGCTGCGGACGGTGAGGGCCACGGCGGCGTTGTCGAGCGGTTGAAATTTTTTGTCGCGCGCCCGCACTTGCAGGCGGACGGATTGGTTCGGATCGCCGGGTTGGTCCTGTGCCTGCAACTCGATGCGGCCCGGGACATCGGCGACGAGCCAGCGGATGAGCTGACGCCAGGCCTTGTCCATGTCCTTGTGGTTCGCTTCATCCTTGAGACCCCAGTGCCAGAGGTCGCCGATGAGGAGGGCGGCGGTGCGGCCGTTGCCAAAACGTTGGACGGCCAGGGCGGGGAAGGAGTTGCCCTGTCGATCGGTGACTTTGGCGATGGGACTGGCGCCGGGCTTGAGCGCGCGCACCTTGTTCAGGACGCCGAAGGGGGCGACATCGCCGAGACGGCTACGTTCGGCGGATTCATTGTCGCGCAAACGGGCCCAGGGTTGCAGCCAGCCCTCGCGGGTGAGTTCGAGGCGGAGTTCGCCGGGCGGTTGGCCGTCGCCGGGTTGGTCGAGATAAACGGGGAGCATGTCGCCGATGGGGGTCCGATCGAACTTGCCTTCGTGATAGGACTCGGCGCCTCCGAGCATGAGGAATCCGCCGCCGCGTTCGGAGACGAATTTCTGGAGCAGGGCCATCTGGTCGGGAGTGAAGAACCCGGCTTCGAGATCATCGAGAATGACCGCGTGATAGCCGTAGAGATCCTCCGGAAGCTTGGGAAAACCGGCCCGCAACTTATCCTCATCGCGCAGGCGGCTGGCATCATTGGGATAAAGGCGGACGAGCACAGGCTGGTCGTAACGTTCGATATTCTCCTTGTCCTGGTTGCCAAAGCCGCGGAAGAGCGGATTGCTGGATTCGCCGGCGCGTCCGCGGAAATCGAACTTGGGTTCGCGGCGGGCGATGCGGATGAGGCCGACCAGCTCGACTTGATCATCCTCGGCGAGCGCCCGGTTGAGGAACTTGAATTCCCAGTTGGGCCGTCCGCACACGTAGAGGATGCGGAAGGGGCCGCGTCCGCGATCGACCGTGATGACCCGGGCATTGTTGGCGACGGTGGCTTCGGTCGGGGACGTGGGATCTGCGGGGGAGGACGAACCCAGGGCGGGGGCGTCCACGGCGGCCACCTGCAACCGGTAAAAGGATAGTCCGGGCTGCGTCGGCTTGACCTGGAACCGGAAGGTGAGCGGTTTGCCATCCTGGGGGACCCGTTGTTTCTGCTCCGCGACGATGGGGCTGGAATGGCCGGGGGAGGCACCAGCCGGGTTGCGCGCGGTGGAGGGGACGCGGGGTCCGGACGAGGGAGTTTTGGTGGTGTTGGTGGTTGTGATGGCGACGCTGTTCGCGCGGGCATTCGTGGTGCCGGTCTTGATGAGTTGGGCAACGATGGTTTCGCCGGCGTAACCGGCCCCGGTGACTTCCGCCTGGATGGTGACCGGGGCATCCTCGAACGCCGTCTGGCTGACCACGACCTTTTGCAGGGCGATATCCTTGACGGGGTCGTCGGTGCCGATGACGACCGGGTAGATGGGAGGCAACCCGGCGAGGTCGGGGGATCCATCCGGCAGGTCCGTGGCGTTGCCATCGGTCAACAACAACACCCCGGCCAGCGGCTGGCCCTTGAATCGATCGGACAAGGTGCGCAAGGCGGCGCCGATGGAGGAAGCGCGGCCGTCGAAGCCCAGTTCGGAAAAATCGCGCGTGGACTGGACGCGGGAATCAAAGAAGTAGCGGCGGAGCTGGAAATTCTCCTCGAGGGTGGCGGACCATTTGGAGCGGTCACTGGTGAGCAATTCGCGCAGGCCCTCGCCGCGGCTGCGGGCGGCGCCGCGGTCCTTGATGCCCATGCCCTGGCTGTTGTCGGCGAGGATGGCGAAAATGTTGGCGCCGGGGCGGGCGCGTTGACCGCTCCAAAGCGGTTCGAGCAAACAAATGGCGAGGGCGAGCAGGCCGAGGAGTTTGAGGCCGATGCAGAGCCAGCGCCAGCCTCCGCGGACCGGGGCGCGGCGGTAGCTCCACCAGAGGAGCACGAGCGCGACGGCCACGAAACCGGCCGCGGGCAGCAGCCAGTTGGTACCGGAGAACAGCACCGCAGCCTGGAACATGGGCGCAGTGTGCCAGCGTCCATTCGCCAGTGCGAACGGAAACTTTCCAAGGAGCAGAGGGGAATGGGGTCCAGGGTCTGGGGCGGAGGTTTTGAGTTCCGAGTTTCGGGTATCGAGTGTCGAGCTCTGCATTCCGCACTCGTCGGCCGGTGGGGTGCTGCTGCGGTTCTGGAGAACCGCGCGCCTTCCATTTCCCGTTCCGCATTCCGAAGGGGGCTTGACGTGAAGGGACTCGTGCCCAACATTGGAGCCCATGAATCAACCGAAAGTCATCGCCTATCTGAAACCGTCCTGCGGGTGGAGTCAGGGCGTGCGGGCCGTCCTCCGCAAATACGAAATCCCCTTCGAGGATCGCGATATCATCAACGATCCCGTGCAACGCCAGGAAATGATCGAGAAAAGCGGGCAGATGCTCAGCCCTTGTGTCGAAGTCAATGGCCGGATGCTGCCGGATGTTAGTGGCGACGAGGTTGAGGCGTTTCTTCTCGCCAACAACCTGGTTCAAACCAACGAACGTCAGCCGGATGCCCCCACCAACCAGCCGTGCGCGCACGAAATGCCCACCGCCGCCCCCTTGCAATTCCGTCGCTGACCTCAGCCCGAACACCCTCAGGACGAAATAATTCTTCCGGCCGCGAAGCCCTGCTTCGCGGCCGTCTTTTTTTTCGAGACGCCAGCCAGTTCACGCGAAAGCGATCGTAAAAGAAGAGTGCGGAGTGCGATTGCGGATTTTCAGCCCCCAGCCCCCAAACCCGAGCCCGCAAACCCCAGCCCCCATAGCCGCTCACTTCCTGGTGAGTTTGAGGCGCAGGAAGCGGAGGGGGACGAGAGGTGGATCGAACACCTGGATTTTGACGGTCTCGGTCAGGCCGTTGCCGTCATCAATACGCTCGAATTCCCGGGTTTCCTGCGGGCCCGCGCTGGTCCAAGTCGTGAAGTCGCTGCTCCATTGCACATCGTAAAGCAGGTCCGTCGGTGGCAACCGCCGTTTGTAGGTCACGACCAATCCGCGGCCCGCGCCGGCCAGTCCGTCGGGGGTGGGCACCCGCTCGAGAGCGCCACTGAATCCACCGGCGTCCTCGGCCATCCGGGGATCGAAGTTGAAGGCATATTCGAAAAGGTTCCTGATGCCGTCCCCGTCCGGGTCCGCGAGTTCACCGCTGATCGCCGCATTGGTCAATTCCGCGCTGGAGAAATGCCGGAGGCGCCAGTTGTCCCACGGGGAATCGGTGAGCGTGAGGGTGAGGTCATCGGCGGTCTGGACCTGGCCATCGTCCGCGATCAGGCGCAGCACATATTGTCCCCCGCTGGAAAACGTCGCGAAGGTCCCGGGAGCGGACGGATCGGCGAAGGTGACCACGCCGGGCCCCGTGCGCTTGGTCCAATGGGCGGTGAGGAGCGCCGGCAGGGCTGGCTCGCCTTCGGCGGACACGACGCCGGCCAGGGCGACCCGGTTCGTGAAGGCCACGGCCTGAGACGGTCCGGCGGCGACGAAGGGCGCGGCCCGGGGCGGAGGGTCGGCGGCAAGGAAGGCGATTTCGGGGGCACCGAGGAGGCGGTTATAGATACGCAGCTCATCGATCTGGCCATCCCAACCCCGATCGAGCGCGCTGGAATTCCCGAGGTAACCCGTGCCGAGGTTGGACAGCGGCGTGCCAATCGGGGTCGTGCGGAGCGTGCCGGGAACGGAGACGCCATTGATGTAGAAAATCGGGCTGCCGGTGGTGGTGATGCTGTCGTAGGTGATGGCGACGTGAGACCACGCGCCATCGGCCACGACGTTGCCTGGTGAGCGCCATTCGCCCGGAGAAATCGAGCGTTGGGATTCGAAGGCAAGGGCATTGCTGGCGGAGGTGAGATCGCGGCGCATGCGAATATTGCAGCCGGGCATTTGCAGGAGGCGAGGGGTGGTGCTGTTGCCTGGCGAGCGGGAGCGCACCCAGGCGGTGACCGTCAACCGTGGCCAGCTCATCGAGTTGAAAGTGGCCGAAGCATCGGCCCCGTCGAGGTTCAGCCCATAACCCAGGCGGGCCGGGACAAGGGTGGCGCCGTTGGCGAGTTGCGCGGTGCGTCCTTTGCCCGAGACATCGGCAGCCGCGGAGCCGTTGGTTTCCGCGAATGGCCAATAGGCCTCGAGTCCCGCGGCAAGCGTCGCTTCCGGATTCACCGCGACGGTGAGGTCAGCGAAGCCGCTGGCTGGGCCGTTGTGCGCGGTGAGGCGCAGGACGAAGATGCCGGGGGCGGAAAAGCGGACAGTGGTATTGGCGGCGTTGCTGTTCTCGAAAAGGACCGGTCCAGGCCCCGCCACCCGGCTCCACGCGAACGCCAGGGGTAAACCGGGCTGGCCTTCGTCGAAGGCCGACGCCTCGAGGACCAGGGCCGATTGGGTGCCGGCGAGGCCAATCATTTTCGGGACGGGACTGGTGATGGTCACGATGGGGCCGGGCGCGCCGGATTCATTGTCGAGCAGGGTCACGGTGGCGGTCGCCGGCGCGCCGACGCGATAAGCGCCGGTGACGGTGAGCGCGAGGATCACGGTTTCCTCCGGCTCCATCGCGCCGTCATCCAGGGCCGTAACGGGAAGTTTGGTTTCGTAGGCCCCCGCGGGAATGGTCGCGTTGGTGCCGGGAGCAATGAAATCCGTTCCGCTCCGGGCGGTGCCATCGAGGGTGAACTGCACGGTGAGTGCCGCGTTCGTCGCGCGATCGCGGCGGAGGGTAAACGTCCCGGTGTTCGCGCCCGGTTCGGAAGCCGTGGCGTCGCTGGCCGTCACCGTGACGACCGGCAGGCTGGCGCTGTCGTCATTGTCGAGAATCGTGACGATGGCGAGATTCGGGATTCCGATGCGGGCACCGGGCGCGCTGGTGAGCTTGACCATGATGGTTTCGTTCGTTTCATCGATGGCGTCATCGACCGGCACGACGACGAGGGTCACGGTGTTGGAACCCTTGGGAATGATCACGGATCGGCCGGGGGGCGCATAGTCGCTCGGCGCGCTGGCCGTGCCGAAGGTCTCGAAATAAACGATTTGGGCATTGGTGACCCCGCCGGAGCGGCTGATCCGAAAAATGCCGGCGTCCTGGGCATCTTCCGCGGCGACGGCATCACTGGCGGTGACCGTGATCGCGCCGGAGGCATCGTCATCAAGAATCGTGTAGCGATGAGTGGGAAAGGCGTCGAGGAGGGCGTTGGACGGATTGCTCAACGTGACCACGAGGCTTTCGTTCGTCTCAACGAGGGAATCATCGATGATGCTGAGGTTAATGCTTTGATTCACGACACCCGGGGGAAAGGCGAGGTTCCCGGCGGACAGGGTGTAATCAACGCCGCCCCCCTTGGCGCTCCCACTCGTGACGTTGTAATGGACGGTGACGGTGGAGGCGGAGTTGGTGCTGAGGCCGACACTGAGTGGAACCAATGTGTCACTCTCCGGACCGCTCGAAGAGGCAAAGGTAAAGCCAACCCCGGGCAGCCCGCCATCATCGTCCTTGATGCTGATCGTTTGCGGCGTGGTGGTGCCGAGACTGTAGGTCGGATCCGAACGGAGCGTTAGCATCACCTTCTCGTCTGTTTCCCGCACGGAATCGTTGAGCGGTGTGAGGATGAGGGTCCCGGCATTAGTGCCGGAGGGAATGACCATGCCGCCACCGAGCGGGGCATAATCCGCTCCGGACACGGCGGTGCCGCCCACGTCGAAATAGACGACCAGGGCATTCGAGGTGGCGCCGGTGCGGGTAAAGGTCCAACGGCCCGTCCCGGGCCCCGCTTCATGGGCGGTTGCATCCGAGGCCACCACGGTCACGGCAGGCAGTTCGTCGTCGATCAGGGTGACCGTGGCGCTGCCGGGATTGCCCACGTTGCAGGCGGGATGGCTGGCGAGGGAGACCAGGACCGTCTCGTCACCTTCGAGGAGCGAGTCATTCACTGGCGTGACCGTGAGGGTGGCGGTGGCGCGGCCCGAGGGAATTATCACGGTCCCCGGGAGCGTGACGTAATCCGAACCGTTCGACGCGGTGCCGCTCATCGAATAATGGACGAGCAGGTTGGCGGCGAGGCTGCCCTGGCGGGTGACGGTGAAGGTGCCGTTGTTGCCCCCGCCTTCGCGCGCGGTGTTGTCGGTGGCGGTGAGGGTCACGGTCGTGGGATCATCATCCAGGATGAGGATGGCGGCCGTGCCACCAGCGCCCGTGTAAGCGCCATCGGCGAGCACCGTGACGGTAACGCTCTCATTGGTTTCGACGTCCGCATCGTCGATGACCCTGAGCGGAACCGCGGTTGAGGACTCGCCCGCGGCGATGGAGACAACCCCGGGCAATGAGGCATAATCCACACCGGGCGTCGCGCTTCCGCCGAGGGTGTAGCGGACGATCAGTTCGCCCGCGAGGCTGCCGTCCGTGCGGGTGAACCAGAACGAGCCACCATCGGAGCCGCTTTCCGACGCGCGCGAGTCGCCCCATTGGCCATTCGCGGAGACCGTCACGGTTGGCCGGACGACGGGATCGGCGTCGATGATGGTGACGGTTGCCTCCGCACGCGCTGCCAACACGCAGGAGGCGTCTTCGATCAAGGTCACCGTCACCGTCTCGGGGCCTTCGCTCACGCTGTCGCCCAGCGGGGTGATCACGATGTCCACAGAGGCCGCGCCGGCGGGCAGGATGATGCGCGAGGGCGAGCCGGTGGGTGTGGGAGTCATCGAAAAATCGGTGTTCCAGAGCGCGGAGCCGGTGCGATTGAACTTCACGGTGAGGGGAGCGTCGGTCGCGCCCGTGCGGGAGATTCGGAAGGTGCCGGAGTCGGCGCCCGACTCTGAAGCGGTGGGGTCGGGGGCGGCCACGGTCACGATGGCGCTGGCCGTGGCGTTCCAATCCAAGCCGGAGAGGTTCGGTCCGAGAACGACGGGCTGGCTCCAGCCTTGCGGGGAAAACGCATGGCCATACTTGACGGCGGCGATGAAATTCGTGCCCTCGGGGAGGTTGGCCAGCACATAACGCCCGGCGCTGTCGGTGGAGGTGCCGCGATAGGCGGAGGAACCGAGTCCGTTGTGAACGCGCACCCCTTCGAGGGCTTCGCCGGATTCCGAAGTGATGCGTCCGCTGAGCCGGAAGGTTCCGGGCTGGCCGACGGTGATGAGGATGTTTTGGCTGGAAAGCCCGCCGCGACAATCGCTGACCGTGCAATGGACGACGTACTCGCCGTTGGTGAACCAGGTCTTGCTGGCCTCGGCTGAATTCGACCCGAAGGTGGCGTCCCCGAAGTCCCAGGCGTAGGCCAGCGGGTCCCCCTCGGGGTCCGTGGCCAGGGTGCTGAAGTTGACGACCGAGCCCGCCGCGACCCTGGTTGAATCGGCGGTGAGGCTGAGGGTGGGTGGCGCGTTGGTAATCCACCATCCGAGGTTAACGATCACGTCGATCCAATCCTCGGAACTGTTGTTGCCGCGGGCGATGGGCGTGAGATGAATCCCGGCGGCCGGGTCGGAGAAGGTTCGCCCGATGACCAGCGCGGCGTCCTCCCGGCCGTTGTCGCCCCCCGGCGTTCCGGGGGTGGTGTCGAGCAGATGGGTGCCGCCCCCGCTGTTGGTCACGCCGTTGTTCCACGGATCCCAATTCAGCAGGAGGCCATTCAGCGACCACGGATTTTCGCTGAATTTGCGGCGGTGTTCGGCCCAATAATTCCGGTCGTAATCCTTGCGAATTTTGAGCGCATGAAAATGACCGCTGACGAGGGCGGGCACGTCGTAGGAATAAACGCGGTAGGTGCCGCTGGTGGTGACCGTCTGGACGAATGAATCCGGCAGCCAGGCGAGTTGATGCTTGAACGCGGCGTTGAACTGGCTATGGCCGGCGCTGGCGACGCCCATCGCGTCGTAGCTGTTGCCATACTCCACATGCGCGCCCGGTCCCAGGACGCTATCGCCGGAGGCGGACCAGAAGTTGGCGTGCCAGAGGCCGTAGTTGTGGCCCAATTCGTGGATGGCCACGTCGACGCTGGAGCTTTGCAACCAGGCGCCCTTGCCTCCGACATAACCGAGCCCGCCGTAGTTAAATCCCGGCACACTGCCGTGCCGGACGATGTCCCAATCAAAAGGGTCCGTGTCGTAACCTGCCTCCCGCGCGGCCTGGCGCGCATCGGCCAGGAGGGCGCCGGTGCCCTGGACGGCATACCAGGCCTTGGGCTGCGGGAGCGTGAGCAGCGGGGTGACCGTGGGGATGATCGAAGTCGTGGCGTAGGAATTTTCGGTGTACCACTGGTTGACCGCGTCCATCAGCGCATAGGCGCCATCCTCGCTAATGGGTGCCGTGGGATCCTCGGGGAAGGCGACGCGCATGAAGAGGCAGGTCTTGGGGCCCTGCGTCCAACTTGCCTGCCCGTCCAGCGGATCCCCGGGAAAGGGTTCGTCGCCCAAATCGGCGGCGAGCCGCTGGTTCAACAACTCGAGATGCCTGATACCGCAGAAATGTTCGATCCCATCGCCGACTTCCGCGGACACGGGTGTGCCGTGAACCGTCGCGGGACGATTGGAGACGGGGCAAAGATCCGTTGAGCGGCGGGCCGTCACACTCTCGCCCGCTTCGAGGCGCCGCACGGGGTCCTGATGAAGCGCGAGCCGGGTTCCGATGGCGATGCCATGAAGGGACACCCGCCTCCGTGTGGCCTGGGCCAGGCGCGACCCATAGACAAAAGCCTCGTAACGGCGGTGGTTCAAGATCACCTCGCGCCGGACGTCCTGCGGGCGCGTTTCGAAATCGTCGGCCAGGAGCACGCCAAACCATCCCCACCCGCTCACGCGCTCTTCCAGGAGTGACTGGATGCGTTCGGGGAGTTGACGCCGAATCCGCGCGGGAACAGCGGCCGCCAGCGCGGCCTCGGGATTCACGCGGATCAGCTCGGAGAGAAATTGGCGCCGGGCCCGCGCCAGCGATTCGCCCTCCGACTCGAGTGCGTTCCGGTCCGGCGCACGGCCGGTGGCCAGGTAGGTCAGCGTCCATGCACGGAAGAGATCCAGAGGAGTGGTGTTTTGTGGACTTTGTGGACTTTGTGGACTTTGTGAACTGTTTGTCGGGAGAGTTGAGCGGGGATGAACGAGTGGGGAAGCGTCAGTGTTCGATGACAGGAGACCTGCGAACGGCGGTCGGATGGGAGTCAGGGTGGCCGCGGGGAAGGAGGACGAAGTGGAGGGACGATGACGACAAATCAACCAGAGTGTCGTGATCGCCAGGGCGAGAGCTCCGAGAGCCATCCACATTCGAGTCCGATGCTCGTGCAAATCCATACCAAGTCCCTACTTACAACGGCGGGAAGAGAGCCTGGGCTGAGGGGGAAAATGGAGGAGAGGAACGGCGATGACCGGGGCGGTCCAAAAAATCGGGTGGGGCAGGATGTTTGAAAATAAAAAGAGAGTTTAGGGAATCGTCCCCAAGGTTGTTCGCAGGCAAGGTTTACCCACCAGTGAATAACCTGAAAAACCGCCGGTATAACGGAGATATTTCGACGATTTTGGGAGTCCTCGGATGCGAATAACCGCTGAGCAACTTTTTTTCAAAAAGTGCTTGTCGCCACAACCTGTAGTGCTATCGTCATCGACGCGCCGCTAGGGAATGGGGTTTGAGGAGAGGCGGGCGGTTGCGCTTATCAGGGTTGTCCCAAGGTTCTGTTAGGGTTTTTGGGAGACGCACCGAGTTCGGAAGTTTTACGCGGACCTATGGTAAAGCAGTATGGGATTAACCAGATTTTTGGATTAACCAGATTTATTAGAGCCAAATTTTCCCCGTTTGGCAGGGTTTGTTCGGCCCCGGGTTTGTTCGGCCAGGGTTGTTCGCCGTAGTGAGAGCCAGAGTGAGAGCCAGAGTGAGTCAGAATTGTCTGCCGGCTTCCCGTTTCATGGTAAGTTCCATGGTCTGCGGAAGAGAGAGTCCAAAGAATGAATTTGCCGGGTTGAACGGATCGGAAAGGTACTGCCATGATTGATGCTCGAGAAGAAACTTCGCCCTCCACCACTTCCAAACGCCGTTCCAGCCCTGCGCTCTCCCGAAAGGGGCGTCCGACTGCCGCCATGAAAAAATCGCTGCAGATCGAGCGGGTCTTCAGTGACGCTTCGGTGAGTCCCTTCGAGCAGATTGAATGGGAAAAGCGCACAGCGGAAATCACCGACGATGCGGGCAAGGTTATTTTCAAGCAGGAAAATGTGGAGGTGCCGAAATCCTGGTCGCTGCTGGCGACCAAGGTGGTGGTTTCCAAATATTTTTACGGCGAACAACACACGGCGGAGCGGGAGACGTCGGTTCGGCAACTCATCCATCGCGTCACCCGAACGATCGCCGACTGGGGCATCCGGGACGGCTACTTCAGCAAGCGGGACGGCGAGGTGTTTTACAACGAACTGACCTGGCTTTGCCTCAATCAATACGGCGCCTTCAATTCCCCGGTCTGGTTCAATGTCGGCTTGTTCCCTCAATATCATGTCGGGAAGAACAGCGGCAAAGGGAACTGGTTTTGCAACCGGAAAACGCACGTGGCCGAACGGGCGACCACCCAGTATGAATATCCGCAGGGCAGCGCCTGTTTCATCCAATCCGTGGATGACAACATGGAAAGCATCATGCACCTGGCCTACAGCGAGGCGATGCTGTTCAAGTATGGTTCCGGCACCGGCACCGATCTGTCGCCGATCCGTTCCTCGCGCGAGAAGTTGTCCGGGGGTGGACGCCCCAGTGGCCCGATGTCGTTCCTGAAGGTCTATGACCAGGTGGCCAACGTGGTGAAGAGCGGGGGCAAGACCCGGCGCGCCGCCAAGATGAACACCCTGCGCGACTGGCATGGGGACATCGAGGAATTCATCGATGCCAAACAGACCGAGGAGAAAAAGGCCTGGGCCCTGATCGAGCAGGGATACGATGGTTCCTATAACGGCGCGGCCTATGGCAGCGTCATGTATCAGAACGAAAACCTTTCGGTGCGCGTCAGCGATGAATTCATGCAGGCGGCGCTTGAGGGGAGGGAGTGGTGGACGCGGACCACGACCACCGGGCAGCCGTTGGAGAAGAAGGATGCCTCGACGTTGCTCGACAAGATCGCGCAGGGCACCCATATCTGCGGCGATCCGGGCCTCCAGTATGATGGCGCCATCCAGAAATGGCACACTTGCAAGGGAACCGAGCCGATTCACAGCACCAATCCGTGCAGTGAATATGTGTTCCTGAACAACACGGCCTGCAATCTGGCGTCATTGAACCTGATGAAGTTCAAGCGGGACGACGGCACGTTTGACATCGAGCGTTACAAGGCGGCGGTCCGCATTTACATCACGGCCCAGGAGATCCTGGTGGACAACGCCAGCTATCCCACCAAGGAAATTGCCGAGAATTCCCATATTTTTCGCACGCTGGGCCTCGGTTTTGCGAACCTTGGCTCGTTGATCATGAGTTATGGGCTGGCCTACGACAGCGATGAAGGCCGGGCGCTGGCGGGCGCATTGACCTCGCTGATGACCGGGGAAGCCTACGAGCAGAGCGCAGACATCGCGGGTTGCAGCGGTCCGTTCAAGGGCTATCGCGATGCCCGTTGCGCCCATGTCGGCAAGCCGCTGAAAAAGGACAATGTCGAGTCGATGCTGGAAGTCATCGGGCAGCATCGCCAGGCCGTGGAGGGCATCCAGGCCAGCCGTGAATTCCACTATCTCAAGGAAGCGGCCCGGCGGACCTGGGATCGGGCGCTGGAGAAGGGACGCAAGCACGGTTACCGCAATGCCCAGGTTACGGTGCTGGCTCCGACCGGCACGATCGCCTTCCTGATGGACTGCGACACCCGGGGTGGAACCGGACATTGCCCTGGTAAAATACAAACTCCTGGCGGGCGGGGGCATGTTGAAAATTGTGAACCGGACGGTGAGCGAAGCGCTCCGCCGCCTCGGTTACACCGAAGTTCAGATTAAGGGCATCATCGCCCACATTGACCAGCACGACACCATCGAGGACGTGGAAGCGAATGGCGCGACCATCGCAAGCGGGCTGCGTCCGGAGCATCTCTCCGTCTTCGACTGTGCCTTCAAGGCGTTCAAGGGCAAACGGAGCATCCATTTCCTGGCGCACTTGAAAATGATGGGGGCCGCGCAGCCCTTTATCAGCGGAGCCATCAGCAAGACGGTCAACCTGCCGCACGAGGCGACCGTGCAGGACATTCGCGATGCGTACGTGCAGGCTTGGAAGATGGGTCTCAAGTGCGTGGCGATCTACAGAGACGGCTCGAAACGCTCCCAGCCGCTCAACACCAAAAAAACCAACGAAGGAGGCGGAACAACCGCAACGGCGGCGGGAGACCCCCGCGTCACGGAGCTTGAAGGCGAGGTCGCCAGGCTGCGCGAGCAGTCCGGCATGCCGCTCCGCCGCCGTCTGCCGGAGACCCGGGCCGCGCTGAACCACAAGTTCGACCTCGCGGGCCACGAGGGCTACATCACGGTCGGACTGTTCGAGTGCCCGCAGGCCAATGCATTGGGCCAGCCGGGGGAACTCTTCATCACCATGGCCAAGGAAGGGTCGACCATCGGCGGGTTGATGGACACCATTGGCGCCCTCACGAGCATGGCCCTCCAGTACGGCGTGCCGCTCGAATCGCTGGTCAAGAAGTTCGCTCATCAACGGTTCGAACCGAGCGGGTTCACCAAGAATCCCGACATTCGCAATGCCTCCAGCATCACCGACTACGTCTTCCGCTGGCTGGCGCTCACCTTCGTCCCGGGCTATCGCGCCGCGAACGCCCCGGACTCGAAGCAGCCGGAGCTGAACATGCCCGGGCTGGTGGAGGAATTAAAAAAAAACGTGAACCGGCCGGTGCGTGATTTGCCGTTGTCCGATGACACCGAGGTCATCGCCTTGAAGCCGGGCAGCGATTCGGGCGGTGGCGCCCGGAATGGAAGTGGTTTAGTCCACGGACGGGCGATCAGAACCCTCAGCGACGCCATCGCCCATTTTCAGCAGGATGCCCCCACGTGCCCGAATTGCGGTCATGTCGCCGTGCGCAATGGCGCCTGTTACAAATGCCTTAACTGCGGCGAGAGCCTCGGATGCTCTTGACCCTGACGATTGGGTCGTTGTTTTGAACGGATCGACGGTTTGATCCACACCTGACAATCGGCCAGACCCGCACTGCCATCGGTGGGCAGGTCGGGAGGAACCAGTCGGGGAACTTCGGTTCCCCGGCTTTTTCGTGCACCGGCCTCGTGCGCCGAATCTCTTGGCAAGGATCTTCCATGGGTTAAAGCCCATGGCTGCCCACATCGAGTCGCAGTCTGCGGCTGCCAGAATGTGAGCTGCGCCCCTTTCCCGGGATTTCACTCAAAATCCGTGTTGCCTCCCGATTGAACACCGTGTTATCCACGCGCGTCCACATGACACCATTTATGCGACCCATCTCCATTGCTGCACTTATCGTACTCGGATTTCTGGCCGGTCCGGCCCTCCCGGGCCAGGCTGCGCCCAAGGCGCCCCGAGGTTTCACCCCGCTGTTCAATGGCACCGACCTCGCCGGCTGGCGCGGGGGCGACACCTTTGATCACGCCAAATGGCTGGCGATGCCGGATGCGTCGCGGAACGGGACCAATGCGATTTGGACGGCGGACATGCGCCGGCATTGGAGCGTGGAGAAAGACGAACTCGTCAACGATGGGCATGGCAAATATGCCACCACCGAGAAGGATTACGGCGATTTCGAGCTGCGGTTGGAATACAAGACGGTGCCCCTGGCCGATTCCGGCATCTACCTGCGCGGCGTGCCGCAGGTGCAGATTTGGGACTACACCGAGACCAACAAATTCAACCTGGGCGCCGACAAGGGTAGCGGCGGGCTCTGGAACAACAGCGCGGGCGCACCCGGCAAGGATCCCCGGGTGCTGGCGGATAAAAAATTCGGCAAATGGAACAAGTTCCGCATCCTGATGGTCGGCGCACGGGTCTCGGTGTGGCTCAATGGCAAACAGGTGGTCGACCATGCGCTCATGGAAAATTATTACGATCGCAAGAAGGCGATCCCAGCCCGGGGTCCCATCGAGTTGCAGACGCACGGTGGCGAGATCCGGTGGCGCAATATTTTCATCCGCGAGATTGGCAGCGATGAGGCGAACAAAATTCTGTCGGCGAAGGGAGGCAAGGGCTTCCAATCGATTTATAACGGGCGGGATTTCACCGGCTGGGCCGGGCCGGTGGAGAATTACGAGGTGAAGGAGGGCGCTGTGGTGTGCAAGCCCAAGAAGGGCGGCACGATCTTCACCAGGGAGGAGTATGGCGACTTCGTGGCGCGTCTGGAATTCAAGCTCCCTCCCAACGGCAACAATGGCCTCGCCATTCGATATCCGGGGACGGGCGACACCGCCTATGTTGGCATGTGCGAACTTCAGGTCTTGGATGACGATTACAAGGGCATCGATCCCCGCCAGGCCCACGGTTCGGCCTACGGCATGGCGGCGGCGCTGCGAGGGTATCAACATCCCATCGGCGATTGGAATTTCCAGGAAGTCACGGTCAAGGGTTCGAAGATCAAGGTGGAACTCAACGGCACCGTCATTCTCGACACCGACCTGGCGACCGCGAAGGATTTCATGGCGAAGTCCGCCCACCCGGGCAAGGATCGGACCAGCGGCCATTTCGGTTTCGCGGGCCATAATGATCCGGTGGCGTTTCGCAACGTCAGCCTCAAAAAGTTCTAACGGGATCACCCCGGCGAAGCCGGCGGAAGCGGCCGGGATTTTGGTTTAACCGCGCAGGGGACGCGCAGGGGAACAGCCACGACCGAGTCGCCGGCCGGCAGGGTGGACAGGGCGCTGGGCAAACCGCCCAGGAGGCGGTTTGCCCAGAGTAGGTTGAGGCGATTATGGTGGCGCGCCCTTTGGCTTTCTGATTGGCTTGGTGCATGGCACTCGACCTTGCGGGCACGT
>Ga0163144_10013302_pt1 | contig 17188 bp, 16 predicted proteins | sample OliLak19BULKMAT1_FD_123175 | JGI IMG/M metagenome (GOLD analysis project Ga0163144, IMG submission 123175) | Freshwater microbial mat bacterial communities from Lake Vanda, McMurdo Dry Valleys, Antarctica - Oligotrophic Lake LV.19.BULKMAT1 | ecosystem: Environmental > Aquatic > Freshwater >... | reverse complement strand
GGTCCGAACGCACGCCTGCGGGTTACCGCATGCACTGTCGCATCAACACGGAAAACATCCGTGACGCGGATCTGGTCGCCGGGAAAATCCTGGGGTTGAACCTCACCGTCGAAACGGGAACGCGTGTGCACTACTACTGGTCGACGTCCAAGGCGATTCAAACGTTCGGCCGACCTGACACGTGGGGCGATGTCCTCCTCGGTGGGTCGGACGGAACACTCGACGTCAACCCGCAGGACGACGCTGCGATCAAGTCGCCGCGCGTGGTGATCGGACAACCGCTGCGCATCCGGGTGACCGATTTGGACATGAATTTGAACGACCGTGTGCAGGACAAGCTGGTGGTTCACGTGAACAACCCGCGTACGGGTGACAACGAGGTGGCGGTGCTTCAGGAAACGGGAGTGAAGACCGGCGTGTTCGAAGGCGCCGTGCGGACGGCGCTGGACATCGGCGAGAAGGTTCCCGGAACGGTGTCCTGCTTCGAAGGTGAAAAACTTCGACTGGTCTATCTCGACCAGGCGCGCGGCAATGGTGCGCGAAACACCAAGGTCACCCGGGAAGTCCGCACGTCGTCATCGGTGATCCTCACGATGGGGCAACCCTAAAAAACTGGCCTTTCCCACCCACGTGTCCGCCGTGCGTGGGGAAGGCCAGGTTTGACATTTTCATTGCGTCCAACTGGTGAAACTTTCATCGCGTTACAACAGTGTAAGAATCCGTCCCTTGACGTCCTCTGCCGACGTCGTACAATTCCGAACCGATATTCTCCACGGGGCCGTGGTCTAATGGGATGACGGCTGAATCGCATTCAGCAAATCAGGGTTCGATTCCCTGCGGCTCCAGTCAGCGGGACGAGCTTTTCGTCTGGCATGAAATTGAGGGATTTTTCTTAGTAAAACTAGAGATTTCCACAGGTCAAACGCACGTTTTCGAGCACAATGCCCGGAATAGTGCGTTTTACGTCCTATGGGGCAGTAGCCCATTCCTCCGTCAGGCTCTGTGAAAGTTTCAACCCAGCAATCGCTAGGTCAGACACCCGGTCCTTGTCGCGGTCCACACGATCCAAGTGAAGCCGGATCGTGGCTTAGCCGTCCTCAGAGCAGAATCGTTTGACGCACCGAAGAAAACGGCGCGCCCTGTATTCACGCGTTCGCCTCCAATCTGCCAAATCATTGAGTGTTCGCGGGGCCTCACGCGGTTTGAACAATTTTTTCTACGCCGACGTCTTGCATGGATGCACATACGACCAATCTCATTACTCGTATGTGTGATGACATTGACGAACAAATCGACGACCCCCGGGCCGAAAATTCCCGGCACTTTCTCTGCGACATCTTCATCGTCGCATTCTTCGGTGTCATGTCCCGGATGCGACGACCGCAGGACCATGTGAAGAAGCTCCAGCGGCCGAGGCCCGTGGGCGGACACCACGAAGGGACGTTAAAAATCGCAGTGCGTTATCGCAGCAAGTTTTAGCCGGACAGATAACTGTTGTGGCGACGGATAGAGGGCGAGGGATGGCTTTCGATTGAACAAGAGAGTTCGGACAATCAGGTCGGATTGGTCACGAACGGCCCGCCGCGGCAGTGCTTCAGGTAGTTCAGGCCATGGACTTGGCCGGTCATTTCCATAGCGCCTTTGTAGACGGGGTCGTGCCAGCCTTCGATGTCGATGCTGCCTTTGAAGCCGTGCATGCGGAGCAGGCTGATGATGTCGGTCCAGTTGCTGTCGCCGAAGCCGGGCGTGCGGTGCCACACGAACGACTTGCCTCCACGGATACCGTACTTTTTGACGACGTCCCAGGCGATGGTCGCGTCCTTTCCGTGGACGTGGAAGATTTTCTTGCGTTCGAGCAGTTCCCGCAATTGCGGCATCGGGTCGACGAGGCTGTTCATCTGGTGACACGGCTCCCACTCGAGCCCGACGTTGTCGAACGCGGACAGCTCGTTCCAGATCAGCTCCCACGCCGCCGGCGCGTGGGCGATGTTGTACTTCGGGGCCGCCCACGTTCCGCCCATGTCGCAATTTTCGAAGGCGATGCGCAGGCCTAGGTCTTTAGCGCGTTTGGCGAGGGGTTCCCAGACTTTTTTGAACTCGGGCATCTGCTGGTCGACCGGTTTGGATTCGATCGCACCACTGAAGCCCGCGACGATGTCGGTGTTGAACGACGGGGCCGCGTCGATGATGCGTTCCCAGTCCTTGCGCGTCTGTTCGTCCTGCAGCGGGTTTCCGAAGACACCGACGGAGCCGACGACGGCCTTGTCTCCGAGAGTCTCGAGAACTTCTTTGGCGGTGCGTTGGAGGTCGGTCGCGCCGATGTGCTGCCAGCAGGTGAGGGAGAAACTTTCAAAGCCATGGGGCAGGATTTGTTTGATGTACGCGGCGCCTTTGTCCATGCCCGCGAGGGTGCCAATGCGGATATCAGAATGGGACGTCATGGGGTTCCTCTAGAATGAAAACAAACGCCCGTTCGCCGACCCGGCGCGGGCGGGAGCGTACACTAGACCGCCGGTCGAATGGGGTGTCAATGTTATCGGCGCGGAGTGCCGGTTGTATCTTCCGTCCGCTATCATGCGCGATCAGGTCGTTCTGCAGCTTCCGCGAGTTGCGGCGCGTCGGTGGGAGTGAGTGCTCCGCAAAGAGGGACGGTTCATGGGCAACATCAGCAACGTGGGAATACGCCCGTCGCGTCGGGCGGGATTGATTGTATTTGTCTGCGCGTTTCTGATCGCGCTCGCGAGCGCGCGGCCGTGGGCGGGCGGTTGGAACGACGCGAGCCGGCTGGCGGCGGTGGAGGCGCTGGTGGACTACGGGACGATGTCGATCGACCGGAGCATTTACGTCGACGTCCCCGACGCCCCGCCGAGCCCGTTCCGGCCGGGATGGGCGGAGGTGCTCGAGACCGGGACGCTCGACCGAATCTACGTGAACGGAAAGTTCTACTCCGACAAGCCACCGTTACCCGCGGTGCTGCTCGCTGGCGAGTACGCGGGCGCGGCGGCGCTGACGGGGCTGAACGCGCGGCAATCACCGGGACGTTTCGCGTGGACGATGACGCTGCTGTCTTCCGGTCTGGCGTACGCGCTGGCGGCGCTGGGCGTTTGGTACACGGCGGGGCAGTTGCGATTGAACCGACGTGGGGCCGTCGCGCTCACTGCAGCGTTCGCGCTGGCGACGGTGTCGGTCGTCTACGCCCGTCACGTCAATTCACACGGCATCCTGCTGGGCGTTGCGGTGTGGGTGTGGGCGGTCATGGTCCGATTGACACATGCCGAGGTCGGACAAGATTCGCCCGCGCGCAGGCACATGTTGCTGGTCATATTCGGCACGCTGCTAGGTCTCGGCTACTCACTGGAATCGGCGGCAGGCCCGTTGTTGGTGGTATGCGGCGCGCTCTGGGCGATCTTCCGACTGCGCGACGCACGGGCCGTGCTTATCGTCGGACTGTGTGCGTTGCCTTGGATCACAACTCATCACCTGCTGAACTACGCGGTGTTCGGAATGATCGGCCCCGCCAACGCCGTGCCGGCGCATTTTCAGTTTCCAGGCAGTGTGTTCAAGAGCGAGAACATGACCGGTTCGTGGAACCACACGTCGGTTATCGACTTTTTCACCTACAGTGTCGGTCTATGGGTCGGGCGGCGCGGGTTCGTGTTACACAACCTTCCGCTGCTGCTCGCGATTCCCGGGGCGGTGTGTTTGCTGGTCGGTAGGCGGGCCGTCGAACACCGCACGGAGCTGGTCGCGGGCATGGCATGGGTCATGGCGGTGGCTGTGGTGTACGGCGCGTTGTCAACGCCGGGTAGTCGGGGAATCAATTGTTCCGTGCGGTGGTTCGTCCCTTTGCTGGCGCCGATGTTCGTGGGGCTGGGGATGGTGCTAAAGCGTTGGCCTCGCCTTGTGACGGACGTGTGGATCTTGACGACCTGCGGAATGGTGGTGGTCGCGGTGGCGTGGGTGGGCGGGCCGTTCGCGGTGACGGATTTCCGCGTCGTCTTGTGCGGCACGGGCGCTGCGTTATTGTTCTGGGGCGTCTGGGCCGTGTACCGGGCGTCGCGGTCGTTACGCCCGTCGGTTACCGCGCCGTAGGCCGGGCTTCACTTATGATTGCTGACACGTCGACCCCACTACCCGCCGGCCTGCCGCATCGCCCGGACCTTCCGTTTGTTTCCGTGATCGTCCCCGCGCTGAACGAGGCGGAGAATCTTCCGCTGCTCGTCCCGCGTGTCGACGCCGCGTTGCGCTGCGCGGGTCATGCCTACGAACTGATCATCGTCGATGACAACAGCCACGACGCCACGCCGGGCGTGTGTGAGACACTGGCCAAAACTTTCCCGCTTAAACTGATCGTCCGGATCGAGCCGAAGAACGGCCTGAGTGGCGCGGTACTTTGCGGGTTCGAGGTGGCGGCGGGGGAGGTGCTGGTGGTGATGGACGCGGATTTGCAGCACCCGCCAGAAAAATTACCCGAACTGGTCGCGCCACTTTTGGACGGATCGGCGGACTTCGTGCTCGGGTCGCGCCACGTGACCGGCGCGGGCACGGACGAAAACTGGGGCCTGTTCCGCCGAATCAATTCCGGCGTCGCGACGCTGCTGGCGCGACCGTTCGCGGGGCGCGTGACCGACCCGATGTCGGGGTTTTTTGCCCTCTCGCGTGAGACCTACGCGCGCGGGCAACGCCTCACGCCGCTGGGCTACAAGATCGGGCTGGAGCTGATGTGCAAGTGCCGGGTGAAGCGGGTGAAAGAAATCCCGATCCGCTTCGGCCTGCGCGTCAACGGGCAGAGCAAACTGTCTATCAAGCAGCAGTTCAAGTATCTGGAACACCTCAGCCGGCTGTACGATTTCTGTTACCCGCGCTTGTCGCCTGTCTTCAAATTTGCGGTCGCGACCGGGCTGGCATGGCTCATCGGGCTGGCAATGGTTTTGTTGTTCGTGAATGCGGGCGTGGACCGCGCGGTCGCGCCGGCGCTCGCTTACCCGACGTCGATTTTCACGACGGCGGTTTTTCATTTGCGCTACGTGCGGACGCAGCGTGAGTTTTTAAGCACGCATTCTCCTTGGCGCGATTTCGTTTTAATCGCGCTGGCGGAATGGTCGGTGTGCGCGCTCGCGGGCATGTGGCTCGCGCTCCGCGCGCCGGCGGTGACGGTCGCGGAGCTATTCGTCTTCAGTTTCGGGCTGGCGACACTGGTGCGTTACCTGCTTCGCAAGGAAATGTTGCAGGACCTGCGCGGGCTGCGTCAGTATTCCCGTCGGGATGATTCACAATGACGTCGGACCGGACCGTCGCACTTCTTGCTATCGGCGTCTTCTCGGCGCTGTCGATTCTCGCCGCCGTCACGTCACAGGGGTTTCTTGAAGCCGACGCGGGCACGCATTACCTCTACGCGCGGTTCGCCGTCACGGAATGGCATTACCTGACCAACGTGTGGGGCCGGCCGTTGTGCACGGGACTCTACGCGCTGCCCGCATACGAGTTCGGTCGAGTCGGCGTGAGACTAACAAGCCTGTGTCTCGCAGTCGGCTGCGCGCTGGTCGCGTGGCGCGTGGCACGAGATTTGGATTGGCCGCGGCCCGTACTCGCGCTACTTTTTACGCTCGCGCAACCGCTGGTTTTTCTACACAGTTTCAGTGAATTGACCGAGTTGCCGTTCGCGCTGGTCGTCGGTCTGGCGTTTTGGGCGTACGTGCGACGGCGATGGTTTCTCATGGCGTGCCTGATCGGGCTGTCCCCGCTCGGCCGGCCTGAAGGATTCGGCTTTCTGCTGCTCGCGGGCGTTGCGCTCGTTGCACACCGGCGGGCGTGGTGGTTGCCGGTGCTCTTGATCCCGCTCGCGGGCTGGAACTACGCGGGGTGGATCGTGTTCGGACGCGACGGGCCGTGGTGGGGCTGGCTCGCGTCGCAGTGGCCCTACGCGGGTGAAAGTTTGTACGCGAGCGGGTCTTTATTTCATTTCATCGCGTTGCTGCCGGTGATTTCTTCACCTTTCATTTTTGCATACATGCTGTTTGGATTCGTCTTATGTATTTCTCGCCCGGTCGAGGACTTTCTAAAGGACCATGTTCAGCGGTGCATCCTGCTGGTCGCGCTCCTTCCCTTATCGATTCTGTGCGTCCACAGCCTGCTTTATTTCACCGGTAAAATGGCGAGCAACGGCGAGCTGCGTTACCTGCTGGTCGTCGCGCCATTGTGGGGAATGTTGTCGGCAGCGGGGTGGGCGCGGGCGTTTAGTCGGTTTCAATGGCGTCACTCGGTACGGCTCGCGTTTGTCGCTTGTCTGCTGCCGTTATTGGTGAACGTGTTCTACAGGACCGTGCCGATCGACTACGAGCAGACGTGGAAGGAAGCGCGCGAGATGGCCGAGTGGTACCGAAGCAGTCCGGAGCGCGTTCGATATCCGTACTTTGCGGCGTCGCACACGGGGATGTTTTATTTTCTGGACGTCAGCCCGTCGGATCGGTCGAAGGTTCAGCTTTGGGAGAAGCAGACGATCGAGACGTGTCCGCCGAACACAGTTCTGTTTTGGGACCAGACGTTCGCGACGTTTAACGCGGACGCGAAGCGAAAAATCACACCCGCCGACCTCGAAGGTGCGGGGTGGACGCGACTGGTCGACCCCACACTGCCCGACCTGCCGACTTGGCGTGTGTACGTCAGCGCCGCGCGAGCATTTGAGAAATGAACCGCTCGGTCGCCTCCCGTGCGTCGGGGTCGCTCATCTGCGTCGGCGGGTGTTTCATGGTCCAGGCGCTGATCGCTTCGAGCGGCCCGCCCACGCCCGCGTCTTTCGCCAGCTTGCAACAACGGATCGCGTCGATCGCGCTTCCCGCGCTGTTCGGCGAATCTTCGACGCTCAGGCGCAACTCCAAATTCATCGGAATCCCGCCGAACCCGGTCGCCTCGATGCGAAGAAAGCACACCTTGTTGTCCTTCTGAAACGACACGTAGTCGCTCGGGCCGATGTGGATCTGCCCCGCGTCCAACGGCACGTCGAGTTGGCTCTGCACGGCCTCGGTCTTACTCCGTTTTTTGCTCGACAGGCGTGAGCGATTCAACATGTTCAGGAAGTCCGTATTGCCTCCGGTGTTGAGCTGATACGTGCTGTCGATTTTCATCCCCCGGTCGTTAAAAAGCTTGGCGAGCGAGCGGTGGACCACGGTCGCGCCGACCTGCGCTTTAATGTCGTCGCCGACGCAGGGCAACCCGGCCTTGATAAATTTCGTCGCCCATGAAGGATCAGAAACAACAAAACAAGGCACACAGTTAACAAACGCCACCCCCGCCTCCAAACACGCCGCCGCGTAAGCCGCGGATGCGTTTTCCGCGCCCACCGGCATGTAGTTCACAAGAATTTCCGCGTCGCTGTCGCGCAACTCTCGCACAAGATCAACGGGAGATTCATTCGACACGACGAACCGCTCCGCCTCGGGATACTCCGCCATGTGCTCGGCGACGCCGTCTTCGACCGGGCCCATTTGGACGGTGACGTCGGACCGGGGCAGGTCGGTGAAAAACTTTTTCGTGTTGTTCGGCAGTGCAAAAATTGCGTCTTCGATCGTCTTCCCGATCTTCCGCGCATCGATATCAAACGCCGCCACGACTTCAATGTCCCCCGCCCCGAACGGCCCGACGTACGGCCGCATCAGACCCGTGTAGTCCGGTACCGCCAGCATCTGCTGGTGGGCGTAAAAACCGATCCCCTGCACCAGCGAACTGGCACAATTTCCGACCCCGGCGATGGCGATGCGAATGCGACTGGGAGGCATAAATAGGTCAGTTCATCGAGAATAAAAGTTACGTCGGCCGAAGCCACGACAACACTTCCGCGTTGCCCTTGGCCCCAAGGATAGGGCTTCTGACGGTCGCGACAATCTCAAAGCCGGCGGCGCGTGCGTCGGCATGGGCCTGCGCGACGACGTCGTCGACGTGTTCTTCGGGCAGAATCCCGTTTCGCAGGAGCGTTACGATGGCTTCGTAATGAGGTTTGATGAGGGTTACGACGCGCCCCGACGGCTTGATGGTACGCCGGGCTGAGGGAAGGATGTTTCGCTGTTTCGTCCACGCGACGTCGATGGTGACGAGGTCGACCGGCTCGGGCAAGGAGACGTGCATGGCGTTGGTGCGTTCCATGACGACGACGCGCGGGTCTTTGCGGAGCTTGTAGTCGAGCACGCCGTAACCGGTGTCGATGGCGTAGACACGGGTCGCGCCCCGCCGCAAGACGCAGTCGACGAATCCTCCCGTGTTGCTACCGAAGTCTGCGCAGACGAAGCCTGCGACGTCGAGCGCGAACGTGGTCAGCGCGTGGTCGAGCTTCTGTCCGGCGCGCGAAACGAAGGGAGGTTGGGTAGGCAGGCCGGTCATTATTGGTGTTGAATGTGAGTCGAGCGCGGCGCGTCAGGAATCTTTCTTTCTTCCTCTGAATGTGTCATCCCCCTTGCAGTATATCGCAAAAACTCGCGCGACAGGTCGATCGGTTTGGTCCTCCTCGAATCGATCAGTGAGTGTATTTTTTCGGTCCCTTTTTATCAGAGTGTTTATAGAACGTCCCGGAGGCCCGGTCGATCGGAGGATGGATGCGGGGCGGCGGGGATGACAAAGCCTCGATCGACCCGATCCGCGCTGGCATCGATGCCGACCGCGCCACCATCCGTGCAGCGCTCGACGAACCGTCGCGCGTGATGAACGCCTGACCGCTCGTGAAGCCCGCGCCCTGCGGGTGGTGTAACCGGCACATGCGGAAATCCTTCACCCGTTGTCGATTAGACGACAAGAAGATTTTTCAAAGCGAGCGAACAGGCGATTGACACGGTTCGGAGGCCAAGCCATCATCGCTCGTCGCCTTCCAGCGATGCCGCGACGTTGAACCGCGCCGGCGATCCAGAACGGTCCTACAATCGTTCGAGATCAACACCACGTGCGACGCGATTTTGCGGAACTCCGACACGGAGAAATTCGGAAAATGCCTCGCCGAGAAAGGCACCCCATGGCCGGTCCTCAGTCGTCACCCGCCCCCGCCCGGAAGTCGATCGTGAAGCCGTCGAAAAAGCGGTTCACGCTCGCCGAGGCCAACCGCTCGTTGCCGCTCGTCGCTCGCGTCGTTGCCGACGTCGTTCGGACGCACGGCGACCTGACCAGTCTGCAAAACGAACTCAACGACCTCGCCGGCAAAACCAAAGTCGCCGCCCAGGAAAAGCTGGAAGTCCTGGTCGACCGGCTTCACCTGCTCGTCGGAGAATTGACCGACATCGGAGTGGAGATCAAGGACTTCGAAACCGGTTTGGTCGATTTCACCGGCCGGCACGAAGGTCGCGAAGTGTGCCTTTGCTGGAAGCTCGGCGAGACGAAGGTCATGTACTTTCACGAAACGGGCACCGGCGTCGCCGGTCGCCGGCCCGTCAGTCACTTGGAAGAATCCGCATAGACGGATACGATGCGGCGCTGGAAACGGGCCGTTAGCTCAGTTGGCTAGAGCACCTCCCTTACAAGGAGGGGGTCATCCGTTCGAGCCGGATACGGCCCATTCTGAATTCAGAGAGTACCGGGCCGGTCGGAAGACCGGCCCTGCCTTTTTTTGGCAGGGGAGGGTGTAGGGCAGAATTTTCCTCGCCGTAGAATTAACCGCTATCCGCTTGCGGTTTCGCAGGGGTCGATTGCTAGACTGCGAGACCGCAAGCGGGTGGATGACGTTACGGTCAACCAAAACGAAGTTAAGGAAGATCGGTTGGCGGGACGGTCGAAGGAGGGCCTTGTAGAAATTTTTCAATGAGTTGCATGAGCTCTACATCGTGTGCCTGCTCGAATTCAAGTTCGATTCCAGCGACGCACAGGCCCGGCGGAGAAAGATTGGCAGCTTTGAGACGCGCCGCGTCCTTGGCGGTGGTGAGCAGGTACTCGACGTCGGCGCTCTTGGCGATGGATTCCAGCGTTTGAATGTCGGCGGGGGTGAACGCGTGGTGGTCGGGGTAGACCTCGCACACACGGACGTCGGCGCCGGCACGTTCGAGCAGCGTGCGGAAGCTGATCGGATTACCGATGCCACAAAACGCGCCGACCGGCCTGCCGGTGAGCCACGTCGGCGGCTCGTCAATACCGCCGGGCAGACGGACGCGCGCGAGGGCGTGGCGGGTGTGAAAAATCGGGACCGTATCGCGGGCGTGTCGGATGCGAGAGATGACGTCCTGGAGCGTGTCGGGGGTAACGAGGTCGGTCCGGGTCAGCACCACCACCGCCGCGCGACGGATCGCGGGACGGACGGGTTCGCGAAGCAGGCCGCGCGGGAGGACGTGGTCGAAGCCGAAGGGATTGGTGGCGTCGATGACCAGCACATCCACGTCGCGCCTTGCCCGGCGGTGCTGAAAGGCGTCGTCGAGCAGCAATACGTCCGACGCCGGCGAATGTTTTAGCAAGTCTGCGGCCCCGCGCACGCGGTCGGGGTCGGTGCGGACGGGAACGAACGGGCCTAGGCGCGCGCGCAGCTCGTCGGCCTCGTCGCTCGATCCGTTCTGCGACTGATATCCCCGGAGCAGAATCGCGGGGTGTCGACCGGTGTCGATCAACGCTTCGGCGAGCCACGCGACGAGCGGCGTCTTGCCCGTCCCGCCGGTCGTCAGGTTGCCGATGCTGATCGTCGGACGACCAAGGCTTCGTGCCCGCAGCACGCGGGCGCGGTACAGCGCGTTGCGCACGCGCATCACGCCCGCGTAGAGGGGTTCGACGCACGCCAACGCAGCGCGAAGCAGTGCGGGGCGGGCGCCCTTCTTGCTGCCGTCGAGCAGGGCGTGAATGGCGTGGTCGTCTTGCGGCATGAGAGTGCCATCAGAAACCGAACGGTGCTGGTTGGCAAGTTTAAGTCGTGCGCGAAAGATCGAACGCACGCGCGTCGAACACGATAGGCCCGTGGGGCAGGCGACTGGGGTCGAACACGCGAAGCAGGTCGGTGATGGTCACGTTTGCTTCTGTGCTCATCCCACACCAGCCTGCGAGTAAGGAAAGCACTTGTCCCGGCGACGCGCCCGCGTCTCGGTAATGAGACAGGCGCGAATCGCCGTGTCGTTTTGCCAGTCTCCGGCCGTCGGGACCGACGACCAGCGGGAGGTGTGTGTAGGTCGGGATGCGGTTGACCCATCCGAGTGCACGATAGAGCAGCATCTGACGTGGCGTCGAGTCGATCAAGTCGCCCCCACGGACGACTTGCGAGATGCCCATGTCCGCGTCGTCGACGACCACCGCGAGCTGGTACGCGGGGGTCTGGTCGGCCTTGCGAATGACGAAGTCACCGAGCTGTTGCGCGACGTCGAACGTGCGCTCGCCGGCGACCGTGTCGACGAATGACACAGCCCCTTCGGGAACGTGAAACCGCAGCGCCGGCTCGCGGCCTGACACACGCGCGGCCTCGGCGACGGACTCAAAGCGTCCACAACACGTACCCGGATAGACGGCGGAGCCGTCGTCGACGTGTGGCGCACTGGCGGCCAGATCGACCTCTCGGCGCGTGCAGACGCACGGGTAGGCGTCGCCTTGCCCGATCAATTGGTCGATCGCGCCCGCGTAATGCTCGCTCCGGGTCGACTGGTAGACCGGTCCGTCGTCCCAGTCGATCCCGAGCCACCGCAGGTCCGCCAGCGCCGCGTCACCAGCACCGGGTTTGATCCGCGGGCCGTCGATGTCTTCGATGCGCAGCACGACCCGCCAGCCGCGCGTTCGGGCGAGCAGCCAGTTGAACAGGAACGTCCGCGCGTTGCCGAGGTGCAACGCCCCCGTGGGCGACGGGGCGAGGCGGGTGATGACTGGTGCTTCGTTCAAGTCGTAGAAGTTTCAGGGGAGCGGTTGGTCGGCGCTCGGATCGTACCGGACGGAATCAATAATCTCGCGGAGGAAAGTTTTCTCCGCCTCATATTGCTCGACGTTCAGTCCGACGAAGTTCAGTTCGAATACTTCAACGTCCTTACGTTTCTCCATCGGTGGATTGTAAAAGGAGATCTTCCACCGGAACGGAGGCGACGTAACAGTTACAGTGTTTCCGACGTCATCGAAAACGGGCGTGGAAGGTAGTTTTTCGATGTCGGTCCGCTCGACGACGGTCAAGTCCCCGAGCGTTCGCACGGTCACGGAATGCGCGTTCGAGTTGCGCTCAGATTCGAGCTTGATCGCCGCCTGCCGGGCGTCGAATTCGGTCGGGCTGAGCGACGGACGCCTCGCGAGGTGAATCTGCACCAGTTGCGTGGGGCCCGGGCCTTGAAGGAACAACATGCGCCCGCCCTCGTTCTGATCGACGCCCCATGTTTCTGGGACGCGCGCGACCAGCGGTACGACGAGCAATGGCAAATCTTTACGCGGAAGGGCGGCCACGTCGACGGTCGTTCTCGTCGCGGGCCTGGTCGCTACTGTATCGGTCGAGGTTTCGGGGGGCGTCGGGGCCGGGTCGCAGCCGACGAGCGATACCGCCAACACGCACGCCGCTGAAACACGTATGAATCTGCTTCGCCGGCGCTTCGCTCTGACCTGTAACATTCACCACTCCGCTCGACCCGGTTCGTCCGTCATCAGACTGCATTGTTTCGCGGCGCGGGGGCGATTTCAAGCGACGATGGATAAATTGCGTACTCTGACTATTGTACAACTATGGTAGTTGCCGCTATGTTTGCCGTTTTACCATTCGTCCTGTGACAGGACGGGAAAGAAGGATCGATCATGGCAAAGGCTAATAAAACGCCTGAGTTGACTGTAGCGGAACTGGAACAGATGCTTTCGGATCGTCGTAAGGGTATCACACGTCTGCACAAGAAGCGGGCGAAGCTTCAGGAGCAGATCACTGCAATGGACGCGGAAATCCGCGCCCTAGGTGGCACGGGAGCGACCACGGGCGCGCGCGTTCGCAACGAGCACAGTCTCGGCGAGGTGGTCGCGACCGTTCTTACCAAGGCCGGCGAAGGCTTGAAGGTCGGTGAGATCATCACGCGCGTCCTGGCGACGGGATACCGGACCGATAGCGAGAATTTCCGTAGTATCGTCAACCAGGCTTTGATCAAGGACAAGCGGTTCACGGCGATCCAACGCGGGATTTATGGGCTGAAGAAGTAACGCGTTGCATAGATGTAGATCGTAATATTACTGCAGCCTCCGGCGTCCGCCGGGGGCTATTTTTTTTTGATTCGGCTCGCTATACGGACAACTGTCCGCCTTCGGCGTGGACCGCGCGTCTGGCGTTGCGTTCGTCGCGTTGGACGTTGCCGTCGTGCAGGTGGATGACGCGCTGGCAGCGGTGGGCGACGGACGGGTCGTGGGTGACGAGGATGATCGTCCGTCCGCCGGTCACGAGTTCGTCAAAGAGTGTGAGAATTTGCTGGCCGGTAGAGCTGTCGAGCGCGCCGGTCGGCTCGTCGGCCAGGAGGATGAGTGGGTCGTTGACCATCGCCCGTGCGATGCAGACGCGTTGCTGTTGTCCACCGGATAGCTGCATCGGCCGGTGGTCCAGACGCCCGTCCAGCCCGACGCGCTCCGCGAGCGCGATCGCGCGCCGGCGTCGCTCGGCGGGGGGAATGCGGAGGTAGAACATCGGCACCTCCAGATTCTCCAGAACCGTGAGCTGCTGGATCAAATTAAAATTCTGAAAAATGAAACCGATGCGGGCGCTACGGATTTCCGACAGCTTGTCGTCGTCGAGGCGCGCCACGTCCTGGTCACCGAGAATGTACTGGCCGGAGGTCGGCTGGTCGAGACAGCCGAGGACGTTCATGAGCGTGCTCTTACCCGACCCCGACGCGCCCATGATGGCGGTGTACTGGCCTTCCTCGAAATCCAGATTGATGCCTCGCAAGGCATACACTTCGACGTCCGTGCCGGGCTTACGGTAGATTTTTTTAAGGTCGACGACCGACGCTACAGCGGGCATGTCGAAAGTGTAACGGACGCCCGTGTCTTTCGCGCCCCGCGGCCTGCCAGTAGACTTGCGGACGTGATCGTTCCGGCGCTGCTCCTTTTTATCTCGACGTTTTTTGCCGCGGTGCTCGCGTATGGGACGCACCCGAACTGGGCGGGGCACGCGCACGGGCTTGAATTGATCATGTTCGTGCGTCGGGCGCAGTGGCCACTGGTGGCGGCGTCAATGTTGGGGTGCGTGTCGGTGCTGGGGATGGTGATTTCTGGAAAAAAGAGTGCGTGGTGGCTGATCGGGTTGGCACCAGTGCTGGCGCTGTTTTACCACCGCTTCGTAGTGGTGCGCGGGCCTGCGACGGGCGTGGTCGAGAATCCGCCGCTGGTCGCTGCGGAACTGGCGACGTTCGTGCGCGACGACGACATGGTGCTGGGTCTGGTGTTCAAGGACACGCCGGTGGCGCTACCGTTTGCTGCGCTTTATGCGCAGCCGGTAGTGCTGATGAGCGATCGCGACAGGCGAATCATCGTCCTGTGGTCGGCGTTCGCCAACCGGGCGCTGGCGTTTTCCGTCGACCGGAACCTCAAGGCCAGAGAGCTCGAGGTCGTCTCGATGCCCGCCAACGGCTTGTTGCTCTACAACAACAAGTACGGGCAATTTATCTACGGCGTCACCGGTCGGACGAGAAACGGCGACACGCCCGCGGGGTTTGCAAGGTCCGTGCCGATGACCAAGGCGACTTGGAAGCAGTGGCACTCCGCCCACCCGACGACGATCGTCATGACGCCCGCGGGCCCGCTCGACCAGTTGCCCGTGCGGGCGTTGGAACCTTATTTCAAATTGCCCACGACGCGTCCGACGGGCGTCTTGCGTGCCGCGGGGACGTCGCGCGTCGCGCTGGTCGGCGATGCCGACGTGGTCGCGATCGATCCGGCGTTGCTGAACTCGCGCGTGACCAACGCGTCTGACGCTTCGCTCAAACTGTTGATCATCAAAGACGCCGCCGGCCCCGGTGTGCGCGTGTTCGAGCGGCGAGTGAGAGATGATTTATTCCCGAACTTCAGGCCGCACACCGACCGCAAGAATCCCGCCGTCGCGATGGTGGATTCTGACAGCAACAGCCTCTGGACGCTCGACGCCCGCTGCGTCGCCGGTGAGTTGAAGGGCGAGCGCCTGCGCCCCGTTCCCGTCGACGAAGACGTTCCACTTGATGTGATGCGATTCTGGTATCCGAACCTGCGCGTGCTGGGCGGCGCGGAAGCGATTCCGCAGGGACGAACCAAACCAAAATAGCCCCGTTCGGAAGCAGGGGGTTGTCTGCGAATTCGGGGGCGCACCACGATAGAGCGCGATCCCCCGGATTCCGCCGGGGGCTGGTTTGTGTTTCTACGCGTACGGTCGCTTACGGCCGCGTCGTCGGACCGACGAGGATGGGGGCGCCTTCTTCACCGATGATGCGTTGCACGCCCGTGAACTTCGGCTGCGGGCCTTGTTGTTTGATACGCGTGGCGGTGAGGCGGAGGTCGTCGAGCTTGCGCACTTCGACGGCGCGCGTTGCGGCGAGGCGTTTGTTGTCGGCGGCCAGGTCGTAGTAGACGTCGGGGAGCGCGAAACGAACGGGGTTACCGCTCAGGTCGCGTCCCCATTGGGCCGCTTCGAGTTGGCGGATCGTGCGGTTGTTGCTTTCGATGTCCAGTTCGATCTGACGAATGCGGTTCTGGACGACGTCGAAGTCGGTGGCGAGTTTGTCGAGCTTTGCAACGATCTCTCGCTCCACGATATTGAGTTGGTCGAGCTGGGCCTGCGTCACCCACGTCGCGCCCCAGCGGTACCAGCCGTCGGCGGCGAGCTTTTGTTGAAGCAGCGTGTCCTGCTCGGTGAATTTGCGCGAGACGCGCCGCGTGATCGCATTGTTGTGCAGGTTTTCGGGCAGCGAATGGAGGGCCTCGGCGACGTTGTCGAGGATGGCCTGATTGAGCGGGGAAGCCGTCATGGCCTGGTCGTAAGCGTTGAGTGCCGCGGGGACTTGGTTCTGACGCCCCATGACGACCGCAAGATTGTTCGACGTCGGCGCGTGGTCGGAGACGAGCGCCGCGACGGCGTCGAAATTTTGACGGGCGAGGGGGATGCGGTCGGTGCGGTAGGTGACCACGCCGCGCAGGTAGAGCGCCGTGGCGTTTCTCGGGTCGTCCTGAAGCAATTTACCGAGCAGGGTTTCGGCGTCGCGCAGGCGTCCGGCTTTGATGAGCTGTCGCGCCTCGTCCGCGGCGCCGACGGAATGGGCGAGCAACACATCGTGCTCTGCGGGCGTAACCCACTTGCCACCAGCGCGGACCAAGCCCCGGTCGAGCCGGTCTTTCCAGACGTCCAGATCCGCGCCAGCCACCGCCGCGACGGGCGACTGCTTGTTACGTTCGATGAACGCTTCGAGCCGATCGACCGCCTGCTTAGGGTCGGTCACATTTTCGAGCGACCGCCGGAGCGACGCGAGCGTACTCGCGTCCGTGGGCGTGAGCGACGGGTCGGCCGAGACCGGCGCGGTCGTCGCGCCGGGCGCGGGCGCACCTGTTCGGCGCAGTTCGATCGACTTCACCTGCCCGGCGGGAATCTGTTCGACTGTCCCGTCCGCGCGAATTAATTCGTACGCGCCGGCGACCCGTTTGACCGTGCCCTCGCGCGTCGACCCGTCGCTCAGATGCACGACGTCCGCACCCGCGACGCCTGAAAGTAATAAGATTACGACCGCCACCGTCCGTGAGAGGGATTGCATGGGCTGTACCTTCCTATGGCCGCCCGCAGGACGGCAATCGTATCGCCACCAACCACTAGACCATCATACCCGCCCGACGTTGGAAGACTTGGCAAATTTTTACAGTGAAGCGCGTAGGGTGTGACGCTCTTTTGTGGCACCGACTCGAGAACGCCCGAATACGGCTCACCTTGTCCTTCGCGCAGTCGCCTTCCGTCATCCTCGAACGAAGCGAATGACCTGCATCGCATATGAGGCCCGTTTTCGATCTATATGGCCTCGCAGGCAGGTCAGTTTCTTCACTTCGTCCCAGAATGACGGGCGCTTCGGGCGCGAACGATGAGGTGAGCAGCGCACGGTCGTCCGCGCGAAGTGCCACCATTAGGAGTTACACCCGGCGCGCAGAGCGCAACTGCAACCCCCTGTCAAACCACCGCGGAAAGGTCAGGTCGGTCGAACCGATGGTTGCGCGTCGAAGTACGAGTTCTTCAAGCCGACGCCATAGAGTCACCACTTTAAGTTGAGATCGACCGGTGCCAGATTCATAAATGTCT
>Ga0163144_10013300_pt1 | contig 17189 bp, 17 predicted proteins | sample OliLak19BULKMAT1_FD_123175 | JGI IMG/M metagenome (GOLD analysis project Ga0163144, IMG submission 123175) | Freshwater microbial mat bacterial communities from Lake Vanda, McMurdo Dry Valleys, Antarctica - Oligotrophic Lake LV.19.BULKMAT1 | ecosystem: Environmental > Aquatic > Freshwater >... | reverse complement strand
TGGTCTCCGGTTCATACGCGGGCGCTCAATTCCATGCTTTACGACTTGCCGCAGCTACCCTTGGGCCGCTATCGCCTCGGATTTGGCGGCACGACGGGCTCGCGCGTGTTTCCAGGCTCTGCATGGCGTGGGGCATTCGGGCATGCGTTGCGCCGGCTCGCCTGCCTTACCGGCGCGCCCGAGTGTCGGGGCTGCCCGGAATCCCATCGCTGCGCCTATGCTTACGTGTTCGACACGCCAATCCCCCCCGCTGCGGCAAAGATGCGCCGCTACACGCAGGCCCCACACCCGTTCGTGCTGCGCGAGGTACACACCGATGACCGCGTCAATCTGCACCTCACACTCGTTGGCCGCAGCAACGCTTACCTGCCGCTGTTGGTGCTTGCGCTCACGCACGCTGCAGAAAACCCGCGCGGCATATCCGGACACCGCTTGCGCCTGGCCTCTATAGATCAGGCCGTGATACCGGGGGAAGAGACCTGGACCCGCATTGATGGCGCGAACGGCATCCTGACGCCGTGCCCGCCGCACGCCCCTGCCATTCCCGAGCTGACCGCTGGCGATGTCCAACTCACCTTTGAAACGCCGCTGCGGGTAAAGCGTGCAGGCCAACACGTCCGCGGGAACGATTTTCATTTTTCCGATCTGTTCGGCAATCTGCTGCGACGCGTATCCATGCTCAGCTACTTTCACACCGATACCCCGTTCGAAACGGATTTTCGAGCCCTGACAGACGCGGCGCGTCTGGTAGCAAGTCACACGCAACTGCGCTGGGATGACCAGCCACGCCACTCCGCCCGCCAGAATCAGGATATGAATCTCGGTGGCGTTACAGGGACACTGCGGGTGGCGGCGGCAGACATCGCGCCGTTTTGGCCCATCCTGTGGCTCGGCCAGTTCATCCATGCAGGGAGCGCGGCGACAATGGGACTTGGTTACTACACCGTGGCAAGCTTGCCGCCTGCAGCTTTGGAAAGCAAGCAAGTTAGCCTGAACCAATGAACACCGATGCCGCCGGCCCGCTTCATCCCGAGACGTATACCCGCAGGATTCTGCTTGCGGTCAGCGGACTATCGCCGCAAATCGTCACCGAAACGCTGTTTGCGCTCTGCCTTCGATCCGGCAATCGCTACGTCCCGACCGAAATCCACCTTTTGACGACCGCGGAAGGCGCCAATCGCGCACGCCTGATGCTGCTCTCAGACACACCCGGCTGGTTTCACCGGCTGCGCGAGGACTACGCGCTCCCGGCAATTGAGTTCGACGAGAAGCTCATTCACGTCATCGCCGGACCCGACGGCGGCGCGCTCGACGATATTCGCACCGCCGCGGAGAACGACTGCGCGGCGGACTTCATCACCGGGATTGTCCGTGAACTCACCGCCGACGAAAACTGTTCGCTCCATGTGTCCCTCGCAGGCGGGCGCAAGACCATGGGTTTCTATCTGGGATATGCGTTGTCGCTCTATGGCCGCGCGCAGGATCGTCTCTCGCACGTGCTCGTCTCCAACCCGTTCGAATCCGACCCGCAGTTCTTCTACCCATCTGTGAAGCCACGCATCCTGATCACTCGCGACAACCGGCCAGTGGATGCGCGCGATGCGGAGATTACTCTCGCCGAGATCCCCTTCGTACGCCTGCGCGACGGGCTGCCCGCGCCTTTACTCGCCGGTCGCGCGCGGTTCACCGAGGTCGTGGCCGCTGCGCAAAAAGCGCGTGGCCCTTTGGCGCTCCAACTAAATCCGGCTGCGCGCCGCATTCTGGCGGGTGGGGAGACCATTGCGATGCCGCCTTCCGAACTGGCCTTTTACGCCTGGCTGGCAAAGCGGCGGCTGGCGTCGCTGCCGCCTCTGCCCTGCCCCGGCGCGCACGATTCGAACCAGGACTACGCGCAGGCGTACATGGCCGAATACCGCGCCATACTCGGGCCGATGGGCGATGACGATCGCACGGCAAAGAGCTTTCGCCACGGCATGAGCAAGGCGGATTTCGAGCAGAAAACGAGCAAGGTCAATGCCCGCCTGAGAAAGGCGCTCGGGGTGGCTTGCGCGCCCTACCTGATATCGGGCGAGGGAAGCAGTCCAAAACGCTACGGCCTCGCCGTCCCGTCCGAAGCTATTTCTGTAGTCGCAAGCTTGCCACGCGCTACCGGCGGCGCGGATTCCGAGTAAATTGCCCTCCAGACACCGCGAACCGGACCACCCCATGAAATTCACCGAACTCAAATACACCGTCAGCTTCAATACCCCTGCCTTTCTCGGTAACGCCGAGCAGCAGGCGCAATGGCGCACGCCGCCGTTCAAGGCGCTGTTGCGGCAGTGGTGGCGGGTGGTGAAGGCGCCCGATCTCAACTACTCGGTCGCACAACTACGCAAGGCAGAAGGAGAATTGTTCGGCTACGCATCGGACTCCAGCGATGACACCGAAGAGCAACGGAACAAAGACAGACCGAAGTCCCGGCAATCGCGATTGAAATTGCGAATGAAAGACTGGGCGCCGGGTTTGCTCGATAACGACAAGTGGCCGAGAACAGAAATCAAAGGCATTTCCGTAGGAGAAGGCCCCAGTATCCCGGCCGACGTCTATCTTGGCTTCGGCCCGATCCTCCCAGCGAGCAAAAAGGAAAACCGCGCGAGTCCGAGCCTGGGCCGCAAGGCCATCGATCCGGAGCGCGCGACCAACGAACTCCGCCTTAGCTTCGCACGTGACATCTCCGAGGGCCAAGTGCAAGAAGTGAGAAAAGCCGTCGCACTGGCCTGCTGGTTTGGCGGCATCGGCAGCCGGTCTCGCAATGGATGGGGTTCGATCAAATTTAGTGGCGACAACCTGCCCCCCCTCCCCAAGACAATAGATGAAGTCAGCTCCTGGCTTCGCCCGCTGGAATCGTGTTTCGGACTTGACTGGCCACATGCCATCGGATCAGACCGCAGCGGCCCGTTTATCTGGATCGGGAAACCGCTGCGCAACTGGCGGGAGGCAGTGTTTTCGCTCGCCACCGCCCGCCGCCAGATTCGCTCCGCAGCCAAGACTTTCGGACGAGGTGAGGACATTTCGGCGAATCAACTCATTGCCTACCCCGTGACGCAGTCGAACAATCGCGCTTGGGAGTCAGGGAGAGAAGGAAGTGAACGGATGCCAAGCTCACTGCGGCTGAAAGTGGTGAAAAACGACCAGGGTCTTGTCCCGGTGGCCATACACCTGCCCTGCGCTGTGCCAAAGCGACTGCTGGAGAAGCTCTCGACGGCTGATCAGGCATGGGTAAAAGAACACCAGATCGGCATATGGCAATCCGTTCATAAAATGCTCGACGACAGCATGCAGCGGTTTGGAGGGGCGGCATGACTCTCTGGACAAAAAAACTCGCCGCCTGGCTGCACGACCCGGCGGAAAAAGCCCTGGTGCTCATGCGCGACGAACTCGGTCATGAGGGAGGAAGCATCGTCGGCGTCGGCAAACAACTCGGATTCGGCACTCGCTTGGTCACCCGGAAAAAGCCGGACGGAACAACGCTTCAGTACGAAAAACTCAAATTCCCGTCCGATGTCGATGCGCTGATTCATCGCGCCGACCGCCTCGCCGCCGGCGCAGACCGGCCGAGTTGGCCGGAGGAAAAAGACGGCTTCCGGCCCGCGTGGGCGAATGTGCGCTTCGCCAAGGAAGGCGTGCTGATCCATCCCTTGTCGGGCGACTCCATCGACCTTCGGGCGCAAGGCGGCCTGGATGACCAGTCCGCCGCCCACCTGCGCGAGGCGAGCTTCAAGCACTTCAGCGCGCTGATTGAAAAAAAGGGCGACGCCACCAATCACTACCTGAGCTTTCTCGCGTTCTGGCGCTTCGGATGGGAGCCTTCGCTCGCCAACTCCGGCCTCGGCCAACTGTGGCGTCTACTGCCCGCCGATACGCGCACGCCGGATCACTCGATCTGGGCGCATCTGGATGTCGTGTCCGCGCTTGCCGGCGCAATGGCCGAGGGCGATGAACCGGCGTTGCTGACGATGAGCTTCGGGCCGGTGCAAGGCTTCATCGCGCAAGCGCGTTCGACTTCTGATCTGTGGGCCGGCTCGCATTTGCTCTCTTCGTTGGTGTGGGAGGGCATCAAGATTGTGTGCGAAAGGCTCGGGCCGGACTCCGTGCTCTTTCCCAGCCTGCGCGGCGTCGCTGCAGTGGATCGCTGGTTGCTGAAAACGGCTGAGGATGCAGGCAGCGGTGATGCATGGCAGCAGCGCTTCCAGGATATCGGCGCTGAATGGCTCAAATCCGCCACCGATGCGAACCCGCTTTTCGCCGCCACCTTGCCCAACAAGTTCATGGCGCTGGTGCCGAAGCGCCACGCCGCCGAACTCGCTGCCGCCGTAACCAATGCCGTGCGTGAAGCGGCACACCGCTGGGCGATGCAAGCTGCCACGAAGGTATTCGATGCGGCAGGCCGGCTGGGTGACGGATTCGGCACCCATTGGCAAACCCAGATCACCGATCAATTGCGCGGCTTTCCGGAAGTGCATTGGTCGGTCGCGCCGTGGTCACTTGCGACTGGTGATGACGGCTTTCCGGACACCGCAGCGCTTGAGGAATCGCTGGCCGCCTTTTATCCGGCAGGCGGGCAGGCCCAGGGATTTTTCGCCGACCCGCTCTGGACTCTGTTGTCCGAAGGCAAGGTCGAAGAACGCCAAGGCAAACGTCGCAAATACAAAAAACTGGTGGTCGACGGCGATCTGGAATTTTTCGTCCCCAACCACGGCCTCCTTTACCCGGCGGTGCACGACCTGGCCGAGCGCAATCTCGCGGCAGCCAAATCATTGCGCGGTTTCAGCGCGCTGCCGCAACAGGGATATCGATGCACACTCACCGGCGAGCACGAGTGGCTGACTGAGACACTGGAGTACGCAAGGAAAAATCCCGGGCTTGACCCTGAATCTGTGCTTCACTTGCCGGCAAAGGCTCGTGAATCCGTCTCAATGTCAGGCGATCAGGGCACGGCCTGGAGCAAACTCGTCGGCCGGTTCGGCATCAAGCAGGGCGAGCATCTCGGCGCGCTGGCGACCCTGAAGCGGCTCTGGCCGACGTTGTTTGTCGAGCAGGTGCGTGATTTTCGGGCTGACGATGGCGTGAGCCGCTTCGTCGTCAGCACCCACACGATGGCGCTCGCGACATCGCTGGAGCCACTGGCTGCACGGCTCGCCGAGCCCGAGGCGCGCAATCGCATCGAAAAACTCATCGATCCCGCCGACCGCGCGCCAGTGCTGCCGCGCTCGCTGCACTTCGCATTGCGCGATATGCCCGGCGGCGCGCTCGCTGCCCGTGTCCCCGCAGCACTGGATCGCCTGCGCGACACGGCCCAGCGAGACGACCAGGGGCGCCGCGAGAACGAAGAGAAACTGCAACAGCTTGAAAGCGAAATCAAAAACCTGCTCGGCCACAAACCCGAGACCTACTACGCGCTGATCCAGATGGACGGCGACCGAATGGGAGCATGGATGGCGGGCAACGAACCCGAGTACCAGCGCAAATTCAAGGACACCTGGCATCCGGCGGTGCGCAGCGCCGTACAGCAGAAATTCGAGGCACAACCCGAGATCGACGCCTACATGAATGCAAACCGGCCACCCTCGCCGGCACGTCATGCCGCGATATCCAATGTGCTGAACAATTTTTCCACGCATGTCGCGCGGCACATCGTGGAAAACGTATTCAAAGGGAAGCTGATTTACTCGGGCGGCGACGATGTATTGGCGATGGTGTCGGTGGATGATCTGTTGCCGGCCATGCTGCTCCTACGCGCCGCCTACAGCGGTGTCGGTGATGCATCCTGGCTGCCGGGCGGCATCGATCTCAAGGGCCTGTCGCTCGGCAAGGGCTTCGTGCAGATCGGCAAGGGCCGCGATAAACGACTGATGTTGATGATGGGGGCACGGGCCACCGCCTCCATCGGCGCGGTGGTGGCGCATCATCAGGCGCCGCTTGCGGCGGTGCTGCGCGACCTGCGTTCCGCCGAGAAGCGCGCCAAGGATCATGGCCGCAACGCATTTTGCCTGCGCGTGATCAAGCGCGCCGGCGGTGAAGTCGCGGTGACCGCCCGCTTCTGGGAAACGGCTGACCAGCCGCCGTCACTCGATCAGACCGCACTGGGCATGCTTATGCGTTTTGCGGACACGCTGGCGCAGCCGGGCATGTCGCGGCGCGCGGTGTATCACACCACCCAGTGGCTCGAGGGTCTGCCTCGGATCGAGAACATGGAACGACCAGCGTGGGAAGACATCGTGACCCATAACCTGGCTTTCCAGCTAAAGAAGCAGGCCGATGGCCTCGCCGAGCAGATCAAAGAGAAACTGCCCGATCAGGCGCGGCACCTTGTCGCCGCCGCGCTGCGCGAGAGCGCCGGCACTGCGGATGCCGCGCGCGTGCTGGACGATCTCCTCGTCACTGCCGAATTCTTCGCCCGCGAAGGCCGCGGCCTCGGCGCGGCGGAGGCCTGATCATGACTGCCTACTATTTCGTACAGCCGCTCGACGTCTTGATGTTGCGCGGCAACAAGGGCTTTGGCGACGCCGGCGAACATGGCGAGGCGGTGATGCCGCCGTGGCCCTCACTGTTCGCCGGGGCGTTCCGTTCCGCGCTGCTCTCCGGCGACGCTGGCCGGCTGGCACAGTTCGTCGCGCTCGGCACAAGCCGCGATCTTTCCGCCGATGCGCAGCGGGAGCAGACGCGCGCCTTGCTCGGCGAGGCGTTGTTCAAGTCGCTGGGCACGCCCAACCAACCGGGAGATTTCCGCATCACCTGGGTGTCGCTGGCCCGGTGCATAAACGGCGCCGTTTTTGCCGCCGTGCCGCTGCCTGCCGATCTCGCCGCTTTCGACGAGCCCGGTATGGAAAGCCTGATCCCATTGCGCCCTGCACCGCTGCCACTGGGCGTTGAGGCCAACGGCGCGTTGCCGATAACCGCGCTGCTGCGCACGCCCAAATTGGTCAAGCAGTCGGCAGGACGCTGGCTGGACGGTCACGGGCTCGCGGCGCATCTGAGCGGCGCGGTACCTGCCAGTACGTCAGGAACGGACGCACTCTACAAGCGCGAAACACGCCTCGGCATCGCGCTCGATCCGGGCAGCCGCACCGCAAGCGAAGGTGCGCTCTACACCACCGAGGCCGTAGCCATGCGCGAAGACGCAGGCTTTCTGGTCGGCATCGAAGGCGATCACGGACAACTCCCGGACTCAGGCCTGTTGCGTCTGGGCGGCGATGGCAAGGGCGCCCATTACCGGATGGCCCGGGAGTTTTCCGCACCGGCGCCGACGGCAGTCAATCCCGGCGGACGGTTTCGTTTGATTCTGTCCACGCCCGGCATTTTCACCGGCGGCTGGCTGCCGGAATACGTTATCAGGCAGAAAACCGGCGAGCACCGGATGCAAGCCCCGGGTTTTGGCGCACGCCTCGCCTGCGCCGCGCTGGCTCGCCATGAAGTGATTTCCGGATGGGACCTCGCGCACTGGCGGCCCAAAACAGCGCAACGCGTCGCGCCCGCCGGCAGCGTCTACTGGTTCGATGAGTTCTCGGGGGACGCCGGCAAGCTTGCCGCATGGGTGGCGGGAGGTCTCTGGGGGGACAATCCCGACATACAACGCCGCGCCGAAGGTTTCAACCGCGCGTGGCTGGCCGCCTGGAGTGAATCATGATCTGTCCGAACTGCAACCCCGCAAAACGCATTGGTCTCCGCCACAACCGGTCTCACCGCGCGTCGTTCCCCGCTTTCCAGACGTCAGGGGCGATCTCGTTGAAGATCGCCGTGTTTGCGTCGAATTCAGCGGCCTCTTCCTCGGTCCAGGTGCCGAACAAGGCATCCAGATCGTGGTATCGGCGCAGCGCAGCCGACTGCGAACGCACTCCGCTGGCCTGTTCCAGCAGGCGCACCACCAGCGCATTGACACTCACCGACTCTCTCGCCGCCTGCTCCTTCAGCGCGACCAGAACCGGCTCGTCCAGACCGCGAATATTAATGTCTGCCATAGCCTCACCTCATGCCGCCACTGCAATGGCAAAAATCTAGCACCCGACCCCGAGAAAGGAACCCAACCCATGTTCCAGGCACAACAGCTTGTTTTCTACACCTGCGTGAGTCCCGTCCACATGGGCGCGGGCAGCGCCGTGGGCGTCATCGACAACCCGATCCAGCGCGAGGTCCATACCGGCTATCCGCTGATCGCCGGATCGGGGTTGAAGGGCGCGGTGCGGCATCACTTCAACCGCTCGTGGCCGGCCAAATCGCTCATCACCCGATTGTTCGGACCGGAGACGAACGCCGATCATGCCGGAGCGATAGCCTTCACCGACGCGCAACTTGTCGCCTTTCCGGTGCGCTCGCTGCGCAACACCTATGTCTATGCCACCAGCCCCACAGCCCTCGCGCGTCTCAAGCGGCTGGCAGGAGATACTGCAGGATGGACGGTGCCAGAAATTGTCGAAAGCGCAGCCAAGCTTGCATCAGGCAAAGCCCTGAGTGGCGCCGAACCCGGCAAACAACGCCTCGTGCTCGAAGCCTTCGACTTCGCCGGCAGCGAAGACGCCGGGGTGAAGACAATCGCCGAGTGGCTTGCCAAAAATGCGCTCCCGCAGGATACCGATCATGCGTTCTTTCGCCAGAAGCTGACCGACGACCTCGTTGTGCTCTCGGACACCGCATTCACTCACTTCGTCAGGCATGCCACGGTTGTTGAAGCGCATGTGGCAATCGACAACGATACCGGCGCCGCGAAACGCGGTGCGCTGTTCTACACCGAGAACCTGCCGCCAGAGACCCTGCTCGCCGGCCTGCTGCTGTCGAGCGTGGAACGCCAGAAGAAAGGCAATTCCCGCGACGACCCGATCTCCGCCGAAACCATCCTCGCCATGGTTCTGCGCGACGAGGGGGACCGCAAGGGCTTGTCAGACAATCTGCTGCAAGTGGGCGGCGACGCGACGACAGGCCGCGGGCTGATCGTGGTGCATGCGGCGAACGGAGGTGCGTAATGGCCCAAACACTCGACCAGGCTCGCGCCCAGTACGCTTGGGAGCACGCCAGCAGGAATACCAACACGATCGATGGCTATCGCGAGATGGCCAAAGGCGCTCCCGCCCTCATTATGGGATCGGGCCTGATGGCCGCGCTGGCCTACTACCAATCGCGAACCGGCAGCAACGAGAAGCCCGCGAAGGCATTGCTCGCCGACCTGCTGGGCTGGCTAGCCGATCGAAAGCTGGTGCCCAACGATTTCGCCGCAGCGATGAAATGCTTCTTCGATGCCAGTTCCGCCGACTACATGCAGGGCACCGATGAAGCCCTCGCCATGCTGAAATGGCTGCGCCAGTTTGCGGATGCTGTGGACGCCGGCGCTGATTGATGACCCGCGACGAAAAGCTCATCGACCGAATCCTGCGCGGCGCGTCGGACGCCAGCATCGGCTTCAATGAACTTTGCAGGCTGCTCGAACATTTCGGCTTCGTCATGCGGGTGCGTGGCAGCCATCACATCTTTTCGAAGCCGGGAGTGGCGGAGCGGATCAATATTCAGCGTGACGGCGCACAAGCGAAGCCGTATCAGGTGCGCCAAGTGCGCGCCATCGTCGTAAAGTATCAACTGGGAGGGCAATGAGCATGGATCGATACGAAATCATCATTTACTGGAGCGAGGACGATCAGGCATTCGTGGCCGAAGTGCCCGAGCTTCCCGGCTGTCTTTCCCACGGCACAAGTCACGAAGACGCGCTGCGCAACGCCAAGGATGCGATGGCGCTGTGGGTGGAAACGGCGAAGCAGGACGGCGATCCTGTGCCGGCGCCGAAGGGTCGCCGGCTGGTGTTCGCCTGAAAGCATGACCTCCATGCCGCGCGCCGCCATTCCCGAATACGCAAGCAGACACGGCTTTGACAGCTGCCCGCCCGGTCATCGCTTCAATCTTTACTTCCCGGTCTGGGACGATCAGTGGAAGATTCCGAAGGACGGAGCCAGAGCGGATGCCCTGCGACAAACCCTCAACCTCGGCAGTGCCGCGCCCGCACTCAACGCCGTGCTAAAACGCCAGCAAGCGCTCGCTGAAAGCCTGTCGCCGGATCGTTGCCTGATCGTCGAGGCGGAATCCAGGTCGCCATTCTCGACCGGCCTGGGGCTGGAACATCCGATCGAAAACGGCTTCGCCTTTCTCTCGCCTTATGGCTTGCCTTACCTTGCAGGCAGCGGCGTCAAGGGTGTTCTGCGCCGGGCGGCCGAGGAACTGCAGGCGGACGGCAGGCCCGGATACGACAGCGCCACGATCGATGCATTGTTCGGCCCGGAAAATACCGATGCTGCGCGCCGCGGCGCGCTTAGTTGCTGGGACGTTTTCCCCGTGCCGCAGAACGGCACGATGAGCGTGGAGATCATGACTCCGCACTACAGCCACTATTACCAGCCTGAAAAGGGCAAGGAGGCATATGCCACCCCACATGACTCCGGCAAACCCAACCCGATTGCATTTCTGGCGCTGCCGCCGGGCTCGCGCTTGCGCTTTATCGTTGCCTGTGAGCCCGCTTTGCTCCGCGAAATGCCGCAAGACGCATGGGCAGATAGGGTGCGAGACATCCTTGAACACGCCTTCGACTGGCTCGGCTTCGGCGCGAAAACCGCGGTGGGATATGGCGCGCTGCGCCGCTTGAGCACGGACGAGGTGGAGAAAGAGCGCGCTAAGTTCGAAGCAAGCGCGCTTCGCTGCGAATGGGTGGACGCCACGATCCGCGAGCTCGCCGCGAAAAACCGCGCCCCGGAAGACGAAACACTGCGCGGGAAAGCGCTCGCCGAGGCCTGGGCCGCGCTAACTGACCAACCGCTGCGCAATCGCGCCCTGGCGGATATCCGCGCACGGTGGCAGGCAATGGGCTGGTGGGACAGCCCCCCTGGCGGCAGTTCCAAGAAAGCCAAACAAATCTACGAGTCAGGGAACTCATGATTCTCCAGTCAATTGATCGGGACGATGGCATCCGCATGAACGGGTGCGCTGCTCGTCTCCCGATGCACAAGCATACGGCTTGAAGGACAAGATTGCGCTCGACGGATATACAACTGAACGCGCGGTTCGGAGCCCATCCATGAACACGCTTGAACTACTTAGCCGGCGAAAACCCGATTTGCTTCGGGCCATCGCCCATCACCGGGCGATCAGCCTGCGCGTCTTTGGTTCCGTCGCGCGCGGCGAGGACGGCCCCGCCTCGGACATCGATTTGCTTGTCGAATTCTCTCCCGACGCCTCGTTGCTCGATCTTGTCGGACTCAAGCAGGCAATCGAGGAATTGCTGGGCCGCCGAGCTGACATCGTCACCCCCGGCGGCCTAAGTCCATTTCTGCGCGATCGGATTCTGGAAGATGCGCGCCCGCTTTGACTCGATACCCAGTGACTACGTTCTTTATCTCGCGCCATCCCGGCGCCATCGCATGGGCCACGCAGCAGCGTCTGAAGATAGACCGGTTCCTGACGCACCTTGATCCCGGCGTGGTGCGTCCAGGCGACACGGTGATCGGAACACTCCCGATTCATCTTGCGGCGCAGGTCTGCGAACTGGGCGGCCGCTACTTTCATCTTGCGCTCGATCTACCCGATGAGTTGCGCGGCAGGGAACTGTCAGCCGAGGAGATCACAGCCCATGGTGGTCGGGTCGAGCGATATCGGGTGGCCCGCGAAACCGGCACTCTGCGCGAGGATGTCACCCTGCCATGACCACTTTGATCAGCTTTCTGGGCAAAGGCCGGGATAACGCCCAGACCGGCTATAAGCGCGCGACCTACCGATTTGCTGCGGACTTCGTGCGTACGGTGCCTTTCTTCGGCATGGCGCTCAGGGAGTATCTCAAACCGGACCGGCTGATCCTGATGGGAACGGCGGCGAGCATGTGGGATGTGTTCTTCGAGCATCAAACTGGCGTCAATGATCAGTTGCTTGCATTGACGGATGCCGTGGCAGGCGGCCGGGTAAGCGAGGACATGCTGGAAGAATTTTCTTCCAGCGTTTCTCTGCGACTAGGTATAGCGGTGCAATGCGTGCTCATACCTTACGCGCGCAATACCCAGGAGCAGATCGAAATCCTGCAGCGCCTGGCGGCGCATGTCCGCCAGAGCGAACATATCGTGCTGGATATCACACATGGATTTCGCCATTTGCCGATGCTCGCGCTGGTGGCCGCCAGATATTTGGCGCGCGTCGCAAGCGTAACTGTAGACGAGATTTTTTATGGCGCCCTGGAAATGAGCGTGGACGAAGAAACGCCGGTGCTTAAACTTTCCGGCATGTTGCAGATGCTGGACTGGGTGGATTCACTTGCGACCTACGACAAGGATGGTGATTATGACGCGTTCGCGTCCCTGCTCGTGCAAGACGGAATGGATGAAAGCCGGGCGGACTTACTTCGACGGGCCGCATTCTTCGAACGAACCAGCAACCCTGTCAAGGCACGCGAGACGTTGAACTCAGTCGCGCCCGACATAAACGCCCACCCCGGCGATTACGCCGCTCTGTTCAAGGACGAGCTCCAACGCCGTATTGGTTGGGCGAAGAAGGGCGCCCGCCATGATTGGGAGCAGGCCCTGGGCATCGCTTATCTCGACCGACGAGATTACCTCCGTGCCGCAGTGTTTTTGCAGGAAGCATTTGTTACCCGCGCCATCTACGATGATCGCCGCGACCCGAACGACTTCGATGTGCGCAAGGACACTGTCGATACGTGCCGCAGCAAAAACAACGATTTTAAAACACTCGTCTATTTGCGCAACGCTCTCGCGCACGGTGTCAAACCGCAAAATGACGCGATAGCCAGATCGCTCCACGACGAGGTAAGTCTTCGCAAAGAGATGCTTCGTCTGCGCAAATCGCTGTTCTAGCCCCCGCAAGCTTGCCACCCCTGACACCCCCGCCGCCCTGAATCACACTTCGCTCATCGCACTCCCGGAGCGCAGTCCATGTCCGAGCGGGACTTTTACCTTGCCGCCTACGATGTTTCGGCCCCCCGCCGGCTCGCCGCCGCGCTCGACCTGGTGCGCGGCTACGCCACCGGCGGCCAGAAGTCGGTGCATGAGATTTTTCTGTCCGCAGGCGAACGCCATCAACTTCTGCACGACGTCGCGCTGATCCTGGAGGAGGCCGAAGACCGCTTTTTGCTGTTGCGCCTCGACCCGCGCGCCCGCTGTCATGCCTTGGGCATCGGCAGCGCGCCCGCCGATCCATCCTACTTCTACATCGGCTGAGACGATGGCGACGTTACTACTCGATCGCGCAGAGCTGGAAATCCGCACCGATGGCGATGCGCTCGCCCTGTACGAGTCCGGCACGCGGCGCGGCACCGTCCCGATCAAGCTGCTCGATCGGGTGATTATCCAGGGTGCCAAAACGAAACTTGACACCAGCGTGCTCACGCGCCTGGCCGAAGCCGGCGTCGCGACGCTGCTGATGAGCTCGCGTCAGAGCCGGCGTGTCGCTATCGTGCTCGGCCCGATGCACAACGATGCTGCGGTGCGCCTGGCGCAGGCGAAACGCGTCATGGACCCCGAGTACTGCGCGCATACCGCGCGCGAGCTGGTCAGAGCGAAACTGTCTCGCCAGCGCCGCCTGCTCAAGACGGCGCTGGCCGAGCGTCCCGACGCGCGCAAAGCCCTGTTCGACGCGGACGCAAGCCTTGCGGGGATCGGCGAATCCCTGGCAACCCGGGGGGCACTCGATTGCGCCAGCCTGCGCGGCCTGGAGGGCAGTGCCGCTCGCGCCTACTTCCAGGGGCTGGGCGCGCTGTTCCCGCCCTCACTGGCGTTCACTGGCCGTAACCGCCGCCCGCCGCGCGACCCGGTCAACGCGTGCCTGTCACTCGCCTACACGCTGCTGCATTTCGACGCGGTCGGCGCCGCGCATCGCGCGGGGCTTGACCCGCTCCTTGGCTTCTACCACCGGCCGGCGTTCGGACGAGAATCACTCGCCAGCGACCTGATCGAGCCGTTGCGCCCGCTGGCCGACGAATGGATCTGGCGGCTGTTTCAAGGCCGCACCCTGCGCGAAGATCATTTCAGCAATGACAAGGGCGCATGCATCATGGGCAAAGCGGCGCGCGAGTGCTTCTATGCCGAATGGGAGCAGTTTGCCCGGCTACCGCGGCGCTGGTTACGCACGCGCTCGGCCCGCCTCGCGCGCACGCTGCGCGCCGAGGGTGGTACCTGGCTTGATCAGGACGAAGAGGCGCCATTTTGACCTTGTCCGCCCTAGTCCAGACCCGTGGCGCGGTGTCTGCGGGCACGCCCGCGCGCAAACCCTTATACCTCGCCACGGGTATCCGGCTGCGTATCATCGCGCAGGCCGCAAGCCTGGTCATTCAGCAGGCGGAAAAAAGCGATAGACGTTTTCCGCTGGCTCGCATCGACCGCATCGTGTGCGGCAGCCAGACCGACTGGAGCGGTGAAGCGCTCAGCTTGTGCATGGCAACCGGTGTCACGATCACCTGGGTATCCGGCCATGGCGAGGTGCTCGGTCATTGCGCATCCACCCGGTGCATTGCTGCGGACCGGGAAACACGGCTCGAAGCCTTTCTCGAACACCCCGATTGGGAGTCGCGCTACCGCGACTGGCTGCGCAACCGGCGCATGAGCGTGCTGGTCGAATGGGCTGCCGCCTGTTCGGGCGAGAACATCGCCCCAAACGCCCAAGAATGGGAAAAGCGCAAACGCGAATACGTTTATCAAGGGGAGTTTGTCGCGGTTTTCGACGCTGAGGCCAAAGCTTGGTGCTACGCATGGACGCTCGCGCGGATGCGCGAGACGGGCTTGGCTGCGCGCTACTGGGGCCACGACGCCAGCGCACTCGATCTTGCCGGCGATATCGCCGGTTTGCATTGGGCCGAAATCAACCTGGCCGGTGGTGCCTTTGTCAAAGGGGGGAGTGGCACGCGCGAAGGCTTGCTGTTCTTCGAGAACTGGACCCGGTTGCATCATGCCCGGACCGCAGATCACCTCGCCCAGCTCAATCGCTTCGTCGCGCGCGAGAACGAAGCATGGCGCTGACCCAGCCCAAAGCCTGGCTAATCGCATACGATATAGCCGACAAACGGCGCCTTTCGCGTCTGCATCGTTTCATCAAAAGTCGGGCCGTACCGGTGCAGTATTCGGTCTTCTATTTCGAAGGCAGTAGCGCGCAGGTGGGTCGATTTCTCGGGGAGATTGAAACCTATATCAACGTAAAGCAGGACGATGTCCGCGCCTACCCGTTGCCCCACGATCTAAAATACGACACATTCGGCCGCGGCAGCCTGCCTCTCAGCGGATTGCTGTTCTCGGACCGGACCACCGGCCTATCGCATCTGACGCAGCCGAACTGCGGAGCGTAGAATGGTGATTGGTGTACACGTTGCGGTGTTCGATGGGGGGTCGTTTGAGAAATTCGTCAAAGGTCGCTTTAAACGATTGTTTCGAGGAAAGTATTTTGATGATGGAGGGCCGAGCAGGACACCCTGATGAAGAAGGGATTACGACAGCCGTGTTAGCTACGGTTAAAACTAACGTGGCGCCGAGCAGGACACCCTGATGAAGAAGGGATTACGACGGCGCCTCGCTTTTCACTTCCGGCAGCGCGGCGGGCCGAGCAGGACACCCTGATGAAGAAGGGATTACGACGTCAGCTTCCCACACACCGCCAACCTAAGCGGCCGAGCAGGACACCCTGATGAAGAAGGGATTACGACCTCTTACCAGCCCGCAGGTCCGACAACATCCTGCCGAGCAGGACACCCTGATGAAGAAGGGATTACGACGCACTGCCACGCTCACATTGTCCGGCTTGCTTTGCCGAGCAGGACACCCTGATGAAGAAGGGATTACGACTTGAGCTGTGCATTAGCAGCCTCGCGCTCCGCGGCCGAGCAGGACACCCTGATGAAGAAGGGATTACGACGTGAAGCTTTGCGTGAATCCGTTTCTTGCGAGCGCCGAGCAGGACACCCTGATGAAGAAGGGATTACGACTCGTATCGATATTCCGCCCATCGTTCCTGGTACGGCCGAGCAGGACACCCTGATGAAGAAGGGATTACGACGCGATTACTTCCGGGATTCTGGGGAATCCCCGGCCGAGCAGGACACCCTGATGAAGAAGGGATTACGACTTTTTTACTGTTGGTATTCCAACAGCCACAAGGCCGAGCAGGACACCCTGATGAAGAAGGGATTACGACGCCACCGACGCCCTCCACACCTTGGCATTTTTTGGCCGAGCAGGACACCCTGATGAAGAAGGGATTACGACGCCGCTGTCGCTGCGTTTCTAACGATTACGAGGCCGAGCAGGACACCCTGATGAAGAAGGGATTACGACCGCCATCCACACCTTGGCATTTTTTATTGTGGGGCCGAGCAGGACACCCTGATGAAGAAGGGATTACGACTTAACCGCCCGTTTGATGTCGGCTACCAAGAGGGCCGAGCAGGACACCCTGATGAAGAAGGGATTACGACTTGTCGTTCGAGTTGGTGTCCATTTTTTTGGGCCGAGCAGGACACCCTGATGAAGAAGGGATTACGACGTCTTCCTCAAGCGACCCAGACACAGGATTGGGGCCGAGCAGGACACCCTGATGAAGAAGGGATTACGACGCGTTGTGCGCGTCGAGTACTGCCGGATCGGCAGCCGAGCAGGACACCCTGATGAAGAAGGGATTACGACTCTTGGAACCCTTCAAGCGCGTTCCTGCTGATAGGCCGAGCAGGACACCCTGATGAAGAAGGGATTACGACAGAATTGCACCAAGATAGTGCGGTTCTCGGTGGGGGCCGAGCAGGACACCCTGATGAAGAAGGGATTACGACATGGGGTGCGGGGCTATGTTCGCTCGTTTTGTGGCCGAGCAGGACACCCTGATGAAGAAGGGATTACGACGCCTCGGAACCGGTCATCGCCGGTACATCCTCGGCCGAGCAGGACACCCTGATGAAGAAGGGATTACGACCCTGAATGCCGGTCAACTTCCCACAAACCGCGGGCCGAGCAGGACACCCTGATGAAGAAGGGATTACGACTGATTGCGTCCTTCAAGCCTACAGTTGCCACAGGCCGAGCAGGACACCCTGATGAAGAAGGGATTACGACGATACTAAGAGATTCAGTTGCGCCAGCAATTGGGCCGAGCAGGACACCCTGATGAAGAAGGGATTACGACCGATAGCCGCCCCGCAT
>Ga0163144_10013298_pt1 | contig 17190 bp, 16 predicted proteins | sample OliLak19BULKMAT1_FD_123175 | JGI IMG/M metagenome (GOLD analysis project Ga0163144, IMG submission 123175) | Freshwater microbial mat bacterial communities from Lake Vanda, McMurdo Dry Valleys, Antarctica - Oligotrophic Lake LV.19.BULKMAT1 | ecosystem: Environmental > Aquatic > Freshwater >... | reverse complement strand
TATCTATACCAGTAGCCCAAATATCGCTGTGCAATTTATCTCCTCCTGACATATTCCAAAAATTCTGCACCCAACTTGATGGATGTAGCCAAACTAATTTATCTTGAGGGAGGTTTAGGGGAACTTCACTTGGCTTAGTGATTACATTTGGGCCGACTAACACCTTTGCTTTAGTAGGGAGGTGTCTCGCCTGCTTTAAGGCGTCCAAATCATCGTGTATCCAAAGCATGTTAGTTGCGTTTAGGGCGTGATTTACTACATACGGATACTTTAGCTCGTCGAGTCCCTTCATCAAATTCAAGACCACCTTTTTGGGTCCGCGAGTATGTTTTGAGACTAGTGATTGAGAAATTATATTAAGCATGTTTTTGAAAAAGATGATCGAATTTGTTGGTTTGCAGATGTTTAAAATTATATTTTTCAAGTAGGGAAGTGAGCTCTTCAGTTTCGGTGCTTTCAATCATAAGTGTTGTACCAGGAATCATATGTTCTAAGGTGTCCTTCATTCCCGCTAGTACGCTAAACTCGTAGCCTTCCGTATCTATCTTAACAAAACTTATTCTTTCACTTGGTATCCGGGGTACTAAGTTGTCTAGAGCCAGGACTGGTACTTTGATTGGTTCGGTTTGAGGGGAGGTGACTATCCGTCCGCCACCAAGATGCATGGGGTCACAAGCAAAATTAGCTGACCCAGACTCACTACCTAGAGCAATCTGATGGATAGTCACTTTATTTTGCAGATTGTTTAGGGCCACGTTTTTACTTAAAATATTGATAACTTTTGGGTTGGGTTCAAAGGCTTCGACATTAGAATAGCCAAAGCGGGTAGGGGCGATAATACTGTAGATACCACGGTTGGCCCCGATATCAAGAAAAATATCTTTGTGATCTGGCGTAGTTAGCCAGCCACGAAGATCTCGCTCAAAATAATCAGAACAAATAGTAGTGCTGTCATCAAAAGCATGGACTAAGAATATACCACTCATGTTTTGGATAACAAACGATGGTTTGGGTAATAATCTGACAATACGATGAATGATTATATTTAAAAGCGAACTTTGATGTTGTAAAAAAGAAAGTATTTTTGTCAGCCAGAATAAACTAGAAAATAAGAAAGCGGAACCTTCAATCACAGTAGTGTTTTTGTACTCAGTATAAATTTGTTTCATTTTATTGGTTGGCATATTCTTTCTGAGAAAAGTTAGACAGATATTTTCTTGTTACTTTAAATATAATCCACAAACTAGAAAAAGCTAAGAGAAATATGTATGGCTGGAGAGGCATGCGATAACGAGCGTTTCCGTTTGGTCCAGCCAGGAGAGCGGTAACCATAATCATGCCAAAGATAAGCAAGAAAGCCAACATATGTTTGTCTCGTCTTAAGATAGCGACGATAACGCTAATAGGCATCAAAAGTGCCATCAGACCAACAAGGGCTGCATCGATAAAGGCTAGAGAGTTATTCTTAATTAAGTCCCAACTTAGTCCATGGGTATAGATGCGTTGTATGAGCCATGGGGTAGCTGAAAAAATAGGTCTACCAAGTTCTGCCATTTCATTATTAACCATTTTTAGCCCACTGGAAACAAAAGTCAGTATGGAACGCTTGATATGGAACAAGGCATAGGATACTTCATTGCCAGCCAAGGCTAATTTTATTTGTTGACTTTCAAAATCATTAGCTCGATGTGAACCAATTTCATAACCAGACTGCCGGGTAGTGTCGATATATTCCTGGTGAATACTTAACCAGCCCTCTTCAGCCTCACTGTTTTGAGCTAAAAATTGTGGGAGGTACACGTAAAGAATATTAAAATTACCAGCTGTCGACAACGATGCCTCGCCGAAGTCCCTATTGTTAGCATGAAGCCATGGCGCCAGAATTATGAATACTGCACTAGTGATTATTCCCACACGAATTATTTTTTGCCAAATATTTCCTTCTTTTAGAACAGTATAGAGAAGAATTAAAGGAATGATGTAAAGGAAGGAAGGTCTGATCAAGATAGCTATACCAGCAGTCACACCTACTAGTGTATAGCGCCACTGCCAAGAAGTTGGTGCAGCTAAGAGTAGCCACAGTGACAGAGTAGTAACAAACATGTAGACAGTCTCCGCGAGTATTTGGGTATTTAAAAAAGCCGTTGTAGGATAAATGACATAAGCTAAGGTTGCTAAAAATGAGACAGTAGCATTTGTTAGTCTTTGGCCAAGACAGTAGATGAAAGGAATAGTCCCTAAAGCAATTATTATTTGTAGAATTACAACCAAGATTGGGTTACGTTCAAAAAAAAATATACTAGCCAAAAAAAGCGGATAACCTGGCGTGCGTAAACCTCGCGTGGCCTCGTCGTCGGCCATTAGAGATTTATCTCCTTGTAGGATGGAGTCAGCCATGCTGACATAACCAGTAGCGTCCCCTCGTTCGAAATAAACGACTTCTTTAGTTTTGCCAGTTTCTTTGGCGGCATTTGTGTGCCATAAAAAAAAGCCGCTGTAGACCACGCTAGCTATAGCTAATAGAGCAAATACTTGAGGACTAAGTAGGGTATTGTTTTTTGACTCACGGTTCCTTATGCGTAACATCGCCAGAATACCTTTTATGCCATCACGTATCATTCCGAGTTTACTTTCTCGTCCTGGATAAACTGTCTCCTGCCACGGTATAGCGATTTCTCTGACAGTTAGTCCGGCTTGCTCGGCTTTTGTGAGTAGTTCCATATCAAAAAACCAACCAGTCTCAACACATGAAGTGAGAATATTGCGTCCTTGTGTATTCATGACTTTAAGGCCACACTGAGAGTCTGCGACCTTGATACCTAGAACTACTCGTCTTAAGGTATTAAATATTCGTGAGGAAAGCGTACGAAAAAATGAGCGTTGTAAACGAGATTTATCCAAGAGTCTAGATCCAATAGCAATATCCGCCCCATTTTTTATGTTCTCAATAAGTTTTATTAAGGCTTCTGGTGATGCTGATAAATCAGCATCAATAAAACAAAAGATATCACTGCTGTCCAATTTAGCGGTGTGTATGACTGCAGCACCTTTGCCTTTTGTCTCAATGTCAATCACTGAGGTATTGGGTTGTTGTCTAGCGAGCTTACCAGTGTCATCAGTCGAACCATTATTAGCTACAATAACCTGCCAATCATATTGTGGCTCCGTTAGACAAAAGTCGTTAATGGTTTTGAGTGTGCGCTCAATTATCTGAGATTCGTTGTAGGCGGGGATACAGATTGTTATTTTCATGACTCTATAATTTAGTCACTTCGTCCGGAGGATTTATTTCAGGATTACCGGCTACGTTAATTAAAACAATACCTAGGATAAGGACCGCTATACCAACATACTGCAAGGCGGTGAGCTTTTCACCAAGTAGATACCAAGCGAAGAATGTCAGTATAAGTAAACTCATGCCAACATGGACACTATAGACGACACTGATAGGGAGTTCTCTAGCAGCGAGATTAAAGAAAACAAAAGACAGCGCTAGGAAACCAATTGAGTAAGCGATGGTGCGAGCATAAGCGGTTGGTAGCCAGTTATCCAGTAAACCGAGCTCTGCGTATACGTTTGAGTGTTTAACTAACAGACCGGCTACCGCGTTCAATGAGAAGGCTAGTATCAGCCAGAAATACGTATGCATGGATGCAATTGTAGCTCATATTACAAGGCGGTACAAACTTTTAAGCTGGAGGACTCTATTTAGCTATAGCAGCTTTAATTAGCCTAGAAAATCGCTCGATATTGTTCTCAATCAAGAACAGAGTTTCAGCTTTGGCTTTGGATGCTTCTTGCATCTTTGTGAATGCATCAGTTTTTTTAATTTTAGCAAATTCTTCCATATATTTAGCATACTTCTCGACATCATTTTGTTCAGCTACGCGAGCAAATGATTCATCGAGATATTCAAGTTGAGCATTCCAAAGATTGGTCTTGTGAGTTATTATCGGATTTCCAACTATCATTGACTCAGCAATATTAAGACCAAAAGATTCACCATCTTTTCTGAAATGTGCCAAAACGTCAATAGCTTGGTGAAATGTCCAGACGTCGCTTTCTTTTCCGCTTGGAGGCAAGAAGTGAACATTCCGTATAGATCGTTCACTAACAATCTTTTCTAAGATTGGTGGGGCAGACATGATTAGATAATGGACGTCATCGCGCCCTGCTGTTACTTTTTCAAAAGCGAAGATTCCTATCGGATCAAAAATCTCGTCAGAGGCTCTGCCGATTCTGCCAAATAAAGTGTCTGTGTTTTTAATACCAAAACTATTACGTAAATTTATTGCTTCAGCTTCGTATGATTTTGGTCTTTCAGACTGGATATACATAACCTCTATTTTCTCTTTAGGTGTTAAATAAACTGCTTTTTTGGCGACATCGTTAGAAATACAAAGGTTAATTACGAAATTGTCTTGTAAGTTTGGAGCGCCAAATATATTTAGATACACTATCGGCAAATTTTTAATTGTATTTAAAGGATATTCAGGATATCCAGTGCCTGCGCTAACAATTATATCTACTTTCTCATGTTCAATGATGGTATTGATGTGAGGGTTCATGTCTTGAATAAAGAAAGGATATTTGCTCTCTAACAACTTATAGTCAAAAGGAATTAAAGTAATGTTGTTTTCGTTCAAGTAGGGAATTCTCGCATCGTTTACAGTGCCTGAATTTCTTGGTTTTGGTGAGTACATGAAACACACTTCATATTTTTCCTTATCAAGATACTTAGCTAGAATTTGTAAAGATTTTTCAGTTCCGCCAAAACTTAGACCGGATATGTGGTAAAAAAGAACTTTTATTTTCTCGTTGGGTTGCCTCGAGGATATAGAGACAGAAGCGCTTCCCTTATACTTATAAGTGTAGTACTGACAGTAAGATTTATAAATAAAACGTTGCAGAAAAATAGGTAAGTTTGCGATTATATTTTTTGCTATAGACTTCATGAATATTGTTTAGATAATTTATTTTAGTTACTTAATGGCATAAAAATTGTAAGGCCAATATTTTTTTATATTTTTATAATGAGGGGACAGTGTTTTTTTTAAAAAATCGAAGTTGTATTCCGGGTAACTAGGTAATATATGATATTCACCGACGATTTTACGTATTAATTTTGCTTCTTTGTCGCTTAGATTTTTGAAAATATTATATTCAGCTCCCTCAATATCAATTTTTAATAGATCTACACAAGGCACATTAAGTTCATAAAGTACCTCGGATAGTTTTTTTATATTAATCTTTTGCTTATCTTTGTTATTTTTAGTCAATATAGAATGTCCTGCATTATTACTAGCTGTAGTATCTAAGTTAATTTGTCCTGTGAAACTATATATTCCAAAATTAAAAGCAGTAATTTTATTTTGAAAACTATTTAAATTAATATTTTTGAGTAACTTCGCGTAACTTTTCGGGTCTGGTTCGAAGGCATAAACTAGAGCACCTTTACTTGCTGCATATATGGAGAAGCTGCCAATATGTGCCCCTACATCAAATACAATTTGATCAGGAAGAATTTTAAGTGATTTATATTTCTGGTAATCTTCAGTTATACAAGTCTCAGCTACTGCGTGTAGATCATTATTCGAACACAGTAATTTAAAGTTATCATTGAAAAAAACGACACTATCTTCATCATGACTATTTTCCTTCATTCTATTAAAGAAAGTAGTAAAGTCGGCTACCTTAGACGGACCTAGTTTTTTTACAAGATATAAATTATAAAATGAAAAGAATTTATTCTTAATGTATCTAATTAATTTTTTATACATATTTTATAATTTTATTTCTTAACTTATTCAAAGACGTTAACCATTTTGGAAAAACTTTACTACTGGGTACTCTGCCTATTTTTTCAGTGAACATATTTTTTAGTTCTGGAATATGCCAAATCTGCAATGGTTCAAAAAACTCGATTCCGTATTGGTCAAACCATTTTATTATATCTTGGTATTGCCAAATTTCCGAAGCTACTGCTTCATCTTGTTTTATATTATACTCAATCACCCATTCTGAAGGCAGTTTATCGACCTCGACAGATTTTGAGTCCAAAGATAACTCATAAGTGTGATTTATTCTTCTAGCACTTCTAATACCTTTTATTAATTCTGAGCAGCGGTACCATGCTTGTTTTATTTGAGTTTGGTTCCAGAGCGCAAATTGATAATGGAGAACACCGCCTAAGTCGTGTGGAGTTTCAATGACTTTTCCTGTTGGCGATTGGGGTGTGCGACCAACTCCAAGAAAAGCATATTGATGATGTGACACTCCATCATCGCAAAAAATAAATTGTTTATAAAGTTTAGAATAAATACCATCTATCCTTTCCGTTGTGGCATCTTTCCATAGAGTAATCCAACGTAATGACAAAGAGTCTCCAGGGGACATAGAGCTTAAGTATTCTTTACCCTTAGTAAAAGCTAAGGTAAAAGCTTCGTCAGCATCTATTCCGACAAAGTGAGTGCCGCCTAAAGTTCGGCCTTCTCTTAGTAGTCTTTCTCTGATTTCATATTCTGGCCAACCAGCTTCTGCTTTGTAGTTTTCAGTGATCACATGACAACCAAGACTTCTGGCTACTTCAGCTGATGCGTCCGTTGAGTGATCATCGTAAATAACGATTTCATTTACCCAAGTTTTAAGATTTTTTATACAGGACGGAAGAATTTTAGATTCATTCTTTACTGGGATTAGAGCAATTATCTTCATAATTTTAGTCTATTAATCACTCTTTGTCTGAAAGACCATAAAGTGTCAAAAATATTTCTCTTACCTAGAGCAAGAGATAGTTTCCATTCCGGGCAACGAATTATATTAATATTATGCACTATGCAATGTCTAGCCAAAAGACTTTCGTTATTCCAAAATTTTATTGTCTTAAAATGTGAGTCTAGTTCAAAGGGTAGATTAGCAATTGTATTCATCACCTTACTTTGCGTATAAAATATCATATCTTCAACTAAAGAGATATTTTTGTTATATCCTGATGTGTAAAGACTTTGTATCTTCATTGCGTTTGGTCTTATCGGTGTTTCAATTTTCAAATCAAACCTACTTTTAATAACTACGTCATAAATAAATGCGTTTTTTTCTTCATGTAAAGTTTTCAAATTATTACACCTAGCTATCGATTCCCACATTGAAAATGTGGCGAACGGATTAGTTTTGTCACGAGCGGCAGTGTATTCAGGTTTAACACTGTATGAAAAATCTTCTTGAGGTTCCGCTAATATAGAAACTGGTTTATACATTTCTTTTAGTAGTTCAATCGTGCTCCCCTTAATGATTCCATTTCCTCTCTCTTTTATCGTGTCACTTGTGTTGGAGAATTTTTTCCCGGTCTCTTCGACATTAAACCAGCAGTGTAAAAAGACATCAACGTTGTCATTGCAGTCAAGTATATTTTTCTTTATATAGGGAAAAGACTCTTCAATAAAACGTGGTTGTCCGGATATACATAAAGCTATTTTCATAATACAAAATTAAAACTTTGTGTCACTCGTGAATTCTCTTCTTCTTGCAATGGGTTCTTGCCGCCAGAAAGGGTGCCGTCTCTTTTTTCAAATATTCCAGCCAAAGTATCGGATTTTTCTAAATCAGATACTCTAGCTGCGCGGGTACACCAATCATAATCGCCAGCAATACAGAAAGTTTCGTCGTAAGGGCCTATTTTTTCATACAGTGATTTAGTAAATAAATAAAAAGGTCCGCAGTGCATTTCTCGGCTAAATTTTTCTCGATTAAATATTGGTGGGTTGACTAGTATTCTCTTAACTAATAAATCAAAGCGCATAACTCGCATGTATCGTTTATAAATGAAAGGGAAGTAAACGAGCTCGGCACCAGCTTCTATTTTTTTGAGCCCAGCAAGAATAGCTTTAGCGTTTCTTTTATCATCTACATTCCAGGACGTTACTGTGTCTGCATTTGCAACCTGTACGCCACGATTCCAAGAAGCGTAGAAAGATTCTCGAGGTATTATATGTAAATTAAACCAGGGCTCTTTCTTGAGCTCATTAAGAATTTCAAGCTCAGCTTCTGAAGGCTCGTTCGCTATGGCGTTTATTTCAAACCCCAAACCAATAATCTTTGCTTCAGTTGCAAAGACGATTAAGTTTTTTTGCCAATTTTTAAGAAACTTTTCGGTTTTATAAAGAGAGCTAGTGATGGATATGCCAGTCATACTTTAGTTTTGTTTATTTTCATTTACAGATTCTGCTATAAACATATCGTCCGTTTTTACTAGATTCTCGTATGTCGCAACTGTACATAGTTGTCCGTCAAGATTTCTAATTTGATAATTATTTTCATGAAAAAAATTAATAATATCAATAGCTTTATATGGATACACAGCTAAATTTGAAGGATTCATTTCAAAAAAAACTACAGGAGTGAACTTTTTTAAAGTATCCACCATACCTTTTAATGCCCATAATTCAGCGCCTTCTATGTCAATCTTAATAACATTAGGACTTAGACTGTAAATTGAGACTAAACTATCAAGTGCTCTTACATCAACTGAAACTTTGTTAGTTTTAGTTTCCGTTCTCTTTGTGTCCAGTAAGCCATCACCACTATTTGCTGCATTATTACTATTGACTGAAAAGAAACCAATATAATTTTTTTCAGCAATGGCATAAGGGAGTGACTGTATGCTAGATGTTAGGTTATTAGAGGCTATAGTAATTTCAAATAGAGCTCTTTGGACCTGACCAGGTTCTAAACATATAATTTTTGTCTTTGGTAAAAATTTATGAACATATAGACTTATTAAACCTATATTTGAGCCAATATCGATAAATGTACCTTTTTGATATTTCTCGAGTGTGTTTATAATTGCTTCTCCAAGTTCAGGCTCGTACAGTTTTTTAGGAGATAAAAAACGTAAACGGTCGACTAATCCATTACCTCGGGAATAGAAAAGTCTAAATCCAAGATAATTACGATAAGTTATTGCTGGTAAAAATAAATTTATAATTTTGTAGGTGATAGTACGAATTTTTCTTGCACAGATTCTTATTATAGAGTTATTAAACATAATTTAATTTATATATTTCTTAATGAGAATTTTACTAGAATTGGGGAGCACATTAGTGAGATACTTTAGTAGTCTTATTGAATAGATATTTCTTTTAAAGCTATCCCACTTGACTCTTGTTTGAATTCTTTGAATAAAATTATCAAAGTAGAAGCCGCTTAAATTATTTTGCTTTTGGACAAATAGTGCATTTCCGCCCGGGTGCTCCATATCTATTTTGTTAATACCTTCAGCCAAGAGTCTGAAATTTTTACTAATAAGGTAAGAAGTTAGGGTCGCATATGAAACCGCGCTTTTATAATCTGGATTATTTTCATTAACTTCTGTAAATATTGCTTGGCAGTTTTGTAGTAATGCGTTAGCTCCTTTTAATACTTCTAATTCAAAGCCTTGGACATCAATCCACAGTAAATCAATGGCTTTACCTTTCAGTTCAGTAACATCATCAAGGCGACATATTGTAACGCTGTGCTTTTTTGTTAAAGACATTGAGCTTGACTCAAGGATTGGTAACATAGAGTCAGTTCCAGTAATATTACTTTCAAATAACTCAGCTTCGCCAGACATGGCCCCGCACGCTAGAGGGAAACAATGTACATTTCTTACATCATTAAATCTTTTTTGTAGGAACGAAAAGTTTTGAGGATTTGGTTCAAAACAAAAAATGTTTACATTTTTAAATTTAAGAAAAGAATTCACTTCGTCACCACGCCAAGCTCCAACTATCACAATGTTTTCTATTGAGTTTTTTTCTTTCCCTATTATCTCATGAATTGATAGTTCGGTGTCTATTTGTATTAACTCACTTGGTTCAAACTCATTTCCGCTAATTTTTAGGCTAGGGTATGAAAAAGCTTTTTCTCCCTCGTCTACTTTAGTTAGATAATTCATACTATTTGATTTTGATTTTAACATAATAAACGGATTTTAATTAGGTTTGTATAATTGCTCTCTAATTTTTTTGAAACCGAAGGGGATTATTGGTATTAGACTGTAAGATATTAAGGTAGCGAGAGCAGCTCCCACTATGCCATATGTTGGTATGAGCACTAAATTTAGACCAATATTTATAAAAACTGAAACAATAGAGGTCACAAAATATATGTATAATAAATCTTCTGCTAGGAGATAGGTATATGCTAATTGACCTAAACTAAATCCAATTAATGACCATATATAAACTGTTAAAACATTTGATGATGCTGCAAAAGCTTCCCCAAAAAGAATGTTTATAATATAAGGCGCTAATATAAATGTGGGGAGGATTATGAGAAGGTTTAGAGTAACTAAAAGTAAAGCAAACATTTTTATTCTTTTTACAAATAATTCACGAGAAACTTTCTTACTATTTATTATGGCGGGGAAGAGAGAGGTAATTAATATGTTTGGTAATAGATACCAAACATCAGATAAACGTACGGCTGCGTCGTATAAACCAACGGCTGTATTATCAATTAAATGCTTAATCATTACTTGATCTATACGTGAGTAAAGAGTGATTGAAATTGCTGATGCTGCAAGCGGGAGTCCTCCTGTAATTAAAATCATGGCAGTTTCTTTATTTAGTCGCCATTTGCCAAGAAGAGAAAAATGCTTTTGATAAAAATATAAATAGAATATTGTATATAAAATAGACTCTAATAGAATTATTAGAGCAAAATAAATTATTCCTTTATCAAAATAAACCACCAGCAACTTACATAAAGACAGAATAATGTTTGTGACTAGTATCACTAAAGAAGGGTGTTTTGATTGTACGCGAGCATAATATGAATGTGCTACAACATGGGCTGAAACACCAATCATTGGCAGAGAAACTAGGGTTATAATCAATAACTCAAGTTGTGTTACTCCAATTAATAGGGCGGTTAAGACCGTTGTGGCAACGGCTAAGATACCCGTCAATAATTTTATGACAAAAGCACTACCCAAAATTTCCGGTTCTTTTTCAGGGTTTTTTATGAGTTCACGATAAACAATACTGTCTACCCCAAATCCAGCAATAAACGTGAATAAGCTCATAAAGCTTATTGCATAACTTAAAGTTCCATAGTTAGTCGGACCCAAGTATCTAATCACGTACAGGCTGACAAAGAGTGAAATAGCAACGTTTAATATTCTGGATAAAATTATCCAACCTGTATTTTTCAGATATTTAACTACACCTAACTTCTCAGCTCCGATTAACTCGTGAAGAAATTCATTATTTAAAATTTTTTCTAGTGACACTTTATTATTGACTACTTATCTATAACTATACATATTCTATTATAGTGACTTTACTATAATCTTCTCCCAGCCCCTATTTTTTGTATTTCTTTTTAAAGTGTTCAAGCTCTTCAGGTGTTCCAAGTACCCAGTTTTGGTCTACTGAGTAGGTTTTAATCTTCTTGCCTGACTTCAGAAGTTCGTTATAGACAGGTGCCACGTAATGTTCACCTTTTGCCGTCTCACCCTTGCCTATCATTCGCTCGGTAGCCGTAACAAAGTCGCTACCTCTTCTGAAATAATAAAGTCCAGATGAGGCTTGATTCGAGATTACTTCTTTTTCAGCCGTTGCGGTCACGTACCCGTTTTTGTCGGTCTTGGCATAACTATATCGAGGATGATTAGCTTTAAAACAGGCTAGGATTCCATCTGGTCTCTCGTCTCTAATTAGATTAAGAATTTTTTCGTTACCAATGGTGTAAGTGTCGCAGTTATAGATAAGCAGTTGTTTCGAGTTATTAATTATACTCTTAGCCATAAGACATGTGGCGGCTTGTCCGGTTGTAAGAGAATCTATTACGACTACTTTGGTTTTTTTACCAAATATAGCTTTTAGTTTTTTTGTTAAGCCAAATTTCTCCTCATGTTCTTTCAGAATGATGAATATGAGAGTGGTGTTTGGTTTATTAATAAGAAAAGATAATGAATCAACAGCCCACTCCACTAAAGTTTTACCGTGTACTTTAATAAGAGGTTTGTGGTCAGTAAAGCCAGCCTTAACAAAGCGTGAGCCTAAACCAGCCATAGGTATTAAAACATTGATGTGAGTATCATCGAAGTCTGTAATTTCTATCTCCTCCCAGTTAGTAAATTTGTATGCCAAGTCATCAATATATACATCGGCATAAGGTTTTCCGAAATAAATTTCATCATAAGGAATCTCGTTTATCTTAAGCCAATCAAAAGTTTGTTTACCAATTTTAGCTAATACCTGGCCCTGATCGCCATTACACGTCTTCATGTGGCGAGCCGTCTGCAGAATAATATAGTGACCAGCTTTCTTCAAATCCCGGATCTTAGCAACTGCACCTTCATTTACCTTGACTGTGTCATAGGTTTGGCCGTGTTTCCTTAGTTCAGCAATTGTGCCGTCAATATCTATCATTATTCTCATATTGTTACCGAGTTTAATTTTTTAATACCGGTTAGAAACATAGCCGTTTGCCTTGAAAAAGAATCTTTATGTAGAGGGATCATGGATATAAACAATAGACCTTCTATTAAGGTAATGGCCTTAAGATTGTATCCACGTTGAACTAATTCTTTGTCAAAAAGTAAAGCCACTTCTTCATGATAAGATTCATTATATACTGAAAGAGAATAGGCAGCATCTCTTTCTTGAGTGTCAAATAAATCACTAACAATAAAATCGTATTTACCTACAAAACTATGACGTAGCTTAGCTAAATCGTAATTATGGTCACCATAAACTGAGGTTTCGCCAAAATTACCCCTAGGGTCAATTAGTTTTATAAGACGGTTGTGTGGATCAAATAAAATATTACTTAAACAGGCATCTCCGTGTATAAATGAACCGTGTGAGTGTTCATATAAGTAGGAGGTTATTTCATTTAACTTACTTTCGAAATAAGGCCAGCCTCCATATACTTTATGGTTAATAGTTATTTTGGTTTGTGAAAAACAGTTTTCCCAAGTGGGGTTTGATCTTAATTCAGAAACTCTTTGTAAGGTTTTATTTTTGTACATTTCCTCATAATGTGCAAAAGGCACATTAGCATTATGTTGCTTATATGTATGTAAGACATCAAATATTTTTTTTATAACCAATGTCCATATTTGTTTATCGAGATGATTAAAAACAAAGTAATCCGCTAAGCTTTGATATCCATAGTACTCGATTTTATAACTGACTTCGTTAGCGATAAAATTGTAATCAAGAAGCCTTGGACTAAAAATCTTTAGATCATTGGGTATATTTTTATACCAGTTTATTTCATCTAACAATTTTTGTTTATTACTTCCAGTTTTAGTGATGGTGCCATAAAGGTCGTTATAAATGACAGTGTTGAAGCTTCTGGTCTTTAGAAAATCAATTTTTGCTTTGTAGTAATTTTCAATATTGCCACAATCGTAGTAATCGCTCGCCGGTACCAATGTGAATGAGTGATTGTATGTTTGCAAAATATCATGTAGTTCAATTTTATCTTTTTCAACGACTAGATTTATTAGAGCGTCAGTGAAACTTCTTTGATTTTCAAAATAATATAATCCAGCCAAGACACTACCTGTGCCGGTGTATACATTTGGTTTGTTAATATAAGTCAGTATTCCATTTTCTTCTTCGACAAAACACCACTTATCTGAAGTTTCGTATTCCTTTGTGGTCACCAGAAAGCTTGATAAAAAGTCTAACTTACCTTTGTATATTGTGTCACCTAGGTAAATCATTACTCCTGTATTAGTTGAGATATTTTTTAGAGCGTGGGCGATAGAATAACCAACCCCTCTTTCATATGAAGTATTTCTCTCAATATGTAAGTTAAGCTTAGTGCTAAATTTCTTGCTTACATAATATTCAGTGTGAAGGTCGGATTGATTAAGGATGATAGTAACGTCACAAATACCTCTCTCTATTAAATTTTCTAAGATATAACCAATAACCGGCTTACCATTAATGGGAAGCATGGTATCCGGTAGGGTAGTATTTGAAATTATCTTATTCGTAGGCTTACCGGCGGCTGGAATAATTACGTGAATGTCTTTTTTTTCGCTCATTTACTATTGTTTTATTAGAGTTTATATTACTGCAAAGGTTTATACCTCAGTCTTGTAATATTTTTTTTATGTGTTATAAAATAGTTAGATACAACTGACCTGATGAGGTTATCGTGACCGCACCAGAACTTTGTTCCAAAGATATCTTTCAGCAGATGAGTCTTTATTACATGTCACCGGAGGAACTTTTAGCAAAGGGCGAAATATTTGAGGTGGGTTTTGCCTTCGGACGCTACGATCTCAAGTTGCCGTACATACTCGCTGAACTTTATCGAACTGGTATCATCGCAAAAATTGCCATCTCGGGCGGCCTGGGAAAGGAATCAGGACCTCTGCTCGATTTTCCCGGCCAACCGGTTTCTGAGGCGGCCTTCCTCGGAGTATGTCTTCTCCAGAAAAGAATCTCTGAGACTGACATATTCCTTGAGACCAAGGCTTCTAATGGTGGTGAAAATTCCTGCTTTGGTACATTGATGATGCGAGACGCCGGGTTCAAGCTGGGTAAAGTTCTGCTTCTTGGTCATCCGGTATCACTTCTCCGCCTAGAGTTGGCCCGTAGCCTCGAAGCGCGGAAGATCCTTGGACATAAGACTGAGTACGCCTTGTGTCCCACCACAAGCGACAACATGTTGCAAGATCTGACGGCAGAATGGAACAGGATTCAAGAATGGCCACATAGACCAGAAGGAGCCTGGTCTAACCCTCTTACGAGCTTCGACTACATACTGAAGTAGTCCAGATTCGTACCTTTGTCTCACAAGGCCGCGCTAGAAATAGTGCGACCTTTAATAAACTTTTGCAAGTACCCTCTTGTACTTGCACATCTTGAGGTGACTCACCAAGAGAGGTTACTTTCGATTAAAGCAGTAGCCCACCAGACTTAGACCTACAGGCATTGAGACATTTCTTTTTATTAAAAAATTATCAAATTTTAATAAGTAGAAAAAGATTTTGTTTAGCCAGGAAGGCATGTTGCCTTGATCAACTTTTGGTTTTGAATTTTTATTAAGGATTCTGGTTATCGCCATTGGTAAGAAGAGTAGAGAATTCCAGGAGAAAATATTTGAATCAAATTGTGACAGAAGAGAAGTGATAGTTTTCTTATTGTATCTTCGGAAATGCTGTAAGGCGACATCATGGCTACTAAATAAAGTTTGAAAGGCTGGTACGGTAAAAATAAGGACTCCCTTGTCCTTTAATACTCGACTAACTTCGCTAACTGCTTTGGTGTGGTTATCGATATGTTCAAAAACATCACAAGATATTACAACGTCAAAAAAATTATCAGCGTAAGGTAATTCGCAGGCATCTGCGACTTTCTTCTCTATGCATAAGTTTTTATCAATCACAGATAATGAAATCTCGTCTATATCAACCACATAATTACCACCGTAGTTTATGAGGATATCTAAGTCGTCTCCGGTACCTACCCCAATACTCAAAATTCTTAATTGTTTTTTACCATGACAGGTCTTTTCCATTAAGACGCTAATTAAATCCTTTTTTGCCTTAAACCAAAAATGATCATTAGTTTGTCCGGCTTCATAATCTTTATAATCCATATATAAGGTTGAATTCTGTTATTTTACTCCCCAGTACTTAATAAATTTTCGGCTGACTTTTGAAAATTCTTAACAACTCACTTTATTGACATCATTTAACTTTAACCCGCTTTGGGTTAGGTATAAATAAAATACAATTGTAAGTTTACTTATTATTGAGGCATTAAACAAATTATACTTAAAGCTACTGAGTAATATTGTCTTCATACCAATGATAAGTATCGGCAATTCCTTGCTCTAGAGAGACTTTGTGCTTAAAGCCTAGACTATTTAGTTTTGATACATCAAGCAGTTTGCGCGGGGTGCCGTCGGGTTTAGTGTTGTCCCATTCAATTACTCCTTCATAGCCGACAATACCTTTGATAGTTTCGGCTAGTTCTTTAATCGTAACGTCTTTTCCAGTGCCGATGTTTACAATATCAGAATCATTGTGTGTCTCCATAAGATGAACGCTAGCTCCGGCTAAATCATCCACATGAAGGAACTCTCTCTTTGGTGAACCAGTACCCCAAAGAGTGACATTGGGTGATTTGGCTACTTTAGCTTCATGAAAACGACGTATCAGCGCCGGAAGGACGTGTGAAGTCTCTAGATCAAAGTTGTCGTTTTCACCATAAAGATTGGTCGGCATAATTGAAATAAAATTTGTACCATATTGTTTATTGTACGACTGACACATTTTGATACCGGCAATTTTGGCGATAGCGTAGGCGTCGTTTGATTCTTCTAGGGCGCTGGTGAGTAGGTACTCCTCCTTTATTGGTTGAGGGGCTAGTTTGGGGTAGATGCAAGAACTGCCTAAAAATAGTAGCTTTGTAACCTTATTTAAATAAGAGTTGTGAATAATATTATTTTGTATTTCTAGGTTTTCACGAATGAAGTCAGCCGGGTAGGTTTTGTTGGCCATAATACCGCCTACCTTAGCTGCTGCCAAAAAGACATACTCAGGTTTTTCTGACGCGAAGAAATCAGCGACCGATTTTTGATTTAAGAGATCAAGCTCGGCTCTGGTTTTGGTAATTATATTGTCGAAACCATTATTTTTTAAAGACCTCATTAATGCAGAGCCAACTAAACCTCGGTGGCCGGCAACGTAAATTTTTGCTGTTTTTTTCATATTTTTAGAACAGAAAAACTCCGTTATTTTTTTGCATTAGTTCAAAGTCAGCTTTAGTCATTTGCTTGGCTAGATCAGCAAACTTAATTTTAGCTTCCCAGCCAAGTTTTTCTTTGGCTTTGGTAGGGTCACCAAGTAGTAAGTCTACTTCGGTCGGTCTAAAATAATGAGGATTTATTTTTATAATTGATTTGCAGTTTTTCACATCAATCCCGACTTCGTCGACGCCTGTACCTTTCCATTCTAGTTTTATATCTAGCTCAGAGCAGGCAGCTTCGATAAATTCTCGGACACTATGGGTTTCTCCGGTAGCAATCACAAAATCATCAGGGACGTCTTGTTGGAGCATGAGCCACATAGCTTCGACATATTCTTTGGCGTAACCCCAGTCACGCTTGGCGTCTAGATTTCCTAGCTCAAGGACTTCTTGTTGACCAAGTTTAATTTTGGACAGACCAATAGTG
>Ga0163144_10013290_pt1 | contig 17197 bp, 12 predicted proteins | sample OliLak19BULKMAT1_FD_123175 | JGI IMG/M metagenome (GOLD analysis project Ga0163144, IMG submission 123175) | Freshwater microbial mat bacterial communities from Lake Vanda, McMurdo Dry Valleys, Antarctica - Oligotrophic Lake LV.19.BULKMAT1 | ecosystem: Environmental > Aquatic > Freshwater >... | reverse complement strand
TCATATTCCACATTCTCAACTGATTGGTTTAGCTGCTCCATTGGCGATGCAGCTACATTGCCTTTTAAAAGCTGTACAGGCGTTTCTTTATTTTTATAGGAAATGAGGGCTGAAGGGAAAATAATTTTTTCTACTTTTTTCCCACTCTGATTATCGAATAGATTGGTGGGCTGCACACCCTTGCCAATAAGTTGATTGTAGAAATTATTGCGGTCTGCATCGCTGCTTGCCTTGTCAGGATTGACAAATTTATACTGCACATTTGCACCTCCATAGACCGTAAACTCGTCCAAAGTTTCACGAATAGCTGTCTGTAAGCGTTTGAAACCTGCATTGAGGTCGCCGTCCAAATACACCTCGATATATACTTGGTCGTCCAATTTTTTCAGAATATCTTTGGTAGGCTCTGTAATTGTATAGCGTTTTTCTTCGGTGAGGTCAAGGCGAAAAAAGTACCTGCCCGCATGGCTATTTATCAGCACAATCAATAAAAATACAGCTATAAACTGTAAAATATCTTCCCACTTTTTGGTTTGCATAGTATTTTAGATAATGAAACTTCGGGTAAAACTCTCGCAAAGTTATATTTATTTTTCATTTTTTCGTAAATACTTTAAAGCGGGTATCTGTATTTTTAAGTAAAGATGTCATCTTTTTTAGAAAGATGACATCTTTTGAGGCAATGACATATTTAAAATGCTATTTTCCTTTTTTCAATATCTCCCTCGAAATTACTAATTTCTGAATTTCTGAAGTTCCCTCACCAATTGTGCATAGTTTGGCATCTCTGTAATACTTTTCTACAGGGTAATCTTTGCAGTAGCCGTAGCCACCAAAGATTTGGATAGCTTCGTTTGCTACTCTACAGCACACTTCTGAGGCAAAATATTTTGCCATTGCTGATTCCTTATTAATTTTTATTCCTTTATTCTTCATATCTGCCGCTCTGTAAATGAGCAATTTAGCGGCATCTATTTCTGTAGCCATGTCTGCTAATTTGAAGGAAATAGCTTGGAAAGCCGCAATGGGTTTGTTGAACTGATGACGCTCTTGCGAGTATGCCAATGCCGCCTCGTAAGCCCCTTCCGCAATGCCCAAACTCAAGGCTGCGATGGAAATTCGCCCGCCTTCTAATACTTTCATAGATTGGATAAAGCCCTCGCCAATTTCGCCCAGCACATCATCTTGGTGTACGTAGCAATCTGAAAAAATCATTTCTGCGGTTTCAGATAGCCTCATGCCTAATTTGTCCTCTTTTTTTCCTGCGGTAAAGCCTTTTGTTCCTCTCTCTACCACAAAAGCTGTCATGCCATGCGAGTCACCTATATCGCCTGTCCTTGCGATAACTACCGCTATATCACCTGACTTGCCATGTGTAATAAAGTTTTTTGCTCCATTCAGCACCCAATATTCTCCTTTTTTGACTGCTACGGTTCTCATATTTCCAGCATCTGAGCCTGTATTTGGTTCTGTAAGTCCCCATGCACCAAGCCACTCGCAGGTTGCTAATTTAGGAAGCCATCTTGCCTTTTGAGATTCATTCCCAAAAAGAAGAATATGGTTGGTACAGAGAGAGTTATGTGCCGCCATCGAAAGCCCAATAGAAGGGTCAGCCTTTGACAACTCTACTATAGCAGTAACATACTCAAAGTAGCCTAAGTCCGCACCACCGTAGTAGCTCGGTACAAGCATTCCCATGAGTCCGAGTTCGCCTAATTTCTTAAAGACTTCGATAGGGAAATACTGCTCATCGTCCCACTTGTTGCGGAAAGGAGTGATATATTTCTTAGCAAAATCTCGCACTGTTTGTGCTATCATTTCTTGATTTTCAGTTTCCGCAAACAAAGGCGGTTGTTCAAGTTCTAAAACGTTCATTGTCTTCAAAGAGAAAAAAATATGGAAAATAATTAATATATACTTTGTGTAATGGATAAGATTTGTTTGGTTCATCAAATAAACACTCTCGTAATTTCAGTAACAGATTCAAAGAATGTTTGATTCTTGACTACCAATTAACCTTAAGTAATAAAAATTTGTTTTCAAAATTACGTAGATACAAAGCAATTTATATCGTTTTTTTAAAAATTAACTTACTGACTAACAGTCATAAAAAGACTAATTATGCAATTAATTTGATTATTGATGAGTAGGAAAAACATCAAAAGAGTAAACTATTTGAATTTAATTTTTTTGCAAAAGTGATGCAAGGAAAAAGAAAAATACGTAAGTTTGGAGGTGTGATTTAAGTACATATAAATTAATTTTTGAACTTTGGAAATTGAATTTTGAAACAATTAATATATCGTCATGAATAAGTACAGTAAAACATTTACCCAAGATGAAAGTCTGCCCGGAGCGCAAGCCATGCTCTACGGCATAGGACTCACAGAGGAAGACATGAGCAAGGCACAAGTAGGCATTGCAAGCACAGGTTTCGAAGGCAATACTTGCAATATGCACCTCAACGCACTTGCTACACGCATCAAAGCAAGCATTCACGCCAGCAAACTTATTGGCTTGATTTTCAACACTGTAGGCGTTTCTGATGGCATGACCAACGGTACAAATGAGATGCGATATTCTTTGGTTTCCCGCGAAGTAATAGCCGATTCGATAGAAACTATAGTAGCGGGGCAAAACTATGATGGCGTAGTTGCTTTGACAGGCTGCGACAAAAATATGCCGGGAGCTATGATGGCAATTGGGCGGCTTAATAGACCTTCTATCTTGGTCTATGGCGGCACTATCAATTCAGGAAAGTACGATTACGGGCAGTACAAAGGCAAAAAATTAGATATTATTTCTGCTTTTGAGGCGTATGGCAAAAAAGTAACAGGAAGTATTACGGAAGAGGAATACAAAGGCGTAGTTAAAAATGCTGTACCAGGAGCAGGAGCCTGCGGAGGTATGTACACCGCCAATACGATGGCTTCGGCAATAGAAGCAATGGGCATGAGCTTGCCAAATAGCTCGTCTTTCCCAGCAATTAGCCCTCTCAAGCATGGAGAGTGTGATGTGATAGGCAAGTACATTTACCAACTTTTGGAGAAAGACATCAAGCCAAGAGATATAATGACTTTCGAAGCCTTTGAAAATGCCCTCACAATGATTATCGTCTTGGGAGGCTCTACCAATGCGGTTTTGCACCTCTTGGCGATGGCGAAAACGGTAGGCGTAAAATTAACATTGAAGGACTTTCAGCGTATTTCGGATAAAACGCCACTATTGGCTGACCTCAAGCCAAGTGGAAAATATATGATGGAAGACCTCTGTAACGTAGGTGGTGTGCAAGCGGTAATGAAAATGATGTTTGAGGCGGGCTACATTCATGGCGATTGCATGACTGTTACGGCGAAAACTATGAAAGAAAATCTGGCAAATTCTCTCCACCTTAGCGAAGGGCAGGAAATCATTATGCCGTTTGACAAGCCCATTAAGCAAACTGGACATATTCAGATTCTTTATGGAAACCTCGCCCCAGAAGGTGCAGTAGCCAAAATCACAGGCAAAGAGGGAGAGCGATTTGAGGGTACAGCCAAAGTTTTTGACTCAGAGGCAGACGCTAATATTGCCATTTCTACCAATCAAGTACAAGCGGGAGATGTCTTGGTAATTCGCTATAACGGACCCAAAGGTGCGCCGGGAATGCCCGAAATGCTCAAACCAACCTCTGCTATCATAGGTGCGGGCTTGGGCAATAGCGTGGCACTTATTACAGATGGTAGATTTTCAGGCGGTACACATGGCTTTGTGGTGGGACACATCACTCCAGAGGCGCAAGTTGGCGGCGGAATTGCTTTGGTAAAAACAGGCGACAGAATTGTCATCGATGCGGTAAACCACCGCTTAGAAATGCTCATCAGCGAGGAAGAATTAGCACAAAGGAAACAGGCATGGGTACAGCCGCCTTTGAAGGTGAACTCTGGCGTTCTGTATAAATACGCCAAGCACGTAAACTCGGCTTCGGAAGGCTGCATTACAGATTTTTAAATAAAAATCTTTGCAAAAAAACCCATGTTTAAAAAAATTTATATTTAAAAAACCTATAAGGTCTTCAAGACCTTATAGGTAAGTTACCAATTTTTACGCCATTGCAAACCTACGATGCAGGCGGCGGCGGCGTATCCGTAGTAGTGCCTAATAGCCCCATTTTAGACTTGAGTGCCAGCAATGCATCCGAAGACGAGCCAGAGCCAAGCACTGTATCTACCTCTTCGGCAACGCTTTTGTTGTCTAAGGCAATAGCACCATAAGATTCCGCAAGTGCTTCATCTTGTGTTACTTTCTCTTTCATACGCTCAAGCATTGCGATGGTACTGTTTGAATCTACCTGTGCTAACTGCTTATTAATTTTCTTCGTAGCCTCACTTACTTTTGCTCTTGCCTTAAGTGTACGGAGTTCGTTGTCATAAGTAGTAATCTTAGATTTCAACTTGTTGATATTCTGCTCCATAGAAGAAACAGAGTTCTCATGTTGAGCCGTTTCCTTCGCTGTTCTTTGTGCATCTGCCTCAGCACTGTCTTTCATTTTTAGCATTTCTCCTGCCAAGCGGTCAGCTTCTTGAGGAGAAATCTGACCTGCTTGCGCTTTTTGCAAAAGCATCACTGCTTTCTGCTCATACTGTTTAGCATCGTTGCTAAACTTAGCATTGTCATTTTTTGCCCTAATAGCCAGAGCCTTAATCTCCGCCAAACCTTGTAAACTTTGATTTAGGTCGGTTTTTAAGTCCCTAATCCCCTGCTCTGTCATTTTAATGGGGTCTTCTAACTTGTCTAAGGCACTGTTCGCTTCTGCCTTGCCCATACTAAAAATACGACTGAAAATTCCCATATTTATTTGGTGTTTTATGTTTATTTTTGGATTTTAGTATCTTGCGAATTTCAAAAGTGTACCTGAGTATTCAGCCATCAGCAGCTTCAATGAGTTCAAAGAGCCTTCCAATTCATTGAGGTCGAGGCTTTCTAATTGTAGTGTGTCCCTGAATACAATCTTTGTACCTGTATCGTCAAGGGCAAATGCACCATGTACGATTTCTCTGTTTTTTTGTAAGAGATTCTTGAATACTCCCTCAGTATCAGTGTTTAAGGTAAACAAAAACTGCTCTATAATAAGAATAGGAGCCTCGCAATCAATTACCAAGTTCTGAATACCATCGTCTATGGCATTAATAACGAAAACCTCATCTGCTTGGTCTTCTGTCGTGATGTCATAGCCGAGTTCTTGTAGATAAAATTTTACTTTTTGAAAGTTACTCATATTAATTTTGTTGTTTTACGATTCTTTGATAAAATGGAATGTCAAATAAGTGAAAAAAAATAGATAATCCAAATAAGGGAAAAGAAAATTATCTACTTGCGCCCAAAATAGCTGATTTTTCTTGTAATAAGATAGTTTTTTCCAACATATCTAAGCTATGCACTTCTAAGGTTAGTTCTTCTAACTGCTTCAAAGTTTCCACTTGTAAGTTATATTCATCACTTGCCTCTTTTTGAACGTTATTTTGGTCTTGAAGGTTGTCCAATTTTGCGCCAATTTTGTTCATTTTCATTCTCGCCTCATAAGCAGATTTCATTTGCTGGAGCTTTCCCGAAATTTGCTTATAATAGCCAATTCGGGTATCTACAACAGCAATATTTTTTTGTGCATTTTGTATTAAAATTTTCCCCCCATCAACATCGGCTGCTTGCAAACCTTCTCGATAGTCATTGTCCAAGAAACAAATGCCCATATCCATCTGATTTTTTTTATACTCGAAAAGCACTTTTGCATTGGGCTGGTTTTTCGCATACATTTCGCCTCTTTCGTTATAGAGTGCTTTGTACGCCTCCATCAATGTTTTGTCCAATTCATCTTTGAGTTTGTAATCCTGCTTGAGAAAGCCATCATTTTGAGCTATCAATGAGTCGTAGCTGTGATGTGTTACCAATCTACTTTGCTTGCCATCTATTTTGAAAACATTGATAAAAGAAACAAAATCAGTGAGATGATAATGCTCTGCTCTCACTTCCACACGCTTGTTGTCCGTATCTACAATGCTAAGTAAACTCTTTTCGTCAGCCGAAAAAACGTCAGTTTCAAAGACATTGACTTTTTTCATTTTTCCACCTTCGGTATAGGTCAATTCTGCCCTCGTAATTTCGGAGAGATTCACTATTTTTTCTCCCGATTTGGTTTGGGTAATGATTTTTTCTCTTGTTAAAAGAGTTACAGGGCTATCGTTCGAGAAATAGTTGGCAGCAAATACGCCCAATGCTACTACAGCCAATCCCCAGAAAACGAGCGAGATAAACCCTAAAAGAATAGCGCCAAGTACACCAAAAACGCCTGCACCTATCAAGTAAAATTTCCCCTTGCTCATAGGCGTGCGACTGTCCTCTAAGGTGTATATTACGTCCAAATCGTTGCGGTCTTTCATGGTTAAAAATGGTAAAATTTTAAAATAATTCGCTTTCCTCTACCAAATTGGCGAGGTTAAATGTATAATCTTCGAAAAGTACAATTTCATTCTCCCAGTCATACGTAAGCCAAGGCTTTGCTTGTTTTTAATCATTTCCTTCTAACTTAAAAAAAATAGGGAGGACTAATTTTTGTCTTGCAGGCTGCCCACTTATTTGGGCGGGAGTCCAAGCACTATCATAACTTTCTACCAAGCGTATTGCCTCTTCATCACAGCCCGCACCAATGCCTTTGACTACATAAATATCGGACAGGCTTCCATCTTTCTCCACAATAAATCTGACAAATACACAACCCTCTACTCCCGCATCTTTGGCTTTGAGAGGGTAGCGCAAGTTAGCTTTTACGTATTTATAAAATGCCTTTATTCCACCGCTTGGGCTTGCCCTTTTACTTGCGATAGTAAAAACGGCATCGGGATTCTGTTCAAACTCTTTTTCTGCTTCCCACAGTTGCATCATCTGCTGAATTTTTACAAAAGCAAACAAGGCAGCAATGGTGAGCAAAGCACCAATTAAGATGTATGAAATCATAGTTTTGGAAAGTTAGTAGGAAAATAAATATTATGCACGTACCTACCGCTAAAATTACTAATTTTTATTTCTTTTTTCCAAAAAAATACTATTAATTTTCCATAAGATAGGCTTTTATAAATTCATCTATGTCGCCGTCCATCACGTTCTGCACGTCAGTACGCTCTACGCCTGTGCGTCCGTCTTTCACCAACTTATACGGGTGCATAACATAGCTACGAATTTGCGAACCCCACTCTATTTTTTTCTTGGTACTTTCTACCTTTGCTTTTTCTGCATTTCGCTTTTCTATTTCTATCTGATAAAGCCGAGATTTGAGCATTTTCAGGGCTTTGTCTTTGTTCATGCCTTGCGAGCGTTCCTCTTGGCAGGCAATTACAATGCCTGTAGGTGCATGATGAAGGCGTACTGCCGTTTCTACCTTATTGACATTTTGCCCACCTGCACCGCCCGAACGGAAGGTGTCCCAAGTAACGTCTGCCAAATTGACCTCTATTTCGATGGAATCATCTACAATAGGGTAGGCAAAAATAGATGCAAAAGAAGTGTGGCGGCGAGCATTGGAGTCAAAAGGTGAAAGGCGAACCAATCGATGCACCCCTATTTCTGCTTTCAAAAATCCATACGCAAACTGCCCATCTATTTCTAAGGTAGCCGATTTGATGCCTGCACCATCACCGGGCTGATAGTCTATTTCACTGACTTTGAAGCCATTTTTTTGCCCCCACATGATGTACATACGCATTAGCATTTCTGCCCAATCTTGGCTTTCTGTGCCGCCTGCGCCTGGGTTTATCTCTATGATAGCACCGAGCTGGTCTTCCTCTGCGCCCAACATTCGCTTAAACTCCATTTCGTCCAAGAGTTTTACCAAAATGCCTTCCTCTTTGGCTATTTCTTGCTCATCTGCATCTCCCGCCTCATAAAATTCATACAGCACCTCTACGTCATCTGTCTGTTTTTGCAGTGCATCAAATGGCAGAGTCCATACTTTGATGTTCTTGATATTTCTCAAAATTTCTTCGGCTTTTTTCGAATTGTCCCAGAAATTTGATTCTAATGTTTTGACTTCTAAATCCTTGATTTCTTGAGCTTTGGCATCGTAGTCAAAGATACCTCCTTAGGGCATCTACTCTTGCCCTCAACTCTTTGAGTTGTTCTTTGGTCATGTTTGGGAATGGCTAATATATTACAAATAATTACTAAAAATGCGCATAATTGCTTCATTGCTTCACAAAACTAACAATTTTTTGGTAAAATGACTAAAACTTTAATGCCTGAAAAATCAAATAATCGCTTAGTACATTTCCAACAGTTCTTTGGCACTTTGCAATGCTATTTGGCTCGGATTTGCTCCGCCAATCATCTGGGCTATCTCGCTAAGTCGTTCTTTTTCAGAAAGTTGCTTAATGCGACTTATAGACCTTTCTGAGCTATCATCTTTATACACAAAATAATGACAATCTCCATTTGCGGCAGTTTGTGGCAAATGACTAATGACGACTAATTGGTGTCGTTTTGCCATTTCCTTCATCATTTTGCTTACTTTGATGGCTATTTCGCCCGAAATACCTGTGTCTATTTCATCGAAAATAATTGTAGGTAAGGCGGTTTTCCCTGCCAATATGTACTTGATACAGAGCATCAAGCGAGAAAATTCGCCGCCAGAAGCTACATTTTTCAGCGTATCAGGTTTCACGCCCTTGTTGGCACTAAAGAGGAAAGCAACTTGGTTTGCCCCAGATGCTTGCGGCTCTATATCAGTCAGTTGAATGTCAAGATGTGCATTTGGCATTCCCAACTCTTTGAGTAGCTTGTCTATTTCTTGGGCTATTTGTGCAGTTACTTCTTTGCGGGAGCTACTCAAAATATCGGCAATATCTAAAAGTGTTTGGTAAGACTGCTCTTTTTGTTTTTTTAGATTTTCTATTTCCCCATCTAAGTTCAGCACGCGATTTACTTTTTCTGTAAGTTCGTCCCGCAAAGCAATTAATTCCGCTACCGAATTTTTATAATGCTTTTTTTGCAAAGAATAAACCACATTTAGCGATTCTTTGATTTGTGCTATTCTTTCCTCGTCCAAAAACATTTTTTCTTCCTCTCTTGTTGTTTCGGCAATGATGTCTTTGAGTTCTATAAAAATACTATTTATTCTTTCCGTTAATTGCTGAAAGCGAGGGGAATAGTTGCCCAGCTGCCTCATTTCGCCAAGTGCGGAGCGTAGTGTATTTTCTGTGGATTGGTCTTCATTAGTCAGGTAAGTAAGTACAAAATTGAGCTTAGTTTTGATATTTTCAGCATTTTCGAGCATTTCCAATTCCTGCTCCAGCTCACTTTGATTGATGTCGTCTAACTTGATTTTGTTCAATTCTTCGAGCAAAAAAGTATTATAATCTTGCTCTTTGCGGGCTTGGGCGGCTTCTGCCATCACTTTTTTGTAGGCATTTTCTGCTTTGGTATAAGCCTGATATGCTTGGAAGTATGTTTCTTTATATTGCTGATTTTGAGCATAGTTATCTACGATATTCAACTGAAATTCGTTTGTACCGAGTGCCATTGTGTCATGCTGCGAATGAATATCCATGAGGCGGCTCGTGATAAGCTGCAAATTATCCAAATTTACGGGTGTATCATTGATGAAAGCCCTCGATTTTCCACTTGGGCTAATCTCTCGCCTGACTGTACACTGCTCAGAAAAATCTAAATCAGCCTCTTTGAAAATAGCGTGAAGTTTGTACGCACCTACCTGAAAATCAGCTTCTATGATGCACTTTTCTCCCTCATCAAATAGCACACGCACGTCCGCCCGATTGCCAAGTAGCAAGCCAATAGCACCAAGCATGATGGACTTACCCGCACCTGTTTCGCCTGTAATGATATTGAGTTTGGAAGAGGGCGAAATTTCTAACTCCTTGATTAAAGCGTAATTTTTGATAAACAAACGACTAAGCATAGATTTTTTCTATTTCGAGTGAACTAAGGAATTACAAATTTAATAACTTAGTATTTAGAAAATAATTTATAAACAGAAAAAGTGCAAATAATTAATTTAATATTGAAAAATAGTCTAATTGTAGAAGGCATGAAACTACTGTTTCTTTCCTTCTGCTGCTTTTGGATTCAAAGGATTTGTTGCTTGCAAGCTGAGAACAAAACTGCTTACCTGCTGCATTTGCTTTTCCGTTAAGCTATTTTCCCATGCTTGCATTCCTTTTTCCATGACTCCTTTCTGAATAACTTTGAAAATAGCCTTTATATCTCCGCCATGAATCCAATAGGTATCGGTCAGATTGGGGGCTATCAGTCCTTGTCCTTTTTCGCCGTGGCACACCGAACAGCTCTGCAAATAAATTTCTTTCCCTTTTGCGATGTCATTTCCCCCTGTCAGAAGAACGATTTTCTGTGGACTCATCTTACTTTTTGTATCTTGTGCATGGATAGTTTCTATTTTAACATTAGAGGGTTTAAAAAGTTTGATATTTGCATTTGTGCCGTATTGAGAAATATATAGATTACCTGTTCTTATATCTTCCACCACATCTAAAGGTGCATTGATATTGCCTAAGCCTATTTTTGCCCCATCATAATGTTGGGTAATTTTTTGAGTATTTTCGTCTATTTTTATCAGTGCAAGGTCGCCATACATATTAAAGCGTGCAACCATGAGCATCCCCTTGAGTTTGCCTCCTAATACATCACTTTTGTATTCGATAGTACCCGTTGGCGATGAGTGTACGCCAAAAGAAAAGGCAGGTGGAAAAAAATTAGCTTCGGCTGCTATCCCTTCACAAACCTTATCTTCGATGTCTATTTCTCCCCGATTCATCACATATTCTGCCCTAATTGGGTTTGGCTGCCCGTAGTATTTGCCTTGCTGGATTTCTAATAAAAAATCTTCTTGTGGATTGCCTACATTATCTATTGCAGGAATATCTTTTCGTCCAGCATATTTAATGCCTTTTAGCGGCGGTATATAATTTTTGTCTTGGGGGTTAGAAGTGGGCGTGCAGCCTCCTTCCGATGCTCCGTTCACTGCGATATACAAGTTTCCGTTGGTGTGCCATACCAAATCATAAGCATTGCGCACGCCTGTTGCGTAGATGGTCAAAGGCGATTGGGGAGCGTACGGGTCATAGCTGCCGCCGCCATCTATTGTTTTTACGTCTAATGGTAGCTGCGCAGGTAGTTTGCCAGTATCCAGTCGCAATATAGTTCCCGCAAGCAAAGTTTCGTTGCGTCCTTCGTCCCACTTCACACCTCCCTCCACACAAGGACGCCCCATCCAAGTCATGCACCCTTGATTTATGTAAATAGCGCCATCTTTGCCAAAAGCGAGGCTGTTGGTTAGGTGGTCTTTGGCAGAGCGAGGTAAGTTGGTAATAACTAATTGCGTACTTACCGAGTCAGGATTAGGGCTAAAAGTTAGCTTTGCTACCCTTCCGTCCCAGTGTGGCGCACCTTCCAATCCCGCAAAATCGTGGTAGGTAATCCACGCTACCAAGCTTGAAGGACTGCTATTCTGCTCAAAACAAAGTCCTATGAGTAGTTTTTTATCATTTTTGAAAGGCTTGATAGAATCTTCAAATAGAAGTGTTCCATCTTGCTTAATGAGATAGCGTTTGATGATGCCATCAATGCTTGCCGCATACAGCTTGCCATCAGGAGCAATAGCCAAAGAAGTAAAAATACCCGACACATCTTGTGTCATTGGTATTTGGTTAAAATATACACTATCAAGCGTATGGGGAGAAGCAATTCTATATTTACTCTTCGATTTATATACTTTTTTGTAGTAATAAAGGCTGCCTAACGCACAAATAAATAATATAGGCGATGCAATTAAGAATAATCGTAAGAATATTGGCGAATTTTTATAGAGGGATAATAATTTTTTCATTAATTTTTTACTCTTTGGGTCAAAATAATATTAGGTAAAACTTGCATAAATATTCTACAATTATAACACCTTTCATTCAATAAACCAAAAGATAGAAGAATAAAATGTAAAACATTGACTTTAAAGTATTTATATTTCACGCAATCGTTTGAAAAAAGTAAATAAAAAATTAGAAATACACCTACCTTTTTATTTACTTTGCAGATTGAAAGTAAGAAATGAAATTGCAACTAAAATAATAACAAATTATGTCAATCAATGTAACTGTTGGAAATAAAATTTATTTCCCTTTTGTTGAAAAAGTTAATTACGAAGGTGCTGATTCCGATAATCCTCTGTCGTATAAATATTATGACGAAAACAGATTGGTAGGTGGCAAAACCATGAAAGACCATTTACGCTTTTCGGTTGCCTATTGGCATTCCTTCTGCGGTACAGGGGCTGACCCTTTTGGGGTAGGCACAAAGGATTTTCCTTGGGCGGTGCAGCAAAATCCCGTAGCACTTGCCAAAGAGCGAATGGATGCCGCCTTTGAGTTTGTTTCAAAAATGGGGATTCCTTTTTACTGCTTTCATGATGCAGATGTGGTTGATGAGGCTGCTACTATTTTGGAGTCAGAGAAAAGAATGAGGACAATGGTCGATTATGCCAAAGAAAAACAAAAAACATCGGGCGTAAAGCTACTTTGGGGAACTTCCAATCTATTTTCTCACCCAAGATACATGAACGGTGCGGCTACAAATCCTGATTTTCAAGTACTTGCACACGCTGGCGCAAGGGTAAAAGACATGATAGACGTTACCATTGAGTTAGGCGGTGCTAACTACGTATTCTGGGGCGGTAGAGAAGGCTATCTTTCTTTGCTCAATACAGACATGAAGCGAGAAATCGAGCATTTGGGGCGTTTCCTGCAAATGGCGAGAGATTACGGCAGGAAAATGGGCTTCAGAGGCGACTTTCTCATCGAGCCAAAGCCTTGCGAGCCTACCAAGCACCAATACGACTATGACGTAGCTACAGTAATTACTTTCCTTCGTCAGTTTGGCTTGGAAAAAGATTTTAGGTTCAACTTAGAAACCAATCATGCTACTTTGGCAAATCATACTTTTGCCCACGAATTGCAAACTGCCGCAAATGCAGGGCTGTTCGGAAGCATAGATGCCAATAGAGGCGATGAGCAAAACGGCTGGGATACTGACCAATTCCCAACAAATCTTTTTGAAATCACCGAGGCAATGCTTGTTATCTTGGGTGCAGGCGGATTTGCTAACGGTGGCGTGAACTTTGATGCCAAAACCCGTAGAAATTCTACAGACTTGGAAGACCTATTCTATGCACACATTGGCGGCATGGATACTTTCGCAAGGGCATTGCTCATTGCACATAATATTTTGGAAAAATCTCCTTACAAAAAATTGAGGGCAGAACGCTATGCTTCTTTTGATGGCGGCAAAGGCAAAGATTTTGAAGAAGGCAAACTTACGCTCACAGACCTGCACAAAATAGCTGTAGAAAGCGGGGAGCCTGTACAGAGAAGTGGTAAGCAAGAACTTTTTGAAAATATTATAAATCAATATATCAAATAAATTAGCTTAAAAAAAGCCCACTACATTCTAATAGTGGGCTTTTTCCTATTGGTTGTACTTAAAAAAGAAGCTATACATCTGCAAAATATAGGCAGGAACAGCCGTAAAGTGATTGCCATCTACGAGGGCAAGTTCCACATTGGTTGCTCCTCTTTTGCGCATGGCATCAAAGGCGGTTTGCGAGTTCAGTGGAATCACAAAATCGTCAGTTCTTCCATGTACCAAAAGCGTAGGCACTTGAGGTTTCCAGTCAAATACATCATTATCTTTGAGTGCATTCATTAGCGGAGCATCTGTCGCATTCACTACACCATTTATGAATGTGGGGTTGAATAACTCTTTTGGGTTCAAGGCAACAGTGGCAAAAGGACCTTGTTGCTGTATTTTTGCGGCATTTGGCTCTGTAAAATAGGCTGACATTGGGCGATTTAGTCCGTACACAATATTGTAAGTTTGGAGTACCCAAATGTAGTTATTGATGAAAGATAGTGGTGTGTTTTGGCTTATTACGTACTGCGAAAATGCTGTTTTATTGTACGCTCCTGCGCCCATCACGCTTGCTGTAATTTTGAACTCGCTGCTAAACTGCTCCTCTATCATTTTCTGCATTGACATCGTTGCGAAGCCGCCGAGCGAATAGCCTGTAAGAAATAACCTATCTGTCAAGCCAATATTTAGGCTTTGGCAAAACTCTTTGCTTGCTCTTAGCATATCGATAGATGCAGTTGCCAAAGAATTTCGATGCTCGTAAGGGTGCGGAATCTGCTTAGAAGACCCAAAACCTAAGAAATCAGGGGCAGAAATTACATAGCCAATAGAGGCATAAAGTGGTGATAAAACGCCTACTTCTCCATCGGCAGGAAAGTTGGAAGGAGCCTCGCTGTCCTTTGTTATTGTGCCATGCTGATACGAAATGAAAGAAACCTTGTCGGTAGTAGTAGGAATAAGCACTGCGCCCGATGCTTGTATCTCATTGCCCGCCAAATCTTTAGTCTTATAAACTATTTTATACACCTTTACGGAAAACTTGGTGAGGGATGCCGTAAGAGGGTTGTTCAAGCGTGTGTCTATAGTTGCCTTGCTTAACTCCGTGATTAGCGTGGCACTCACAAAGTATTTTGGTGCGGGCAACTCGTTACTGTCTTTAGAACAAGAAGTAACAAAAATAGCAACTACACAAAGGAAAATGGGTAATTGCGAAAGGCGAAAAAATGATTTTTTTTTCATATTTTTTGAATATATATTGGTTTGAAAACTTTTGGAAAACAATTCTCTTTATAACGTCATTATTGTCTTTTTTGTTTGTGTAGCCGAGTACATTACTACTTATGCTTCCTTATTTTTTACAATCAATACCGAAGGCAACAGTTCCACCCAATCTATCTCGTCATTGTCTATCTTTTGCCAATATTCTATACTCATAATGACCAAATCTATGCCCTCCAATACAGATATGTGGAAATTTTCTTTCTGCACCATTGCTACGGATTTCGCAGGCAGCGCGGGCTTAGTCAAGAATTTGGTAACTTCGCCGTAAAGTGCATCACTATAGATGATTCGGATCAGATGCGTAATATTATCTAAAAAGCTGTGAACTAAATTTAACAACTCTACATCTGATTGGGTTTCTAAGAAAAGTACAATTTGATTGGCTGTTTGGAAGTCCCTATCGATAAATACGCCGACCGCACATTTGCTATTGTCTATTATATTTCTGACTGTTCCTCCCAGTTTGTCTTTTGAAAATAGCGATTTTGCACTACCGACTACAAGCATATCATAGCTTCCTCGATTGGCAGTAATTGCTACCTCTCGCCCTACATCTTCGCTCACTTTGTACTTAGTTTCTATTTTCAAACCCATTTGCTGGGCTGTTTCTTTGATAGGTGCAAATGATTCTTCCTCAAAAGTCAGGGCTTCTACTTGGCTAAGTTGTGTATTGGGGGTGAGGTGTAGGGCAGTAATATCTACTTTCGTGCTTATTTTATAGGTAAATTGAGAAACCAGCTCCAAGAGCTTGCTTCCCATCTGCGGGGAGCCAAAGGAAATAAGAATATGATGGTCATTTTTCTTTTTCTGAATTCGTGAAACACGGTGATATTTATCAAAAAAGTAATTAATAAAATCCAAGCAAGGGCTTGTCATAAAGGTAGTTACCAAAGCCATAAGCACCATCATCGAAAATATTTCGGTACTCAAAACGCCCAAATCATAGCCAATATTTAAGATAATAAGCTCCATCAATCCACGAGTATTCATAAAAACGCCAATTGTCAAGCTATCTCGCCAGCTCATGCCCATCAGCCTCGCAACTGTTGCTGCCCCCACTAACTTTCCTGTAATGGCTATTAGAATGATAATAATACAAGTAATGAGCAGCGAAGTATCTTGTAAAAGTCCTATTTGGGTGCGCAAACCTGTAAAGACAAAAAACAGAGGAAGTAGCAAGACCAAGCTCACATCTTCGATTTTTCCTGTCAAAATTTCTTTAAAGCGAATGTCGTTAGGAATCACCGCTCCCGCCAAAAAAGCACCAAAAAGTGCATGAATACCTATTAGCTCTGCAACGTATGAAGATAGCAATAAAACGATAAAAAAGAATGCAACGACATTCTTGTTAATAGCCTCCTTAGATGCATAGATGCTACTCACCTTCAGTAGGAATGGTCGGAGAACGTAAAGCATCAAAAGAACATAAATTACTGAAAATGAAATAGTAAAAAGTGCGCTTGTAATGCTTCCAGCCTTCACTATTGCTACTACTACTGCTAGCAAACACCAAGCGGTAACATCATCTGTGGCAGCACAGGTGATGACAATTGCACCGAGCCGAGTTTTTGTCAAACCCCTTTCTTGGATAATGCGCGCCAGCACCGGGAAAGCCGTAATACTCATAGCAATGCCCATGAACAAGCTAAATGATAAAAAATCAATATTTGCAGGGGCATAAGTTGTATAGATAAAATAAGATAAAATAACACCAAGTGCAAAAGGAATGACGATGCTTGCGTGGCTAATGATGACCGCTTCCTGAACTTTTTGCCGCAAAATATTGACATCTAACTCCATGCCTATAATAAACATAAACAAAATTAATCCAACTTGGCTTAAGAACTGCAAAGCTGATAGCGATTCAGGGGGAAACAAAAAAGCTGAAAACTCAGGAAAAAAAGTCCCTACCACAGATTTTCCCATCACAATACCTGCTATAATCTCACCTATAACGGTAGGCTGTCCTATTTTACCCATACAAATAGAGAAAATGCGAGCAACCACAATAATAGAAATGATTTGGAGAAGGAGAATGGCTAAGGGGTGATGAATATTTTGATTGAATGATTGCGAGAAAATTTCTAATAAATTGCTGTCGGCACTCTCTGAAGAAGTTGTTTCATGGCTTATTGCCCTACCTATTTCCAATAATTTGCCCTCTCTGATGAAAAACCATACTATGCCCAAAAAAAAGGTAATGACAGTCGAATAGAAAACTATGTTTTTTTTCATTTATAACAAAGATATGTTTAATTTTAAGCAGTATATTTTGACGCTTAGAAATTTTTATAAGCTTAGGTAGAAGAAAAGACAGGACAACTTTCTAATTACTATTTTAATAAATGCGTCTATGCTGTAAAATTAGTTAAAATATATAAGATTATTTACCTTTAATGCGTATTTTTACCAAATCAAATTTTATAATATATGGGTGTCTTAGTTCCAATTTTAG
>Ga0163144_10013289_pt1 | contig 17197 bp, 16 predicted proteins | sample OliLak19BULKMAT1_FD_123175 | JGI IMG/M metagenome (GOLD analysis project Ga0163144, IMG submission 123175) | Freshwater microbial mat bacterial communities from Lake Vanda, McMurdo Dry Valleys, Antarctica - Oligotrophic Lake LV.19.BULKMAT1 | ecosystem: Environmental > Aquatic > Freshwater >... | reverse complement strand
CGATCGATCGACCACGCGCGCCGCGTCGAAGATCGTCATGTCGGCGTCGGCGCCCACGCGCAGCCGCCCCTTCGCCCGCATGGCCGGCACGCGCGCCTGCAGCCGTTGTGCGGGCATCAGCGTCATCTTTCGAAGGGCGTCCATCAATGTCAGCGAGCGGGCGTCGCGGACGTAGCGGCCGAGCACTTTGGCATACGTGCCCGTGGTGCGCGGATGTCCCGTGCCGTTCTCCCAATACGCGTCGCTGGCGATCATCGTCAGCGGGCTGTCAATCGCAGCAGCGACCATTTCTTCAGTATTCGAGTGAAGGACCACCGGCCCTCCCGTCTGCCGGTATTTTTTGAACGTCTCCGGCGTCAATCGCTCTCCGGTCTTCGGCCACTCCAGGCGGGCGACGCGGTCCGCGGACGCGTTCGCGTACTCGTCCAGGTTGGCGGATTGGATCTCCGTCATCCCGGCTGCGTACGGATACGCCTCCGTGGTGACATCCTGTCCACGCGTTCGCGCGTCCGCGATCATTCTGAGCATCTCGGGGGTCTCCGCCGTCCCCGCGCTGTTGAGATGCACGACGTGGAGCGAGGCGTTTGTGCCGGCGGCGAGTTTCAGCGCCTCGTTGAGCCCGGCCACACCCCGCCGGATATGTACGTGAATCGGCACGCCATGGGCGGCCGCGACACGAAACACGGCGAGGAGCTCTTCCTCCGTTGCAGCGGGCGTATACGTAAAGCCTGCGCCAACGCTCACGGCGCCGTTCTTCAGGCCATCGGCGATCCGTTGCGTCATCGCTGCGATCTCTGCGGGCGACGCCGCTCGATGCGCCGCATCTCCGGTAGGAAATAATCGCCCTGGATCGCGCAGGACCGCCATCCGCACGGGAATGTGACCGATGCTGACACCGTAGTTGATGAGCCGGCCTGCTTTGCGCTCGGCGTACCATGCCTCGATATCGGCGGTCCCCAGCTCGAGTTCCAACGCCGTCGTCACACCGTCCCGTGCTTGATACGCGTACGTCTCGGGCGTCTGGCCGTGCGCATGAAGATCGATGAAGCCGGGAGAGACGACGAGCCCGGCCGCATCGATGGTCGCGCGACCGGTCAGGCGTTGCTGAGAAACAGCGACGATCTTACCGTCATCAATGGCGATGTTCCGGACACCATCAAGGCCCGACTCCGGATCCAGCACGCGGCCATTGGCGATGACGAGATCGAAATTCTGCGCGCGGAGCAACGTCGCGGCGCCGGCCGCGATGGCGATCAACAGGACAGCGCGTGCGACTTTGGACTGTATCATCCCGGTACTCCGATGTTCGTGACACGAAACGGCTCGAGCGTGTCCAGCGCCGCCTCAGGACGCCCGAGCTTCCAGCTGAAGTAGCGCAGCGTCACGCGCTCTGGTGTGAAATCGGCGATCGTGAAGCCATTTTCCTCCAACGCCGGCAGCCCTTCCTCTACGTCGAGACCCGACGGCGGCAGCGCGCGCAGGCCTCGCACCAGCGACGGCCAACCCGGCCGGCCGGTTCCCACCGGGCCGGGTAGAACGGAGAAGACGGGATTCGCGCGCAAGTCAATGTCCGAGGTCTTGAGGATACGCCCTTCGCCGATTGCGTGCAGGTCTCCGCTGATGAACAGCGGAATGCGGCCGCGCATCGCGGATGACGCCTGCAGCAAACGATCGTGCTGCAGCCGCCAACCGGACTGCCAATACGGCTTGGGGATGGCCGTCGTCAGCCGCTCGTTGCCGCCGTCCATGTCGGCATACCATTCGCCCCACTTACCAGCACTCCAGCCAGGCGGCGTGGACGGCATGTTGACGACATGGACGGCATCGGAGCCGGCCATGCGCGCTTTGAGCCACTCCTCAATCGGCGGCGGGACGAACGAAGCGCTGGGACCGGCCAGCGTCAGGTACCGGCGGCAGTCGTACAGGAGCAGCTCGAGCAGTCTGCCGTACCGCAAGGTGCCGAAGCTCTCAGAAATCCCAGCGGGCCGATCCTTCGCCGATGCCGAGGGCAGCCCCAGCCCGCGATGGGCATCCGGCAGGAACTCCGGGTAGTACATCGACTGGGACGCACGCGCAAGGCTGAGCATGAACGGATCCGGCGGAAACGTCACCAGCGTGTCGTCTGCCTCGTCGTTCTCAAAGTAGTCGTGATCGTCCTGCAGGAAGAACACCGGCGTCGAACGCATCGTGGTGCCGTAAAGCTCGGCGATTTGCGGCCCCACGGCCTTCGTCAACACCTGCTCGTTTGCCGTTCCCAGCACGGGCTGGCGTCGATCGAACTCTCCTGCATACGCCTTCGCGGCCGGCGACGCGCCAAGGACATCCGCGCGCACGGTACGGAGATCCCAATAGATATGGTCTCCATTCGCCACGACGGCATCCGGAGCGAAGGACATCGCCCGATCGAGCATGCGTCGCCGGATGGCCAGTGTGAGAAATCGGTGCGTGCTGACGTCCGTGGGCCGGTGATCCGGCAGGATGTCATGCCCACCGGCGCACGAATAAATCAGGAGGCGGACACCCTTCGGGCTGTCGGTCGGGGATGGGAACGTCGCAAGCGGCCACGGATCGCACAGCGCCCGCCCGCGTGCGTCCAGCAGCTGCAGGTCGTACCGGCGGCTCGGCTCGAGACCGGCCGCATCGAACGTCCAGAAGAACCCGAGCGTGTCGGACGCCCTTCCTCGGATCTTTCGGCCGCCAATCAGCAACACCGGTGGGTGACGGTGCGCTTCCCTGAACGATGCCTTAATCAGAACTCTCTCGTGGCTCGCGGTCGGCAGCAGGTGAACGACGTGGCCGCTCTTCCATCCCTGACCGGTCTGTCCCTGTGCGGCCCCGACCGACGGGTGCGACAACGCGACCGTTGTCAACGAAGCGCCGCTGATCAGAAACTCCCGACGGCTCAGCATTCAGCACCTTTCATTGTTGCGGCGCGGGACGGCTCAAGTACGCCTTCGACTGCCTCTCGTCCCTGAGCGGCGTCACCCTGTCTGGATCCAGCCGAACCATCAGGTCGTTGATGTGATCGTCGATCTTCGTGAACCAGTGGCAGACCTCGCTGACGAGATCGTGTTCGCTTCATGTGCACGTCATCGATCGAAGTATTTCTGCAGCTCTTCAGTGCTGGTTGTTCTGGTCAACGCCAGCATGAGTAAGACCCGGGCTTTTTGGGGATTCAGGTTATCGGCTCGGATGCACCCGAGCTGCTGCGTTTCGACGTCGCGAGCGTAGAGGGGAACGACACGACCCGTGTACACGCGCGTGCTGAGCACCACGGGAATCCCGCGCATCCGCGCCAGCTTGATGGCATCGAGCGTACCGGCAGTCACGTGACCGAGCCCAAGGCCTTCAATGACGAAACCGTCCACGCCGCCCTGTTGAAGCAGCAGCGAGATGACGCTCCCGTCGGCGCCGGCAAACTGACTCACGATCTCCACGCGCCCGAGGGGCTGCCGGTCGGACAGGGTAATCGTCTGACGGCGCAGTGGCGCCCGATAGAATCGTACGGCACCGAGGTCGGCGACGCCGAGGGCCCCGAACTCGAGTGTCTTGAACGTCTCGACCTCGATGGTGTTCGTCTTCGTGACCTCGCGCGCCGCATTGATCTGCCCGTTCATGACGACAAGAGCGCCCTTGCCGACCGCTTCCGGTGAAACGGCCACTCGCACGGCGTTGAGCAGGTTCCGCGGGCCGTCGCTATCGAAGTAGGAAGAGGCACGCTGAGCACCTACGATAATCACCGGCTTGGAACTCGAGACGGTGAGATCGAGAAAGTAGGCGGTCTCTTCGAGCGTGTCGGTGCCGTGGGTCACCACCACGCCGGCAACGTCGTTCATCGCCAGCAGCTCGTTTGTCCGCCGGGACAGACGGCGCCAGATTTCGGGCGTCATGTCGTTGCTGCCGATGTTGGCGACCTGCTCGACATCGACCCTGGCAATCTTGTCGAGGCCGGGGACCGCACGCACGAGATCGGCGCCCGTCGCGGCGGGCGCCAGGGCCCCGATCGCCGGATCGAATCGACTGGCGATCGTGCCGCCGGTCGCCAGGACGACCACGCGCGGCAACGCATCCGGAGCGCCGCCGCCAGCCTGCGCGAGGCCCGACGAAGCGCCCGACGCGGCTTGAAGGCCGGCGATCAATATCAGCAGCACGACCGCCCATCGTCTGTTTGTCATCAACGATACGCCCCGTTTCATTGCTCCGCGAATTTCACCAGCACATACGTGAGGTGCTTCCCCTTCGGGACCAGAAACGCATGCGGGATGGTCGCAGGGATGTGAATGACATCGCCGGCGCCCAGCGGGTGCCGCGATCCGCCCTCGAGCCGAGACCCGAGAAACTCACCGGCGCCACCGCCAGCTTTCTTGTCGATCATCATGCCGCCCAGCTGGAGAATGCCTTCCCCGCCCTGAACGAACACCACGTCAACGATGCCGTCGTGCTGCTCGGGTAAACCATCGGCATTCCGATGCAGATAGCGCACCCGATGATCGCCGAAGTCGCCGAGCGTTTCTCTGGCGGAGTGATCCGATCCGACTTTCTTCGAAAGAGCGAGATGACGCCTTTGCAGCTCATCCGCCTTCCAGAGGCGAAAATCCGGATGATCCGCCGCGAAGACCGGTGCGATGAGGAGAACGACAACCAGGCCACGAATCACGGTGCGCATTGAGACCCTCCTAAATCAGCGCGGAAGACCGGCGATGTCTGTCCGCATCCTGTAAAGAGTTTTGCCGGCCGTCACGTACAGCGTTTTCATGTCGGCGCCGCCGAACGCATTGTTCGTGATGTAGTCCTCCTGAATCGGGATGAACTTCAGAAGCTTGCCCTCGGGAGAAATCACATGGATGCCGGTCTTGGTGTCGAGCGTCTCGGACGTGCCGCGCAACTGGCCCATGCCCGCGGAGGCGTAGAGATTTCCCTGCGTGTCGATGCTCATGCCGTCCGCGCTCCGGCCGGGATAAAAGTTGTAATGGACCCGCATGTTGCTGACGGTGCCCTCCGCACTCAGCGCGAAGGCGCGAATCATGCGGGCGCCGCCCTGCGCTCCATTGGCCTCAATCACATAGAGCGTCTTGTCGTCGGGCGACACCTGCAGTCCGTTGGGCCGCTGAATGTCTGGCGCCGCCAGAACGCGCGTCAGCGTGCCGGGGGCGTCGATCCTGTAGACGGCGCCGCCGGTCAGATCCGTAAAATACAACCGGCCCTTCGAGTCGATGGTCACGTCGTTCGGCCCGACAAACGGCGTGCCCTGGTAGTGGTCGGCGAGAATTTCGATCGCACCGGTTCGCAAGTCGGTCCGCGTGACCTGCGGCTTGAATTTCTGGGCGACGCCCATGCGGTTCGAGTCCGAGCCTTCGCACGCAATCAATCGGCCCTGCGGATCGATGAGCAGACCGTTGGCGTTGTTGCTGTTCTCGCGAAACACCGTCAGGACGCCCCTGGCATCGAGCTTCATGATCCGCTGGAACACCAGCTCGGTGAAATACACGTTGCCGTCGCGATCGACCGCAGGACCTTCGGTGAAAGCCACGGTCGTCGCAATCTCCGGCTGCTGAGCAGCCACGGGCGACAGACTCGACATTCCGACGAGAGCCGACGCGAACACAAGCCGTCTCATGGCAGCACCTTTCTTTTGCAAGGGATCTCTCATATCGGGTGACTCCGCACGACCTTGTCGTTGAGCTCGACGCCAAAGCCCGGCCGGTCCGGGACGCGAATACTGCCGTTCTCGAACCGCTCGGCCGGCGTCAGGACGTCCTGCCGCCAATCCACCTCGCCCCATTGAAACTCGAGGAGACGGAAGTTCTTCAGCACGGCGCAGACCTGAATACTGGCGGCCGTCGAGACAGGCCCGCTCGGGTTGTGCGGAGCAACGGTGGCACCGTCGCTCTCGGCAACCGCGGCGATCCGCGTCAGCTCGAGCAACCCCCCGCAATGTTTGACGTCGGGCATGATCACCTGCACGGCCTTATTGCGCGTGAGAGGTGCGAACCCGGCGACGCCGTACAGGACCTCCCCGCCCGCGATCGGCTGCTTGATTCGACGGCGAATCTCGAGCGTCTCTTCGATTCGCTCGGGCGCCACCGGCTCTTCGTACCACGCCAGATTCTGTGGCTCGATCCTGTGGGCAACCCGTTCGGCCAGCGCCACGTCGAAGAAGCTGTGGCAATCCACCATCAATTCGACCTGCGGGCCGATGGCCTCGCGCATGGCGACCACGGCGGCAATGCCGCCCTCCACAGCGGCCTCGATCGTTGCTGCGGGCGAGCCGGGCTTGGGGAATCCATCGAACGGCGCCGCCTTGATCGCGCGGAAGCCGTCCTGCACCGCGGCCTTCGCGGTCGCCGCGAATCCTGCCGGCGTCCGCACCTTGGTGGCGCGATTGACGTTGGCGTACGTAGGAAGCATGTCCCGAACTTTTCCGCCGAACAGCGTGTAGGTCGGCGCATCCAACGCCTTCCCGGCGAGATCCCACAGCGCCTGTTCGATCGCGCTGTACGCGGTGGCGGGGATGAGACCCCCTTTGGCAGCGACAGGCTCGCCCCGCTGACGATACGCCCCGATGTCGAGCGGCGACTTGCCGTCGATGAGCTCGAAGAATCCGCGGAATTCCGACTCCATCCGAGAGGCGTCCTGCTTCGACGTATTGGCAAAGCCGAACGCGTCGGAGGCTTCTCCCAATCCGGTCAGCCCCGCATCCGTCCGCAGGCGCACGAACAGCCACACGGTTCGCGCCGTTGCCCGCATCGGCAGCAGCTCGAACCCGGTCACCCGCAAGCGCGGCAGCGCCTCCAGCCGCCGCGGCGTCCAGAGCAGCGCACCTGCCGCCAGCCCGGCACCCGCCCCCAGAAACGTTCGCCGGCTGTAATCACGCTGCATGTTGGCCTCCCTGGACGATGGACGATGGACGATGGACGATGATTATGGACGATCGTCCGATCCGACCGGCCCGACCCACGGTTTCGGAATGAAAATGCTTTCGAAGAGCGCCACCGCGTAGCGATCGGTCATCCCTGCCAGGAAGTCGCGGGCCGCGGCATCGACGCCCTCGTCGGCAATCGTGCGCTCGTCGAGATATTCCCTGGGGCGCTCGCGGATCTTTTCCCAGAGCCCGCCGAGAATGCCGGTCGCCTTCTTGAACTCTGCAGTCGCCGCTTCGTTCTCGTAGACGGCGGCGAAGAGAAACGTGCGCAGCTCGAGCGTGGCGCCAAGCACATCCGGGCTCATCCGGATTTCGGACAGATTGCCGGCAAACGTCGCTTCGACCACGTCCTTGACCATCCGGCCGATGCGCGCAGATGAGCTCGCGCCCAGCAGCCCGACGGCATTCCCCGGCAGATCTTCCGCACGCAAAATCCCCGCGCGCTGCGCATCGTCTATGTCGTGATTCACATAGGCCGCAAGATCGGCGACGCGGACGATCTGCCCTTCGAGCGTCTTCGACCGCTGCGACGGCGGCATGCCGACGGGCGATCCACCTTTGCCCTTCGAGTGGTGGGCAATGCCGTCGCGCACTTCCCACGTCAGGTTTAACCCCTGTCGATCGTGCTCCAGCACGTCCACGATGCGGAGGCTCTGCTGGTAGTGATTGAAGCCGCCGGGAATCAGCTCGTCGAGCACGCGCTCCCCCGCATGGCCGAACGGGGTGTGGCCCAGATCGTGACCGAGCGCAATCGCCTCGGTGAGCTCTTCGTGGAGCTGCAGCACCTTCGCGATCGTCCGGGAAATCTGCGCGACCTCGAGCGTGTGCGTGAGCCTGGTCCGATAGTGATCGCCGGTTGGCGCGAAAAACACCTGCGTCTTGTGCTTGAGGCGGCGGAACGCCTTGCAATGGACGATGCGATCGCGGTCGCGCTGGAACGCGGGGCGGACGTCATCTTCCGGCTCCTCGCGCTGACGCCCGCGCGTATCGGCGCTCTTGGCGGCCTGCGGAGCCAGAATCTGACGCTCGCGCGCCTCGAGGTGTTTGCGGATGCTCGCCATTGATCTCCACGGTCCGGCTAAAGCCGGACACGACATACCGATCACGACATACCGATCACGACTTGCTAATGTCCGGCAAGAAGCTGGTGCCGTGCTTCATGGGGCCGACGCCGAAGTTGTCGGCCACGGTCTGCCCCAGATCGGCGAATGTCTCGCGCGTGCCGAGATTCACACCGTTCTTGACGCGCGGGCCGGTGACCAATAGCGGCACGTGCTCGCGCGAATGGTCGGTGCTCGGCGTGGTCGGATCGTTGCCGTGATCGGCCGTCACGATGAGCAGGTCGTCGTCGCGCAGGCGCGGCAGCAGATCTTTCAGCCTCGAGTCGAAGCGTTCCAGGTTTTTCGCGTAGCCGGCGACGTCGTTGCGGTGGCCGTAGAGCGAGTCGAAGTCAACGAGGTTTGCGACAATCAGCCCGCGCGCCGTGGAAGCCATCTCCGACATCACCGCATCAACCCCCTCGTCGTCGCTCCTGGTGTGCACCGCGCGCGTGATACCGCGGCCGGCAAACAGGTCGTCGATCTTGCCTATCGCCACCGTGGCACAATGTGCCGCCGCGAGGCGATCGAGCACCGTCTCGGCGGTCGGGCGCATGGCGAAGTCCTTGCGGTTGCTCGTGCGCGTAAAGCTGCCGGGCTGACCGGTGAAGGGGCGCGCGATGACGCGCCCGACGCCGTGTCCCCCGACCACCAGATCGAAGGCGATGCCGTTGATGCGGTACTGCTCCTCGATGGCAATGACGTCTTCGTGGGCGGCGATCTGAAACACGCTGTCGGCCGACGTGTAGACGATCGGCTTGCCCGTGCGCATGTGCTCTTCGCCGAGGTCTTCGATGATCTTCGTCCCCGACGCGGCGTAGTTGCCCAGCGTGCCGCGCCCGATCTGCTGTTCGAAGGCATCGAGGAGCGGTTTGGGAAACCCGCTCGGAAACACCGGGAACGCGCGCTCGAGGACGATGCCCATCATCTCCCAGTGGCCCGTCACCGAATCCTTGCCAGGGGACGCTTCGGCCATGCGGCCGATCGCCCCGCGAGGGGTCTTCGCGCTCACGGTTCCGCCGATGTCAACCAGGCGATCGAGGCCCAGCATGCGCAGCATCGGCACCCGAAGACCAGCCACGCGCGCGATGTTGCCGAGCGTGTTGCTGCCCTCGTCGCCGTAGTCGCAGGCGTCTTCGAGGGCGCCCACGCCCACGCTGTCGAGCACAATGACGATGATTCGGGAGAATTGGGGCACGGTTGGTTACGGGAGCAGCGCTTCTACGGCCGCCAGCGCGTCCGGGCTCTCGCCGGATGTCTGAAGCCACACTAGGTTAGGCTCTTTGCGGAACCAGATCAACTGCCGGCGGGCGTAATGACGGTTCGCACGCGTGATCAGCTCGCGCGTCTCTGCCTCGGCTCGGACACCGTGCAGCAGTTCGATCGCCTGCCGATACACGAGCCCGCCGAACGGCCTCGCGGTCTCGGGCACGCCGCGCGCCAGCAACCCGCGGACTTCGTCCATCAGCCCCTGCTCGAACTGGGCGTCCACGCGCGCCTTGACCCGCTCGGCAATCAACGCGGGCGGAGGTGACAGCGCCACGGAGATGATGGGCTGGCCTGCGAGCGGTGAGACCGTCGAGTCGAAATGCACGGTCAGCGGTGTGCCCGTCAGGAAGTACACCTCGAGCGCGCGCACCATCCGCTTGCGATCGCGAGGCAGAATGCGCGTGGCCGACGGGGGATCGACCCGCTGGAGCATGCGATGGAGAAACTCGACGCCGCGGCGTGCCGCAATGCCGTCCAGCCGCCCGCGCATTGTGGCGTCGGCGGCGGGGCCGGGAAAGAGTCCCCTCGTCAGTGCGCGGTAGTACAGACCGGTGCCGCCGACGAGAATCGGCCAGCCTCCGCGCGCGTGGATGTCCTCGATGGCGGCCAGGGCGTCGCGCACGTACCGCGCCGCGGTGTACTCCTCGACGGGCTCCACGACATCAACGAGATGGTGCGGGATGCCGCGCTGCCGGGCGAACGGCACCTTGTCGGTGCCGATGTCGAAGCCGCGATAGACGGCGGTGGAATCGCAGCTGATGATCTCGCCGCCGCGCTTCAGCGCCAACTCGATGCCGAGCGTGCTCTTGCCCGCGGCAGTGGGACCGAGGATGGCGAGAATCGGCGGGCGCAGACTTACATCCTGAAGAAAGCCAGAGCGACGATCGCGGCCAGAAGGATCAACAGGCCGAACTGCTGTGGGCGGGTCGGCAGCAGCATCTCGTCACCGGACGTCCGCAGGGTCCTCGTTATAGAGGAACGTCACCGTGAAGAAGGCAGAATCAGACGGATACTCCGGCGGCAGAGGCTGCGTCGGATTGGACGTGATCAACGCGTTGACGGCCGCGGTGCTGAACGATTCGATATGCGACGGCTTCTTCACTTCGATGTCGGTGATGGCGCCGTTGCGATGAATGTTGAAGGTGATCACGACGTGCCCCTTCATGATCATCGCTGCCTGTGGAATGAACCAGTTGCGCTTGACCTGCGCGACGAACCGCCGCAGCCAGGGTCCGAAGTCCACCCCCTTGCTGTCGAACTGAATCAGCCCCTGCGCGTCTCCGCTGCCCTGCTGGTTGTCGAACGACTGCTGCTGCACGTATCGATTGAGATTGCGCAGGGCGTTCCCGAGCTTCCCGGTGGAACCGGTCTCTCCCAGCTTCAAGGACGGCGCGGCTGACGGAGCCTCGGGCAGCCGCATCCTTGACCGTGAGGGATCGTTTGCGGCGATCTGGCCTTCTTCCGTCGGGGCCGGACGCCCCTGAGCCACAGAGGATTCTTCGGCGTTCCCCTGCTTCTGCGGCGCAATCTCCGCTTCCTCTCGTTCGGGCGAATTGCCGCGCGCGAACGGCAGCGGGTTCTGCGGATCCGGCGGACGCTCGATGCTCGACAGCACGCGGTCCTGATCGGACGCATCGACGTCCACTCGCGGCTGTGGCTTTGGCACGTCCACTCGGGGCGCCATGAAGACGAACCGCGGCGACTGTTGAGGCGACTGATTGAGCGGAACCGCGGCCCTGGAGGACTCTGATGGAGGCGAATCGGGCAGGAAAATGAGCCCGATGAAGAGCAAAAGGTGGACGATGATCGAGATGAGGACACCTTCGCGTGCGGACAGCGCCCGCTCGACCCGTGGTGTTTCTGGTCGTCGATCCTCAAAGTCGATGTACATCAGGGACTTAGTCGATTATACCACCCGGTTATCGTGCGGGATCTTTCGTCGCCACGAACATATAGACGACGCCGAAGGTCAGAGGGACTGCACGCGTGGTGCCAAATCCTGCGGCGCGCAGCTGTTCCATGAACACCTCTGGCGAGGGGAACGCTTGCACCGATTCCGGGAGGTATGTGTAGGCGCTGGGATGCCTGGAAACGACCCGGCCGATGAGCGGCAGAATCTGCCGGAAGTACCAGAGGTAAAAACTGCGCAGTACCTCCGAGCGCGGCACTGAAAATTCCAGAATCACGAGCCGGCCGCCCGGACGCAGCACCCGGGCGATCTCGCGGCAGGCGGCGTCCGGCTGCTCCACGTTGCGGATGCCGAACCCGATGGTCACCGCGTCCACGGTGGCATCGTTCAGCGGAATGCGCGCGGCATCGCCACGAATGAGCGAGATGGGGGCCGGCGGATCAGCGGGTCCAACAGGACCCGCCCGACGTACTTTATCTCGGCCGATCTGCAGCATCGCTGCGGAGAAATCGATGCCGATGACGCGGCGCGCACGCCGGGGGGCGCCGACCGCGGCCAGCGCCAGATCCGCGGTGCCCGTGCACAAGTCGAGAACGGTCTCGCGGCCGGTCAGATCCAGCGCCGCCACCGCCCGCTTCCGCCACTGCTTATCGAGCCCGGCGCTGAGGAGATGGTTCAGGAGGTCGTAGCGCGCGGCGATCGCATCGAACATGCTCGAGATACGCGACGAATCCTTCGCTGGAGGGTTAACGGCCGGCATACACGGCGATCGCGGTCACGATAAAATAGAGGATGCCGACATAGCCGTTCATATCGAAGGCGCGCTTCACCTGGGAGAGATCGGTTTCACTCACGAGTGACTGCTCGTAGACGAGCAGTCCGGCAACGGCGGCGACGCCGACGCCGTACACGGGGCCCAGTCCGGCCACGACACCCAGCCACGCGAGGCAGCCGATGGTCGCGACGTGCATCGCGCGCGAGATCAGCAGCGATCGCGCCACTCCGAATCGGACGGGGATCGACTTGAGGTGCTGACGGCGATCGACGTCGAGGTCCTGGCACGCGTAGAGCACGTCGAATCCACCCACCCACAGCGCAATCGCCAGCCCGAGCAGCCACGGCTCCCATCCGGCTCTTCCGCCGGCCGCCAGCCAGCCGCCGACCGGAGCGATGGCCATCGCCAGGCCGAGGAAAAATTGCGTCGCCCAGGTGTACCGCTTCGCGAGCGAATACCAGAAGCTCACGAGTAACGCAACGGGCGACAGCACAAAGCACAACCAGCCCAGCTGCGCCGCCGCGCCGACGAACGCGAGCGACATCACCACCACGAACAGCGTCGCTTCGGCCGACGACATCCGCCCGGTCGGCAACTCGCGGCCCGACGTGCGCGGATTCCCGGCATCGAACCGGGCATCGACCAGGCGGTTGAACCCCATGGCCGCGCTGCGAGCGGTCACCATGCAGACGCCAATCCAGAAGACATGCCGCCACGTCACTGGATGCGTCCGAGACGCCAGGAGCGCCCCCGTCAGCGCAAACGGCAGCGCGAACACGGAATGGCTGAAGCGCACGAACGACAAGTAGGCCCGGAGCCGCTCACACATACGCACCCACTGCACCTACTGTCCGTCCAGGTACATGCCGTGCCGGAAGATCTCCATGTACCGCTCGGGGTTCTCCGGCGTCGCAAAGCCATGGCGCTCGTACAAGCCGTGCGCATCGCGCGTCACCAGCTGGAACCGCCGCAATCCCTGCAGATCCGGATGCCCCATGACCGCTTCCATGAGCCACGTGCCAAGGCCCAGCCCGCGGTGCGACTCGAGCACGTAGACGTCGCACAAGTACGCGTAGATCGCGCGATCGGTGACGACCCGCGCAAAGCCGATCTGGGAGGCGCCGTCAAAGAGCGCGAAGCACAGCGAGTTCGCGGCGGCCTTCGCCACCAGCTCTTTCGGGATGCCCTCTGCCCAGAACGAGCGGCTGAGATACGCGTGGACGGCATCGAGATCGAGCCGTTGCGGATCGGTTGAGATTGAGTACTGTCCTTTCGTCAGCTCCACGTCAGCCTCGCACTACGTGCCGGTCGAGCCGAAGCCACCCTGGCCCCGCGAGGTGCCGCTCAACTCCCCCGCTTCTTCGACAGTCACCCTCAGGCAGGCCGCGATCACCATCTGCGCGATCTTCATCCCCGGATGCACGTCGAAACGACGGCGGCCGTGATTGATGAGGATCACACCGACCTCACCGCGATAGCCATGGTCGATGGTGCCGGGCGTGTTGAGCACGCTGATGCCGTGCTTCAGCGCAAGGCCGCTGCGAGGCCGCACCTGCGCTTCGGTGTTCGGCGGCAACTCGATGGAGATCCCGGTGCCGATCAGCTTGCTCTCGCCAGGCTCGAGCGATGCCGCGACGTCCGCACACAAGTCAAGCCCCGCGTCGCCGGGATGGGCATACGCCGGCAGCACAGCGGTTGGGGACAGACGTTGAATCATGAGCTTCATGCGGTCACTCTCGATGGAAGATTCTACGACCTTGCGAGCGGCCGTGTCAGGCACGTCGGTCCGCCGCCGCCCTTGAGGCTGATCTCAACGCCCTCGAACACCTGCACGCGCGCGCCTGCGCGCTCCAGGGCCGCGCGCGTCTTCGGGTTGCCGTCCACCATCACGCAATCGCGTGGGCCAAGCGCGAGCACATTCGTGCCCATGCTCTCGAATTCGTCCTCGGGCACGTCGATCAGCTGGTAACCGCGATCGAGGAGCATCGTGCGGAAGGGGACTGGCAGGAGCGTCGAGGACACCACCGCCAGATCCTTGTCCACCGGGCTAATCAGCGACATCAGATGCATCACGTCGTGTTCACCCCGATAGTCGGGCAGCGCCACGACGCTGAGTTCGTCGAACGAGTCGCCCAGCAGCGTTGTGAGCTGGCGAATGCCTTCGGCATTGGTGCGGCGCCCTTCACCAACCACCACGGTGCGCGCATCGAGCCAGATCAGGTCGCCGCCTTCCAGCATGCCAGGCGCCGCGATCGTGCCCGAGAGCGGCCATCCCTGACTGCGCAGCTCTTCTCCCTGCGCTGCGGGCTCGCCGGCACGGGCCTGCTTTCCCATGCTGCAGGGGATCGCGCCATCCACGCCCAGCACCGACGCGTCGCGCGTGTACATCGAGTCGAGGGTCAGGCCATCGTGATGCGGCAGCCAGACGATTTCGGCGCCCGATCCCGCGACGATCTCCGTGAACCGGTCGTACTCCTTCAGCGCCTTCGAGAAATCCGGGGCCGCTGTGTAGTTGAGCCACGTCCATTGCCCGGCGATCTGCTCGTCGCTGACAAACGCCTCGCGCGCATGCTTGAGCAGCACGCCCGTCAGCGGTCCATATTCGGAGAGGGTCGCGGTCACGGCGACAGCCAGCGGATCTGAGACGCCTCGATCCCCGACACGAGGTATTCCTCGACACTCGAGACGCAGCCGTCGAGCTCGATGCCGATGAGCCGATCGCGCTTGCCCGCTTCGATGGTGCCGAAGTCGGACTCGAACCCGAGCGCCTGCGCTCCCATGGTGGTCGCGCTCTCGAGCAGCCGCCGCGCGGGGATGGCGGGCGCCAGCCGCCGCATCTCGGCCACTTCGGCAAACAGGTTGAGATCGGGAACGCTGGCCAGACTGTCGGTGCCGACCGCGACGCGCGCGCCGGACGCGAAGAACTCGTCGATCGGCGGTTCGCCTGCGCCGGTCCGGACGTTCCCGCGCGGGCAGGTCACCAGCGTCGCCCCTTTCGCGACCAGCCGCGTCAGCTCCGCCTCCCCGAACTGCACGCCGTGCACGACGAGCAGCCGCTCGTCGAGGAACCCCATCTGATCGACGTAGTCGATGGGGTTGCACCTGGGCGCGACCCACAACGGATCCCACTTGCCGAGGGCTTCGAGCATCTCGCGGCACGGTCCCGTGCCCTCTCGCAGGAATTCCATCTCGGCGCTCGACTCGCCGAGATGCACGCTCGACCGCGCAAACGGCGTCTGCCGCAGCATGGTCCGAATGGCGCCGAACAGCGCGGGAGACACAGAGTACGGCGCATGCGGCGCCAGCGTGTGCCGGAGCGAAGCGGCGGCTGGCGCATGCTCCAGGCGCTCAACAGCCTCTCCGATAATCCGGCTCGCATCTGCCGAGCGGAACCCGATCAATTCATGGAAGACCACAGCCGGCATGTCGCGCTCCGCAAGAACGGCCGAGCTCGCAAGGCTGTTCGAGATGTCGCCGACCAGGGCCGTGCCGAACGCCCGCGCTTCGTCGATGGCGGCGGTGATGGCGCGCACCGAATCGTCGGCACCGGGCCGGGCGTCGCGACCGAGCGCGAGCACCGACCGTATCCACGAGGGAAAATCGACGGGGTCCGGGATGAGGCCGCGCATCCACGAGAGCTCGAGATGGGTGTGCGCATTGACGAGGCCCGGCAGCACCGCGACGTTGCCGAGATCGATCTCATCAGACTCGGTGAAGTCCCCCGGGCGGGAGTGGCCGAAGGCGACGATGCGCCCGCGTTCGGTCCGGATCCAGGCGTCGCGAATCGGCGGCTGCGAGATGGGCAGCAGCCAACCCGCTCTGTACTGAGGCATGAGATCGTCGATTGGTGACTGGTGATTGAGCGATGGCACTGGAGATCGCTGAATCACATCACCCAATCACGTATCCCCCAATCTCAAATGCTTGCCCGGTCTGCTGCGGGCGGGATATTGCCGCAGTTCCGGTCCTTCGCCCGCGGCGCCGTCGGCCCGCGCGCTCGACAGGCTCAGCATGCGGGGAATGTCTCGTTCGCGGAACATTGGATCGCCCAGGATCTCGTAGTGCATGTTGCGGCGCTTCGGGATGAATCCGGCATCTTCCACGTTGCGGACGATTTCAATCTCGTCCATGCAATACGCGGCGCCCGCGGCCCTGACGACGTTCTCTTCGATCATGACGCTGCCCATGTCGTTGGCGCCATACGCCAGGCTCAGCTGCCCAACCTTGCCACCCTGCGTGACCCAGGATGCCTGGAGATTATCGAAGTTGTCGAGGACAATGCGGGCGAGCGCGAGCGTGCGGAGGTAATCGACGCCGGTCGCTTCTGTGCCGCCGAGCTCGGTGTGCTGCGGCTGAAAACTCCAGGTGACAAAGGCGGTGAAGCCGCCGGTCTCATCCTGCAGATCCCGCAGACGCAACATGTGCTCGACGCGCTCTTCGACCCTCTCGACGGTGCCATACATCATCGTCGCCGTCGTCCTGAGGCCCCGGCTGTGGGCCTGTCGCATCACGCCGAGCCATTCGTCGGACGTCGCCTTGCCGTAGCAATGCAGCAGGTGGCGGACGCGATCGACCAGGATCTCGGCGCCTCCGCCGGGAATGCTGTCCAGGCCCGCGGCAATGAGGCGATCGACGACCTCGGCCACGCTGATCTGCGAAAGCCGTGAGAGGTGGATCACCTCTGGCGGCGAGAGCGCGTGCAGCTTGAAGTCGGGATATCGACTTTTGATCGCGCGGAAGAGATCTTCGTACCACGTGAGCGGCAGATCGGGATTGTGGCCGCCCTGCAGCAGCAGCTGCACGCCGCCGACCTCGATCGTTTCGTCGATCTTCCTGAACATCTCCTCGAAGCCAAGCACGTAGCCTTCGCTCGACCCCACTTCTCGGTAGAACGCGCAGAAGTTGCACTTCGCCACGCATACGTTGGTGTAGTTGACGTTGCGGTCGATGATGTAGGTGACGGTGCGATCCGGATGCTTGCGCAGGCGGATCCCATCGGCCAGCCCGCCCAGCACGTGGGTCGGCGCGTGCTGATAGAGCGCGAGCGCTTCGTCAGGCGTCACACGGCCGCCATCGGCGACCTTCCGCGCAATGTCCAGAATATCCATCGTGTGGTTCGTTGGTTCTAGTAAAACTCCGGTTTTGTGTGGCCTTGCAGCCCCGGCACGCCCACTTCGACCGCGAGCTCGTAAAATCGCGTCAGCCCAGCGAGCTCCCGCTCCCCT
>Ga0163144_10013288_pt1 | contig 17199 bp, 12 predicted proteins | sample OliLak19BULKMAT1_FD_123175 | JGI IMG/M metagenome (GOLD analysis project Ga0163144, IMG submission 123175) | Freshwater microbial mat bacterial communities from Lake Vanda, McMurdo Dry Valleys, Antarctica - Oligotrophic Lake LV.19.BULKMAT1 | ecosystem: Environmental > Aquatic > Freshwater >... | reverse complement strand
CGCATGTTTCCCTCAGGCGCACTTTGGTGATGAACGTGCAGGGCTGCCCGGGCCGCACGAGGGTAGTGCGTCGGTCAGACGCACTTTCGTGATGAACGTGCACGGCCGGATCCCCAGACGACACTCGGCTGCATTCTGGGCAGAGGTCCACGAGGGACTCGTCACGAAAGTGCGCCTGACGCACGCATGTTTCCCTCAGGCGCACTTTTGCGATGAACCGGGGTGACAGCGACCCGGAGCGCTAGCGATCGTCAGGGCGACGACCCACGATCCACCAGGTGAGCGGCAACGCTGCCCCGGCGATGAGCGCCTTGGCGGCGTCCCAGACCAGAAACTTGGTCATGCCAAGGTCCACAGCCTCCGCCCACGACATCCCGGTCGCGATTTTGAGCCAGGGCACGCCGATCGCGTAGATGACGGCCGTCCCGATGGCCATCGCGAGGAGGGCGCCCGGCAGACGCCGATCCCATCCGAGTTCCGCCAGTCGACCGACGATCGCGCCGGCGACCACGAAGCCGATGAGATACCCACCGGTGAAGCCACTCAAGGTTCCGAGCCCGGCCTTCCCTTCCGCGTAGACCGGCACGCCGATGGCACCGATCGCGAGGTAGAGCAGGAGCGCCGCTGCGCCGCGCCGGAATCCCAGGGCCGCACCCACGGCAAGAACGCCCAGCGTCTGGCCGGTGAATGGGACGGGTTGTGTGGGGATGACGAGCTGGGCTGAGAGGGCCACGATGCCGGCACCCAGGGCGATCAGCGCGATGTGGCGGACACGGGTCGGGGTGCGCTCGCCGACGCGGATGGGGACGAGGAAGTCACCGATGGTCAGGCCGCGCTCGGCAGCGGTGCTGCGATCGAGTCTCGGGATGGCGATGGTCATCGAGGCTCCGGCACGGGTCGCACGGGGAGGCGACCGACTGGCGGGAGTCTAGCATCCGACGGCGCCTGCTCGAGTGCGCCCGCTCAAGGGTCGGTCGCTTGAGGTGTCGAGGGCCGGTCGCTCAAGGGCGGACTGCTGAGCGCGTCCCTATTCGTAGCCGACGGCGCGGACGATGGAGACACTGCTCGCCAGGCGAGCAGGATAGGCCGCCGCCAGCATGGACAGCCCGACCCCCAGGACGAAGGCGACCCCTACCGCAAGCCAGGGCACACTGACGGCGTCCGCAAGGGAACCACCGGCCAGGGCGACCATCAACCCGCCGATGACGACGCCCGCGACGATCCCGCACATCGCGCCGACGAGGCCGGTGATACCCGCCTCGACGATGATCGAACGCCAGACCTGGCGGCGGGTCATCCCCGCCGCGCGCAGTACGCCGATCTCACGGACCCGTTCCAGGACATTCACGGTCAGCGTGTTGATGATCCCGAGTGCGGCGACCACGACGGCGACGAGCGCCAGGGCATCGAACAGCCCGAACACCCGATCGAGCGCCTCGCCGATCGCGCCCTGGATCCGGCCAAGGGGCGTCGGCTCAAGGGCCAGGCTGCGGGCCACGGCTGCGAAGGCCTCGCGTTGTTCGGCACTGGCGGTCGGTTCGAATCGGACCGCAAAGGCGTCCGCCCCGCCGACACCCAGCCGCTCGGCATCGGTCCAGCCCACCAGCATGGACTCGCCCGAGCGCCCCGGCAGGGTGCGTTCCACGATCCCGGCGACTCGCAACGGCAATGCGGAGCCATCCGCGGCCGCGACGTTGATCGTATCGCCGACGACGAGACCATCCCTGGCAGCGATGCCGGTCGAGACGAGGACCGAGCCACCGGCGTCCAGGGCGGCCAGGGCTCCGGCACGATCGGCGGCACGATCGCCGGCACTGAAGTGCAGGCGGCCGTCGAGCGCCAGGTCCGCGCCGACCATGGCGGCCCCGTCGGCGCGCACGCCATCGACCGCGAGATCGAACGTGGCGATCGGGCTGATGGTGCCCACGCCGGGCAACTCGCCGAGCGTTTCGATGAGGCCCTCCTCGGAGGAGCGCGGGAAGATGGAGGTGACAACGAGGTCGCCCGGGACGACGTCGGCGACCCACGCGGTGGCGGCGGCGCGGGCGTGCTGGCCAAGACCACCGAGCGCCACGATGAGGGCGAGGCTCACGGTCAGCGCGCCGACCGTGAGGGCGGCCCGACTGCGATCGCGCAGGATCGACGCACGGGCGAGTCGCTCCTCCAGCCTCGCGACCAGGGCGTATGGGGCCCCAGCCACGCGCGAAAGGGCGGGCAGGACGAACGGGATGGCGAGGACGACCAGGAGCAACGCGGCGTAGACGGCCAGGGCCCGCGGGAGCGACGCAGCGCCGGCGGCCCGGGGCCACAGGAGCAGACCCACCACGGCCACGACGGCGAAGACGCCGACGAGCCAGCGAAGCCGCGCTCGACGCGCCGTGGGGAGGTCCAGCCGCGCCTTGAGGGCCTCCACCGGCGACACGCGACCGGCTCGCCGTGACGGTTCGATGGCCGCGGCCAGGGTCACGGCCAGGCCGATGGCCAGCGCCGCAACGACGTCCACGAGCGTGATCGTTGGCGCCCCGAGCGGCACAGAACCCACGGTTCGGATCCAGGAGGCCATGAGCGTCGCCAGCAACGCCCCGAGGCCCACGCCGAGGACCGAGCCGGTCGCGCCGATGACCAGCGCCTGGAGCAGGATGAACGAGGTGAGCTGGCCACGCGAGGCCCCGGCTGCGCGCAGGAGCCCGAGCTCCCGCACCCGCTCGACCACGGTCATCGACAGCGAGTTGAAGATGAGGAACGCGCCGGCGAACAACCCGACGGCGCCGATCAGCGCGGTCGTGGCCGCGAAGTCGCCGGTGGAGGCGCGCATGGACGCTGCGAGATCGCGGGGGGACGACAGGACATAGGGCTGGTCGAGCAGGGTCGATCGGAGGTCGGCGATGACCGACGCGGCCGTAGCGCCGGGGACGAGCCCAAGGTCGACGCGAGTGATGCCGCGCTCCCCGAAGGCTTGCCTGGCGATGGCGAGCGGGATGGCGACCGCACGGCCGGCCGTGCCGTCCCACGGCCCGTCGTTGGCCAGGATCCCCACGATCCGAAGCGTCACGGGCGCCGCCGGACCCTGGATCGTGAGCGTGCCGCCAAGACCGAGCCCATCCTCGCGGGCGAGCGTGGCGCTCACGATCGCGCTGGGCTCATCCGGGCGCTCCAGCGGTGCCCCGTCGCGCAAGGTCAGGTCGTGGAGTCGGGCCTCCGGTCCGAGCTCGATCCCCACGATGGTGACCGGGGCCGGCAGCGCATCGCCGGGGCCGAAGAGTTCCAGTCCGAGGTACGTTCGGCGCTCGAAGGCGGGCGCGAGAACATCGACGCCAGCGGTGTCGGCGAGGGTTGCCAGCGTGACATCGGACAGGCCGGTTTCGCCGAACGCGGCGACGCGCAGGTCTGCCCGACCGATCATGGTCGACACCGAACGGTCCACGGCCACGTCGATTCCGGCGTTCGTCGCAAGCCCGGCGAAGAGGACCGCGACACCCAGACTGACCCCAGTCGCCGTCAGCAGCGATCGAAGAGGTCGAGCGCGCAGTCCGCGCCAGGCCAGGCTGTTGAGTCCGCGCATCCGTCGCGGCTCAGAGTCCGAGCTGGGCGAGTCGACCGATGAGGACCGTCGCGTCATGGTCGGCGCGCCGACCGAGTTCGATCGTGTCGCGGATCTGACCATCGCCGATGACCAGGACCCGATCTGCAAAGGCCGCCGCCTTGGCGTCGTGCGTGACGAGCACGATGGTCTGGCCCCGTTCATGGCACGACCGCCACAATGCATCGAGCAGCTCGTTGCCCGTGGTGTAGTCCAGGTTGCCGGTCGGCTCATCGGCGAACAGGAGCGCCGGTCGAGTGACGAGCGCCCGAGCCACCGCCACACGCTGCTGCTCCCCGGTCGACAGCTGGTCCGGCTTGTGGTGCTCCTTGCCGGTCAGGTCCACGAGCTCGATCGCGTCGCGGACACGGCCGGCCAGGTCACCGCGCGACGGGTCCTGCCCGGCGATGGTGAAGGGCAGGCCGACGTTCTCCGTGACGTCGAGCAACGGGATCAGGTTGAAGGACTGGAAGACGAAACCGGTCCGGTCGCGACGCAGGCGGGTCGCGTGGTCGTCGGACATGGAGCTGATCGCCTGGCCCTCCAGGATCACCTCGCCGCTCGTCGGTCGGTCCAGGCCGCCGAGCAGATGGAGGAGCGTGCTCTTGCCACTCCCCGACGGGCCCATCAGGGCCACGAACTCACCGGCCGCGACGGCCAGGGAGACGCCGCGCAGCGCGTCGACGGTCGTTTCGCCAAGGGGATAGGACTTGGCCAGGTCGCGCGCCTCAAGGATGGGACCGGGCGTGGTGGCGTCGTGCTGGGCGGCCACTCGGTCGGGAGCCTCCGGCTGTGCGGTCATGCGAGCCTCGATGTGCGGCGTGGTTTGGTATGGTCTGGTGCGTACCGTAGCCCTGCGGGCGCGTCCGGTCTGCATGCCGAAGGTCCGGACGAGTCTAGTACCGCGCGGTGCGGCGAGGTTCGGTCGGGGTGGTGCGGTGCTGGTGGTCAGGCGCCGAAGAAGAGCCCGGTCACGCCACCGACGATGGTCTCGAGGAGGCCTGGGGCGGTCGGCATCGTGACGATCTGGAGTCCCGTTTCCGTAGCCCCGGAGGCAGCGCCGGCAGCCTGGCCCGGCGGCGTGCCCTGACCCGAGGATCCGCCGTTGCCGTTGGCGCCGCCCGTGCCCTGGCCGCCGTTCTGGCCGCCTGGGCCAAGGCCGTTCCCACCGCTCCGGGCGTCCGACGGCTCGGCACGCCTGGGCTCTTCGCGCAGCACGGGCGTCGGGATCGGAGTCGGGATCGGAGTCGGTTCCGGGGTGGCGACCGGCGTCGGTTCGGGGGTCGGCGGGGCCGTGGTGATCGCCGTGGGCCTGGCGGTGGGCCTGGCGGTGGGCTTCGGTGTCGGCTTCGGTGTCGGCTTCGGTGTCGGCTTCGGTGTCGGCTTCGGTGTCGGATCGATCACGGGCGATGCAGTCGGAGCGGCAGTCGGCTCAGGGGTCGGCTGGGGCGTGCCGGCCGCGCCACAACCCGATCGATCCGCGAACAGCACGGCCCACATCTTCTTGCCTGAGGGGGCCTTGAACGCTCCGATCCCGATCACGTCCCAGGCCTCGCCCAGGATGTTCTGCCGGTGCCCCGGAGAGTCCATGAACATCTGCTGGATGGCCGCGGTGGCCACGTCGTCCGGGTATGTGTTCCAGCCGATGTTCTCGCCGGCCAGCTTGTAGCAGTACCCCTCGTCGTCGAGCTTCGCGAAGACCGATCCGGACCCAGGGATGTCGTGGCTGAAGTAGTCGCGCTCGATCATGTCCTTGCTGCGCCACCGGGCGACAGCCGTGAGCTTTGCGGAAACCGTGAGCGCCTTCAGCCCCGCTGAGGCCCGACTGCGGTTGGTCAGGGCGACGAGGTCATCCTCCGAACCGGCCGAGAACGAGCTGTCGTCCCAGGCGAAGGTCGGCTGCGGATGCGCCATCGACACGACCGACGTGACGGCGAACAACAGCGAGATCAGGCCGGCCACCCGACGGGTGGAGGACGCGCGCGAGGCAGACACGGACGACATACGATGGACCATCTCGGTAGGGCCGACGCTCGGCGCCAGCGTCGGGTTCTCGTGTGGTCTTCACCGTAGGTATCGGGTCCGGTGCGGTCTGTCGTTCGATGGTCCGGGCACGGGTCGCTCGGGGTACCGGCGGGTGCGGTGGGGTCTGCGCGGCGGGTTGGTAGTGCAGTGCGCTCTGATGTGGTCGGTCCGACGCATGGGCGGCAGCTGGGCACCCGGTACGCGACCCGGCGAAAGGGCGGGGCCTCGCGGTCACGGCATACTGATGCCGTGAGTCCCGAACGGCACGTCCTCGTCACCGGCGCGACCGGCTCGCTCGGGCGCGTGGCGGCGGCGGCGTTCGCAGCCGATGGAGCGCGCCTGGGTCTGATCGGGACGGACGGCGCCCGGTTGCAGGCGCTGGCCCGCGATCTGCGACTGGACGCTGATCGCTGGGCGGCGGGCGTCGGGGACTTGCGCGACGCCGACGCGTGCCTCGCTGCGGTCGAGGCCGTCGTGGAACGCCTGGGCCCGGTCGATGTCCTGCTGCACCTGGTCGGTGGCTGGACCGGCGGGACCGCCCTGACTGACCTTCAGCCGTCCGTGCTGGAGGAAATGCTGGGCCAGCACGTGTGGTCCACGTTCCACGTCGCTCGGGCCATCGTCCCGGCGATGCAGGCGCGTGGCTCTGGCCGGATCGTGGCCGTGACCTCCAGCTACGCGGCCGCCCCCGGACCACGCATGGCGGCCTACGTGGCGGCGAAAGCGGCGCAGGAGACGATCCTGCGGGTGCTCGCTCGCGAAGTGGCGGGCCAGGGCGTCACGGTGAACCTGATCGCGGTCAAGACGATCGACGCGAAGCACGAACGCGAGACCGACCCATCGCCCCGGAATGCGTCATGGACGACGCCGGAGGAGATCGTCGCCACGATGCGCTACCTGTGCTCCGACGAGGCGGCGGCCGTCAACGGGCAGCGCATCCCACTCGACGGCCGATAGCGTTACGCGCCGACGGAGCCGTGCGGCGCAGGCTCAGTCGCCGACGGTCGCCCGGACCAGCGCCTGCGCCTCGTCGAGCAGTCGTTCCAGGTGCGCCTCGCCGCGGAAGCTTTCCGCGTAGACCTTGGCCACGTTCTCCGTGCCGGACGGGCGGGCGGCGAACCAGCCCTGGTCCGTCGTCACCTTGAGGCCGCCGATCGGGGCCCCGTTGCCGGGTGCGTTGGTCAGGATGGCCGTGATCGGATCGCCGGCCAGCGTCGTGGCCGTCACATCGGACGGTGACAGCGCGCCCAGCGCGGCCTTCTGCGCGGGACTCGCGGGCGCGTCGACGCGCTTGTAGGCAGGTGCACCGAACCGCTCCGTCAGGGCCGCGTAGGCCTGGCCGGGGTCTCGGCCCGTCCGGGCGGTCGACTCGCAGGCGAGCAGGTCCGCGATGATGCCGTCCTTGTCCGTCGTCCAGACGGTGCCGTCGCGGCGCAGGAACGAGGCGCCGGCGCTCTCCTCCCCGCCGAACCCGATGGAACCGTCGACCAGTCCCTGGACGAACCACTTGAACCCGACCGGGACCTCCACGAGGCGGCGGCCGAGATCGGCCACCACTCGGTCGATCATCGACGACGAAACGAGGGTCTTCCCGACCCCGACCTCCTGACCCCACCCGCGTGCCCCGCCGAACAGGTAGCCGATGGCGACGGACAGGACGTGGTTCGGGTTGAGGAGGCCCCCGGAGGGCGTAACCACGCCATGGCGGTCGGCATCGGCGTCGTTGCCCAGGGCGATGTCGAATCGATCGCGCACCGCGACGAGGCGGGCCATGGCATACGGCGACGAGGGATCCATCCGGATCTTGCCGTCCCAGTCGCAGGTCATGAACCCGAACTGCGGATCCACCACGTCGTTGGTGACCGTGATGTCCAGGCCGTGGCGTTCGGCGATCGCGCCCCAGTAGGCCACCGACGCGCCGCCCATCGGGTCCACGCCGATGCGCAGTCCGGACGACGCGATGGCGGCCAGGTCGATGACGTTGGGCAGATCGTCCACGTAGGCCGCCAGGAAGTCGTGGGGCGTGGCCCCGGCGAGTGCGCGCTCGTAGGGAAACCGCTTGATCCCGGTCACGCCATCCGACCCGCTCCCCTCCAGGAGACGGTTGGCCTCGTCCTGGATCCAGTGCGTCACGTCCGTATCGGCCGGGCCGCCGTTGGGTGGGTTGTACTTGAACCCGCCGTCGTCGGGCGGGTTGTGCGACGGCGTGACCACGATGCCGTCGGCCAGGTGGCGTGCACCGTCCCCCGTCCGATTGGCGGCGAGGATCGCGTGCGACAGGACCGGAGTCGGCGTAAAGCCGTTGCGGCTGTCGATGCGGACGTCCACCCCGTTGGCGACGAGAACCTCGATGGCCGTCCGGGTCGCGGGTTCGGACAGGGCGTGCGTGTCCCGGGCGATGAACAGCGGACCCTCGTAGCCGCGCCCGGCGCGGTAGCGGCAGATCGCCTCCGTGATGGCCAGGATGTGGGCCTCGTTGAAGGCGCCCCGGAAGGACGAACCGCGATGACCGGACGTCCCGAAGGCAACCCGCTGGGTCGGGTCGGACGGGTCGGGGACGCGGTCGTGATACGCAGCGAGCAGCGCCCGGACATCGACCAGGGTCGACGGATCGGCAGGCTTCCCGGCGTGTTCGCTCGTGGCCATCGTGATACCTCGTCAGGAGGGCACAGGTCGTGTCGTGCCACGGTACCGCGGCCGGGGCGCCCCGGGGGGTAACAGCGCGGTACGTTCGCTATACTCCGCTGGCTTTCGTCCTCCCGCGCGTCGCGGACCTCCACGGACGAGCGCGCCGCGGTGGCCTTAGCTCAACCGGCAGAGCACTGGATTGTGGCTCCAGAGGTTACGGGTTCGAGCCCCGTAGGCCACCCCAACTTCTCGTGCGGATGCCGGCCGACGCACCAAGTCTCCCGCGACCGGAGTCGCCCGGGCAGGCAACGTTGCGTCTGCGTCACCGTGGTTGCGCTGCGGTGACCGGCCTCGTAGGATGGCGACACCCTGAGCAGCCACGTACGGGGCCCGTCCGCGTTCCGCCTCGGCGGGACATCGCTTCGGCGACTGGGATGCATGGGCCCGCGATGTGCCGCTGGGAGTGGAGGTTCGCATGGCGACGGTCACGTTCGACCAAGTCAACAAGAGCTACGGCGATGTGCACGTCGTCAAGGACTTCAACCTCGAGATCGGCGACGGGGAATTCATGGTCCTGGTGGGACCATCGGGCTGCGGCAAGACGACCAGCCTGCGGATGATCGCCGGTCTGGAGGAGATCAGCAGCGGCGAGTTGCGGATCGGCGATCGCGTCGTCAACGACGTGCCGCCCAAGGATCGCGACATCGCCATGGTCTTCCAGAGCTACGCGCTCTATCCCCACATGTCGGTCCGCGAGAACCTCGCCTTCGGGCTCAAGCTGCGCAAGGTTCCCAAGGCGGAGATCGAGCGCCGGGTCAAGGAGGCGGCGGAGACCATCCAGCTCCAGAACCTGCTGGACCGCAAGCCCAAGGAGCTCTCCGGTGGGCAGCGCCAGCGCGTCGCCCTCGGTCGAGCCATCGTCCGTGAGCCGGCCGTCTTCCTGATGGACGAGCCGCTCTCCAACCTGGACGCCAAGCTGCGCGTCCAGACCCGCGCCGAGATCGCCCGACTCCACCAGCGCCTCAAGACGACCGTCGTCTACGTCACCCACGACCAGGTGGAGGCGATGACGATGGGCAGCCGCATCGCGGTCATGAGCGAAGGCCTCCTCCAGCAGGTCGGCACGCCACAGGCCCTCTACGACACCCCCCTCAATCGCTTCGTCGCAGGCTTCATCGGCAGCCCGTCCATGAACTTCGTCGATGTCTCCGTGGAAGGAAGCGGCGACTCCGCGCGGCTCATCGGAGCCGGTGGCTGGTCGCTGCCGACTCCGCCGCGCCTGCGCTCGATCGCCGGTGACATCGCGGGCAAGAAGCTCGTGGCGGGCTTCCGGCCGGAACACCTGGAGATCGGCGAGGGTGGCGCGGAGTCCGGGGGCTTCCAGGCCCGGGCGGATGTCGTCGAGTACCTGGGCAATGAGGAACTGCTCCACGTGAGGGCAGCCGACCAGGACATCGTGGCGATCGTCGGCTCGGAGCATCGCGTGCGCCCGGGCGACGTCGTCAACCTCGTCCTGTCGCTCTCCAAGCTGCACCTCTTCGACGCCGAGACCGGGGCGGCCCTGACCCCGACCGGTCTCGCGGCGGCCGTCGCCTGAGCGACGTCCCAGCGACCCGCCTTCCCACGGCCCCGGGGGATCCCTCCGGGGCCGATCTCGTCGAGCGCGTCGTGGACCGGCGCATCCTGCACCGCGGCAAGTTCCTCGAATTCCGGATCGACACCATCGAGCGGCTCGATGGTTCACGCCACACCCGAGACATCGCCGGGCATCCCGGGGCGGTCGCCATCGTGGCCATCGACGACCGCGGCCGGGTCGCGCTGGTCCGCCAGTGGCGGCTACCGGCGGACGACGCGTTGCTGGAGATCCCGGCCGGGGGATTGGACGTCCACGCCGACGGCTCCAAGGAGGACCCGGATCTCGCCGCGCCGCGCGAACTGGAGGAGGAGACCGGGTTGCGCGCCGGTACGTGGCGCAAGCTCGGCGCGTTCTACACGGCGCCCGGGTTCACGGACGAACTGATGCACCTGTACCTCGCGACGGACCTTGGACCTGCCCATCCCCACGAACGTCTGGCCCCGGATGAGGATGAACAGCTCATCTTTTCGTGGCTGCCCTGGCGAGAGGCCGTGGCCGCTGCCGAACGAGGTGAGATCCGCGACGCGAAGTCGATCGTCGGGTTGTTCTGGCTGGCCCGACTCCAGGCGATGGGCGCCGACCCTCAACCCTCGCGGTAGGCCGCCAGGTCCACGTTCCGCAGTCGCGGCGACTCGGTCACGCCCGGGATCCGGCCGCGCTTGGCGATCGGCCTGCCGTCGATCTCCTTGATGTCGCCGGTGAAATCGATCGGTGTGGCGCCGCTGATGTACGAGCCGACAGCATATGAATCGACTGGCGCCCCGGCATCCCGGAAGTACCGGATACGAGCGGGGTCCAGGCCACCCGACACGACGATCTTGACGTGGTGGTAGTCCTCCTGGTCGAGGCGTGCCCGGACTTCATGGACCAGGTCGGCGGTGACCCGGCCGCGCTCGGACGGGGTGTCCAGGCGGATCCCGTAGAGCCGGTCGCCCAGGGCGTGCGCGACTCGGAGCGCTTCCTCCGCCTCATCCTTGAAGGTATCGACCAGCACGATCCTGGGCACGTCCGGGCCCATGTCTCGATCAAACGCCTGGGCCGCCTTCACCGTGTCACCAAAGATGAGCACGAGGGAGTGCGGCATCGTCCCGGTCGGGCTGAGCCCAGCCAGGCGCGCCCCGGCCGGGGTGGACGCCCCGACGCAGCCACCGACGATGGACGCGTAATCCAGCACATCCGTGATATCCGGGTGTACGTGGCGCGCACCGAAGCTGATGACCGGATCCGGGGCCGCCACCTCCACGCACTCGCGGGCCGCCGTCGCCCAGCCCGTTGATGTCGCGAGCATGCCCAGGAACGCCGTCTCGTACAGACCGTACTGACGATACCGGGCGCGGATGCGCAGGACGATCTCCTTGGGTCCGATCTGGTCGCCGTCGCTGAGCGCTTCGAGGCTGGTCTCAAGCGGATCGGCGCTGGCCAGCACATGGCCCAGCAGGTTCCGAGCTTCATCCATCCCGCACAGGACAGCGTCCTGTCGAGCGAAGACTTCCATCGTCACCAGCGGATCCATCCCCTCCGTCTTGAGGATGCTCTCGGCCCTGGCGAAGTAGACATCCGCGGAATCGCCGGACAGGATCTCCGGGGATGGGCGGGTTCGCTGCAGACCCATCGGTCAGTCGGGCTCCTGGTGCAGGATCGGCGGGCGGGACACCCTCAGGTCTGGTTCTGGGTCTGGGGGCGACCGGGCGGCGAGTGTACCGTAGCGGCGGGGCCGTGCCGGGTGCGTGGACGCCGGGCGCGGTCGTGCGCCGGGCGCGGTCGTGCGCCGGGCGCGGGCGCGGGCTCAGTCGGCGCGGATGGGCGCCGGGCGCGGGCTCAGTCGGCGCGGATGGGTCGAGCCATCGGGAGGCGACGCTTGCGCCGCCGGCGGCGCCAGGCATTGACGACCAGGCCGACACCGAGCACGGCGGCGAGGACCAGCAGGGCGATGCTCAGTGCGCGACCCTGGCCGACCGACTCCGCCGCCGACCAGATGGCCGTTGCCTCCGCCGACGACGCGGCCGACGCCTCCAGGTCGCCGCGGGCCAGGGCGTCACGGGCCACGGCCAGGTCCGCTTCCGGTGTCTCGCCCCACAGACCCAGGCTGATGAACGGCGTGATCTCGGCCGGACGCGCGCCATCCGCCTTCGTGTAACGAGCGATGACCTCCATCTCCGCGGCCGCTTCGGCCAGGGCGTCGTCGAAGCCATCGTCGTCCTCGAACGCCGTGCGCAGCGTGTCTGGGGCGATGACGCCCGCGGCTGTCGCGGCCGACTCCACCGCGACGCGCTGGGTCAGACTCGCGTCGGCAGCGTCGAGCAAGGTCGTCGCATCATCGAATCGCCAGGCCCGCAACGCGTCGCGAACGGGTCGGGGCAGCTGCCAGCCATCGGTGGCGGCGATGACCTCGGCGAGCCGCATGCGGGCGGCCGTACGCGCGTCGAGGAGGGGCAGGTCCGTCGGCCGCGCGATCCACGTCCGCCACACGTCGTCGTAGGTCGCGTCGGTCCGCTCTTCCAGCAGGTCGAGCAGGCCGCGCCAATCGGGGGCCCCGACGACCAGTTCTGGTTGCCCGGTGGCGGGCTGGTAGGCGCCCACCCGCCGCGCCGCATCAGCCCAGACCAGGCGCAGACCGTCGTCGCCGGCTCGCTCGGCGATGCGTTGGGCCACGGCCAGCGACGCCGCGTACGCGTAGTCCTCCTGGGTCACGTCCTCCGTGCCTACCGGTCCCCACGCGTTGAGCGGGATCCGGGCCGCCCGGAGTTCGTCCGTCAACTCGTTGGCTTCGACCTTGACCTCCAGATCGGCAGCGACCTCCGTCGCGTAGTACGACGCGAACGCCTCGTTCGCCCAGCGATCGGCGAGGAGTGAGCCGTTGAACCAGCTGTGGGCGGCCTCGTGCAGGACCACGAAGTCACCGGCGTAGTAGGCGATCTCGACCTTGCCTTCGCGTGGATCGAACAACCCGGCGTAGCCGCCGGTGGACCGACTGACCGCCTCCTGCACGATGAGGGGGTCGGCGTGCGGCCAGGCCAACCCGACGCGTTCGCCCATCCGAGGCAGGCCGGTACGCAGGAGTTCGGTCACGCGGTCCGCCCAGGCTTCGTCGTCCGGCCACGAACGGACCACGACGGTGGCGGCAACCCCCGCGACCTGCGCGGTCACGGTCCGCTCCGCGTACGAGCCCGGTCGGTCGGCCACGAGGTAGGCGAAGAAGTCGAGTGGCTTCTCCAGGCGCCCGGAGTCGAAGACTGTCCGCCCTTGGGCGTCCGTCGACGGTGCCGGGATCGATCCGGCTTCCACCTCGACCTCGTACCCGGCAGGGAAGGTGACAGACACGCTGCTGCCCGGCGTGGCGTCCGTCGCGAATGCCCAGACGGGAAACGACACGAGCGAATCGCCGACGCGCAGCTCGCGGGTCGCAGCGCCACCCGGGTCGTTCAGGTTGAAAGTCAGGCGGTACGTCGCGGACTTGCCGCTGTACAGCCGCTTGGCCAGGTCCAGTCGGAGCAGGGTGTAGGTCTTGGTCTTCTTGCTCGCCTTCACGCCCGGCGACTCGGTCCCGCCCCAGCTGAGCTTGAACCCGGAGGTGCCGGGCAGGACAGCCAGGAAGGCCTCGTCGAAGTAGTAGCGCTTGGTCTTGGTGTCCTTGAGGTGGTTGGTGACCTTCAGGTCCAGGGTCACTTCGACGCGCTGTCGATCCGGCTGCACGTCGTATCGAGCGGAGCTCGTGATGGTCAGGTCGGGTGCGGCGGCTCGGACCTCGGTCGGTGCGGTCGGCCCGGCAGGGACACCGAGCAGGCTGATGGCGGCCATCACAGCCAACACGGGCATCCCGAGTCTTCGGCGCGTCTCGCCGGCTATCAAGCGGCGTGTCGCGACGGCGATCACGTCTCCACCGCCGGTCCAAGGAGCTCCGGAAGGCGCGCCTCGAAGCGAGCCAGCAGGGCGCCGTTGCGGGGGGTGCGCGCAGTCTGGTCCGGCAGGCGGCCGCCGATGGCGATCCAATCCTTCGATTCGTCGATGAGACGGTCGGCGATCCCGACGATGCGAGCCAGCGACAGGCCCAGGCCATCTGCGCCGGCGACGCTGGCGGTGATGACGGCCGTCTCCACGGAGAGCAGCGGCCGCTCGTCTTCACCGACGCTGAACTTCGCGAACGGGAACTCATCGTTCCAGCGCAGCAGGCGGCGGTACGACTTGCGGAACATGTCGTTGATCGGCGGCGCGTAGTGGGCCCAGCAGATGAGGGCCAACGCAGGGTCAAGGATGATCGTCACCCGCAGGTCGAAGCGGCGGCGTCCGTCAAGGACGAGATCCCAGCTGGCGATCCCATCCCGGTCGGCCCGCTCGATGGGCTCCAGGCCCAGGTCGGCGAGCCAACGCTCGACGTCGGCCGGCTGCACCGTGGGGGCGCCGAGGTCGGCGGATGGCATGGCCCGCGGAGTCTAGCCCATGTCCCCGAGATGGGCCCGCTCGGGGTGGGCCGGCCGGGGCGCGGCGGCCGGGTGCAGCGGCCGGGTGCGGCGGCCGGGTGCGGCGGCATCACACGGCACCGTCCCCGAGATCGGCGCCCAGAGGGCTGACTGCTCCCACGTGATGCCGACGGCCCGGCCTGCACGCCATGTACCAGCAGTCACGGATCTGCCAGGCCGGAGGGAGACATCTGCCCCGACCGCCGCCCTCGGCCCGGACCGCCGACCCCGACCGCCGACCCCCGGCCCGCCGACCCCCGGCCCGCCCGACCCCGGCCCGCTTTCGGCATATAGCGGGCACAGCTCTACTAAGCGGTCATCGGGGAGGCGGTTGGCGCCCAGGCGATCGAATCGGCCCTCTAACAGCAGTCACAGCTCTGTATGCCAACTTCCGAGGCCCTCGGCCCGGCGCACCTACGGTTAGTAGCAGCCACAGCTCTATTTGCCGAGAATGGAGCCGGACAGGCGAGCCCGAGCCGGAGCCTGAGCCCCGCGCCGGACAGGCGAGCCCGAGCCGGAGCCTGAGCCCCGCGCCGGACAGGCGAGCGCGAGCCGGAGCCGGACAGGCGAGCCCGAGCCGGAGCCGGACAGGCGAGCTGGAGCCCCGCGCCGCGCCGGACCCCCGCGCCGCGCCGGAGCCCCGCGCCGCGCCGGAGCCCCGCGCCGAGCGGCCCGTCAGTCCCGCGCGCCGCGTCCCTTGCGACCTGCGCCGGACGCGCCGGACGCGCCGGCGGCACCGACGTGCTCGTGACTGCCCTGGCCGTGGTCGTGCATGCGGCGGACGCCCGGACGGGCTTCCACGGACTCGCCGCTCGGGACGACCTTCCTCAGGAAATCGGTGGTCCGGATGTCGGCGGCGACCTTCACGTTCCGGCCGATCCGGGCGCCGCGAGGGATGATCGCCCGCTTCCCGACGACGGTGATACCGGTGTTCAACCGCCCAGGCTCCTTCTTGTTCGGGCGGTCGTCGAGCGGTCCATCGCCGACGATCGCCCCGGAGCCAACGACGACATCCTTGTCCAGGATGCAGCGGTCGACGACGGCGCCAGACCGGATGATCGAGTCGAACATCACGATGGAGTCGCGCACGACGGCGCCCACGTCGACCCGGACGCCCGGCGAGAGCACGGAGTTGACGACCGTGCCGTTGATCACGCAGCCGTGGCTGATCAACGATCGATGCACCTGCGCCGTGGGGCCCACCTTGGCCGGCGCCCGCTCTTCCGAGCGCGTATGGATGATCCAGTCCTTGTCGTACAGATCCAGTTCCGGATCATCCACCAGGAGGGCCATGTTCGCCTCCCAGAACGACTGGATCGTGCCCACGTCCTGCCAGTACCCGCTGTAGCGATAGCCGAAGACCCGGGCGCCTGCCTCCAGCATGGCCGGGATGACATGCGACCCGAAGTCGACCCGATCCTCGCTCAGATACCGGCGAAGCGCCTTCTTGGAGAACACGTAGACGCCCATCGACGCGAGGTCGCTCTTGGGCTGCTTCGGCTTCTCCTGCCATTCCGTGACACGATCCGCATCGTCGAGGGCGAGGATGCCCATCCGGGACGCCTCTGCCAGCGGGACACGCCGAACCGCGATCGTGACGTCCGCCCGACGGCGTCGATGGGCGGCCACGAACGGCTGATAGTCCATCTTGTAGATGTGGTCGCCGGCGAGCAGGACGATCGCGTCGGACGAGTCGTGCTCGATGACGTTCATGTTGCGAAGGACGGCGTCAGCGGTCCCGCGATACCACTCCGCGACCCGGCCGCGGGCGATGTACGGCTGCAGCAACTTGACGCCACCGTGGTTGCGGTCAAGGTCCCACGGACGACCCAGACCGATGTGGTCGTTGAGCGAGCGCGGGTTGTACTGGGTCAGGACGACAACGTCGTCGATATCCGAGTTGACGCAGTTGGAGAGGGTGAAGTCGATGATCCGGTACTTCCCGCCGAACGGGACGGCCGGCTTGGCTCGCTCCTGGGACAGGATCGATAGTCGCTCGCCTTCGCCGCCCGCGAGGATCACCGCCATGGTCCGTTTCAAGGTCCGCAACCGCCTCCCGACGACAGTAGGTTCCGTGCGGCGATGCTAGCACGCGCCGGGTTCGCCACGATGAACCCCGGGTTACTGGTCCATGAACATGCCCGCGCCGCTAGAGGAACAGCCGGGGGTTCCGGAAACCTCCGGTGATCTCCACCATCCAGTGAAGGTGCGCCCCGGTCGATCGGCCGGTGTTGCCCTCGTACCCGATGACTTCGCCCTTGGCGACCTGCTGTCCGACCTGAACCGGGCGCTCCGGCTGCATGTGCGCGTACCAGGTCCGCAGCTCGCTCGAGTGGGCGATCACGACGATCCAGGCCGGGTCGCTGCCATCCGCCCAGTTCCAGCCGATGAACACGACGGTACCGGCGGCGGCGGCCTTGACCGGGGTGCCGTACGGGGCGACCAGGTCGATACCGTTGTGATAGTGGGCGCAGCCGTTGCCCGGGGCGTAGTACCCGTATGAGCTGCAGCCATACTCGCCACTGACGTTGAATTCGTCCATCGGCCAGCGCATCGTCCCGTTGAACTCGGACGGGATGCTGCCTCGAGCCACCTGCTTGGCGATCAGATCGTCGATCTTTCGAGCGAGCGCCAACTGATCGGCAGCCGCCTTGCGGATGATCGCGGCGGCGTTCGCCTTGTTGCGCCGAAGCGCGGCGAAGCGGGCCTGCTGTTCCTTGAGCGCGCTGCCGACGGCCCTCTCGAGGAGCTTGAGTTCCGCCTTGGTCTCCTTGAAGTCCACGAGGCTGCGGTCCAGATCGCGTTTCTGGGCGGCCGTCTCCTGGCGGAGTTCGTTGGTGCGATCGCGCGTCGCGGCCACGGTCTGATGGATG